>ENA-OQHF01000225-OQHF01000225.1-human-gut-metagenome-genome-assembly--contig:-NODE-225-length-36166-cov-8.192208_pt1 | contig 36166 bp, 32 predicted proteins | sample MGYA00242559_ERZ504709 | MGnify/ENA primary metagenome ERZ504709 (study PRJEB26092, sample SAMD00036203) | human gut metagenome | host: Homo sapiens | study: EMG produced TPA metagenomics assembly of... | reverse complement strand
CACTGTCCCGCGAGGTGTTTTGGCATGAATATGCCAAAATCCCGAGACATACAAGCCAAAATTCCATTGCCGCAGGCAATCTGGAATGAATTTTGGCTACGTTACTGTGAACGGAGTGAACAGTAACCCGCTTTCCTGACAGCACAACTGTAAGATCAGTATATATTTGCAATAAGACCGGCAAAATGATATTATGTATAAAGTTACAGGCAGACAGTAATTTTACAGGGAGATAATTAAAAATGGAATTTTGGGATATTTATGATGAAAATAAGAAACCGACAGGACGCACAATGAAAAGAAATGACTGGTGTCTGAAGGACGGGGAGTATCACCTGACCGTACTTGGTGTCGTCGGCAGACCAGATGGTACATTCCTGATCACCAAACGTGTGATGACCAAGGCATGGGCTCCCGGCTGGTGGGAAGTATCAGGGGGTGCAGCCCAGGCAGGTGAGGAATCCTGCGAGGCTGTCCTTCGTGAAGTAAAAGAAGAAACAGGACTGGATGTACGAAATGCGGAAGGCGGATATCTGTTTACTTATAAGAGAGAGAATCCGGGTGAGGGAGATAACTACTTCGTGGATGTGTACCGTTTTGTCATGGATATTGATGAGAGTGACCTGCACCTGCAGACAGAGGAAACAGACGGATATATGTTTGCCACTGTTGATGAGATCAAAGCCTTTGCAGCAGAAGGGAAATTCCTGCATTATGACAGTATAAAAAAGGCGTTTGAGATGTAAGGTATGGGTATAACAGAGTAACAATAGTAATGGAAGCACAAAATAAAAACCATCATACAGGAATGATTTGACCTGTATGGTGGCTTTTTTGGCAATTGCAGAAAGCCTTTTTCAGATACGCTCTAAGATTATTTCATGGCGTTTCTGATTGCAGCCAGCAGTTCGTCATATTCTTCGTATGCCGGGATCTCCGGATAATCTGCCTTGATCTTGTCTGTACTGCGGAAGAGAAATCCTGCCTTGCTTGCCTGGATCATACCCAGGTCATTGTAGGAATCACCGCTTGCAATGGTATCGAATCCGATAGACTGTAAAGCTTTTACAGTAGTTAACTTGGATTGTTCCACTCTCATCTTAAAGCCTGTGATCTCACCGTTGTCTGCAACTTCAAGAGTGTTGCAGAATAAGGTAGGTCTGCCAAGCTTCTCCATGAGCGGTGCTGCAAACTGTGTGAAAGTATCGCTGATCAGGATTACCTGAGAGAAAGAACGAAGCTCATCCAGAAATTCCTTTGCGCCTGGAAGCGGATCGATCTTTGCAATCACATCCTGAATTTCTTTCAGTCCGAGACCATGCTCTTTCAGAATACCAAGTCTCCAGTTCATCAGCTTATCATAGTCCGGCTCATCACGTGTGGTTTTCTTCAGCTCCGGGATTCCGCTTGCTTCTGCAAATGCGATCCAGATTTCAGGTACCAGTACGCCCTCTACGTCAAGACATGTAATATACATAATAGAAATCCTCCTTTGTGTAAAACCTCTTTATTTTTGAAAATCCTTTAATGCTTTATTTAGTGAAATCATTCTAACATATTCTGAGAGTCCTTGCAAATTTAATTTTTGGTTACTGTTCACTGGTAATATCCCGCGAGGTGTTTTTTGTGAGCGAAGGTCACCTACAGAACCTGCCACTGGCAGCTTCTTACGGATGCTTGGCAACAGAAAACCCGAGATATATCGTGTGAATTTATGCGATTAGCATAAATTAAGTTTGCGAAGCAAACGATACTCCTTGGGCATTGCACAAGGAGGTTCATATTTCCTGCATCGCGAAGCGTGTTACTGAGAACGGAGTGAACAGTAACAATTTTTGAGTAGCTCAAAAGGAGAAATAAAAACGAGTATTGACATAAAAAAACTAAAGCCATATAATAGTTAGGCAACTAATGGATAGCAACCTAACTATTATATGGCTTTGCAATAGTATGGGTACTGATTTTAGGAGGTGCGGCGAGATAGACGAGGAAATGAAACAGAAGCTGAATGAGATGTATATAGGCAGGCTGATACATATTTTATCCCATACAATGAAACGGCATAATCCGGCAGAGGTGATGGAGAATGACGATCTGACGACCATGCAGAAGCATGTGCTGAAATTTATCCTTCTGGAAACCATGCACAGAGATCTCTATCAGAAAGATATTGAAGAGGAATTCCAGATCAGGAAACCTACAGTGACAGGGATCCTGAAGCTGATGGAGAAGAACGGTTACATTTACAGAGAGAGTGCGAAACAGGATGCACGCCTGAAACAGATCATTCCCACAGAGAAAGCAGAGAAGATCCGTCCTGCAATCTTAAAGAGTATTGAAGAAGGCGAAGCCAAAATGCTCCGGGGAATTCCGAAGGAGGATGTGGAACTGTGCAAACAGGTTCTCTGGCAGATGTATGAAAACCGGAAAAAATCCTGCGATAGCAGGAATGATTTTTAACAGAAATAACGAGACATAAGGAGGACATTGACGAAGATGAATAAAAAACTTTTACGTTCAGTCCGGGAATACAAGAAGCAGTCTGTACTGGCTCCGATCCTTGTAATCCTGGAAGTACTGATGGAAGTTCTGATTCCTCTGGAGATGGCGAAGATTATCGACGTAGGTATTGCAAACGGAGATATGAGCTATATCATCCAGCGTGGAGTCATCCTTGTTGCAATGGCAATGCTTTCCCTGTTCTTCGGCGTACAGGCCGGAAATATGGCGGCAGTTGCAGCAGCAGGATATGCGAAGAATTTACGACACGATATTTTTTATAAGGTGCAGGATTTTTCCTTTAAAAATATCGACCACTTTTCAACATCAGGTCTGGTCACACGACTGACCACTGATATCACAAATGTACAGCAGGCATACATGATGAGTATCCGCCTTCTTGCCAGGGCACCGTTTATGATCATCCTGTCATGGATTATGACACTGACGATCAACAAACCGATCGCAGTGCTTTTCCTGATAGTTGTTCCTGTCCTTGGCGGTACACTGATCTTTATTGCGAAAAAGGCACATCCGCATTTCATCAAGGTCTTTGATGAATATGACAACCTGAACAATTCCGTTCAGGAGAATGTAAATGCCTCACGTGTAGTTAAGGCTTTCGTAAGAGAGGACTATGAGATTGAGAAATTCCATGGAATTTCCAGATATGTTTATAATCTGTTTACTAAAGCAGAGAAAATCGTTGCATGGAACTCACCGGTTATGATGTTTGTCATGTATACTGTAATCATTATCATTGTTGCAATTGGCGGAAGAGGTATTGTTCTCGGTGGCATGGAAACCGGTGAGCTGACAAGTATCATTGTCTACGCACTTCAGATTCTCATGTCCCTGAACATGGTAACTTTCGTGTTTGTTATGATCATGATAGCAGAAGCATCCACAGACCGTATTGTAGAGGTTCTGGATGAAGTTCCTGAGATGCAGGATAAAGCTGATGCAGTAAAGAATGTGGCAGATGGTTCGATTGACTTTAATCATGTAGATTTCAGCTATGCAGGAGAGGGAGGAAATCTTTCCCTGAAGGATGTAAATCTTCATATTAAATCCGGTCAGACAGTAGGTATCATCGGCGGAACCGGAAGTGCAAAGTCTACCCTGGTGCAGCTGATCCCCAGACTCTATGATGTCACAAAGGGTAATGTCCAGGTGGGAGGCGTGGATGTACGCAACTACAATCTGGAAGTACTTCGTGACCAGGTTTCCATGGTACTTCAAAAAAATGTGCTGTTCTCAGGAAGCATCTATGACAATATTCGCTGGGGTGATGAACATGCCAGTGAGGAAGAAGTTCGGAGGGTCTGTAAGCTGGCCCAGGCAGATGGATTCGTCAGTGAGTTCCCGGATGGCTACGATACAATGATCGTTCAGGGCGGTAACAACGTATCCGGCGGTCAGAAGCAGCGTCTGTGTATTGCAAGGGCTCTTCTCAAGAAACCGAAGATCCTGATCCTGGATGACTCTACCAGTGCAGTAGATACAAGAACAGATGCCCTGATACGTAAGGCTTTCCGCGAGGAGATCCCGAACACAACAAAGATTATTATCGCACAGCGAGTTTCTTCTATTGAAGATGCAGATCAGATCATCGTACTGGATGACGGTAAGATCGCAGGTGTGGGTACTTCAGAAGAACTGCTGAAGACAAATGATATTTACAGAGAAGTATATGAATCACAGGTCAAAGGAGGCGGAGACGATGAATAAGAAGAAAAAATTAGATCAGAACACCATCCAAACTGCCAAAAGACTTCTGAAATATATGACAGGAACCCATAAGATACAGTTTATCATCGTATTTATCTGCATCTTTATCAGTTCCGCAGCAAGTATTGCAGTATCCCTGTCCCTGAAATTTCTACTGGATGACTTTATCATCCCGCTGATCGGACAGACAGATCCGAACTTTGCAGAACTCTATAAGGCACTTGCAGTCCTTGGCTGTATTTTTGCACTTGGTGTGATTGCCACATTTATTTATACCCGAATGATGGTTTATATCGGTCAGGGTGTGCTTAAAAGTGTCCGTGATGATATGTTCGAGCATATGCAGACTCTTCCAATCCGCTATTTCGACCAGAATACAAACGGATCTGTCATGAGCCTCTATACTAACGATACAGATACCCTGCGTCAGATGATCAGTCAGGCGATCCCACAGGCACTGATGGCACTGTTTACGATCGTGGTTACCTTTATTTCCATGTTACTGTTAAGTCCGCTGCTTACAATTCTGGCAGTTGTGATCATTTTTATTATGCTGAAGGTTACCAGTAAGATTGGTTCCAACAGTGGCAAATATTTCATCCGTCAGCAGGTATCTCTGGCAGATGTGACCGGTTTCGTGGAAGAACGAATGAATGGTCAGCGTGTGGTAAAAGTTTTCAACCACGAAGATAAATCAAAAGAAGAATTCGACAAACTCAACGAAGCACTCTTCGAGAGTTCTGCAAACGCCAATAAATACGGAAACATGATGGGACCTGTGATCGGTAACATCGGTAACCTGCAGTTCGTACTGACAGCAGTACTTGGGGGACTTCTCTCTGTAACAGGTGTGGGCGGCATCACCCTCGGTGTTATGGCTTCCTATTTACAGTTCACCAAGAGCTTTACCCAGCCATTCATGCAGGTGGCACAGCAGTTTAATGCCATTGTTATGGCACTTGCAGGTGCAGAACGTATCTTCAGGCTCATTGACGAGAAGCCGGAAGAGGATGAAGGTTACGTAGAACTTGTTAATGCAAGAAAGGATGCCAACGGCAATATCACAGAATGCAAAGAGAGAACAGGCATGTGGGCATGGAAACATCCACATTCTGCAGATGGTTCCGTTACTTATACAGAACTGACAGGAGATGTCCGATTCGAAGATGTTACATTCGGATATAACCCGGACAAAGTTATTCTGAAAGACATCAGCCTCTTCGCCAAGCCGGGACAGAAACTTGCTTTCGTAGGTTCCACAGGTGCAGGAAAGACAACGATCACAAATCTGATCAACCGTTTCTATGATATTCAGGAAGGTAAAATCCGTTACGATGGAATCAACATTACCAAGATTAAGAAGGATGACCTGAGACGTTCTCTGGGAATCGTACTTCAGGATACTCACCTGTTTACAGGAACTATTAAAGAAAACATCCGCTACGGTAAACTGGATGCTACAGATGAGGAAGTATACGAGGCAGCAAGACTGGCTCATGCAGACCAGTTTATCAAAATGCTTCCAAAAGGATATGATACCATGTTAAGCGGAGACGGTGAGGAACTGTCCCAGGGACAGCGCCAGCTTCTCTCCATTGCAAGAGCAGCAGTAGCCAATCCGCCTGTACTGATCCTGGATGAAGCAACCTCAAGTATTGATACCCGTACAGAGAGTATTGTACAAAAAGGTATGGATAACCTGATGAAAGGCCGTACTGTATTTGTGATCGCCCATCGACTTTCAACCATCAGAAACAGCGATGCCATCATCGTACTGGATCATGGAAAGATCATTGAAAGAGGCGACCATGAAGATCTCATTAAGTTAAAAGGAACTTATTATCAGCTTTATACCGGTAAGCTGGAATTGTCATAAGGAACTATCAGAAAGACTGCAATTATTTCAGAACATGAATAATTGTGGTCTTTCTTTGCAGGCGTTGCGTTTTCTGCGTTATAATGCTATGATCGTACAGGTATGTGGATCACAGATGATGAAGTTCTGGTTTACGGATAAAAAAGAAAAATTATGCAGCAGCAAGGGAGAGATATACGATGGTAAAGATAGATCTGATCACTGGTTTTCTTGGTTCAGGGAAGACGACGTTTATCAGGAAGTATGCGCAGTATCTGATGGATGCTGGTAATAATATTGGGATTCTGGAGAATGATTACGGGGCTGTGAATGTGGATATGATGTTGCTTCAGGATCTGATGGGAGAGAACTGTGAGCTGGAGATGATCTCAGGAGGGTGTGATAAGGACTGCCACAGGAGGAGATTTAAGACGAAACTGATTGCTATGGGTATGTGCGGTTATGACCGTGTGATCGTGGAGCCGTCTGGGATTTTTGATGTGGATGAGTTCTTTGATATTCTTCATGAGGAGCCGTTAAACCGTTGGTATCAGATTGGGAATGTGATTGCAATTGTGGATTCTAAGCTGGAGCGTGATCTGTCAGAGGAGGCGGATTTCATTCTGGCTTCTGAGGTGGCAGATGCCGGATGCATTGTGATGAGCAAGAGCCAGGACGCATCACCCGAGGAAATCCAGGGTACGATTGAGCATGTGAATCAGGCGTTGGAGAAGGTTCATTGCAGCAGGAGATTTTGCTGTGAAATGGATGATGTGGATACAGTTAATATTATCCACAAGAACTGGGAAGAAATGTCGAAAGAGGACTTTGACAGAATCGCATCCTGTGGATATGTGATGGCAAGCTACAGGAAACCGGAGTTTGAGGCAGAGGATGCCTTTATTTCGCTGTACTTTATGAATGTGAAGATGACTGAGAAGGAGCTTCGGGAAGCGGCTGAGAAGATTCTGTCTGATCCTGAATGTGGGCGTGTGTTCCGAATGAAGGGATTTATGAGAGTAGACAGTGACAGCGAAGACGGTTCTGGAAAGTATGCTCAGACAGATAGCGAAGAACAGCAGTGGATTGAATTAAATGCTACCAAGAATGAAATTACAATCCGTCCGCTTCATGTAGGGCAGGAGGTTCTGATCGTGATCGGGGAAGAACTGCAGGAGGAGAAAATCAAGTCTTACCTGAAGATCTGAGATTTGAACGCAGGTCGCGAAGTGACTGCGTTCATGAGCAAGTAGCGAAGCGGATTGCGAATGTCGTTACTGTTCACTCCGTTCACAGTAACGTAGCCAAAATTCATTCCAGATTGCCTGCGGCAATGGAATTTTGGCTTGTATATCTCGGGATTTTGGCATATTCATGCCAAAACACCTCGCGGGACAGTGGTGTGTGAACAGTAACCGAATGTCTGCTTTACTTTATAAAAAAGGGCGCTTGAAAAATCAGGTGCCCCATTGTATAATCTACTTAGAAGATGACCGGAAGCGTGTTCCGGTTGCCCTCTGTGATTAATTATAATGTTAAAAAGAAAGTAAGCATCTCACTTTGAGCGGGGGGATGCTTATTTCTTTTTATGTTGATCTATGTAAGTCAATGCCGTAAAAATTACTAGCAGTAAAGTAAGAACTTCCATTGTATTCATCGGGCATCACCCTCCTTTCGTGAAACTGGAGGGCAGGGGTCAAAATTTTGCATCCGGGTCTGTTCAATTATACTTGTTCAGTATAACGTGAAAAATAGAAGATATCAAGTACTTTACGTTCTATATTATTAAAAACAAAACAGGGTATGAAGTTCATCGTAATCTGATGAAACTTCATACCCTGTTCATTTATTTTTATGGAGTTTTGTAACCGTAAGGATTATTTGGTAAACAGATCAACCAGATCCTGGCCGTCTTCGTAGCCCTGGCTCTTCAGCTCATTTACGAACCAGTCGTCTACGCCGTCTACAGCTTTCTTGAAGGAATCGATATCCATATCAGCTTTCTCTGTGAAGGTTACGCCGTTTTTGGATTCCCAGCGTTCTTTAATCTCATTGTCGCTGGAACGGTTGATGTAACGTTCGTATTCAACTGCCTTCTGACCGCATTCATCAACAACTGCCTGTTGTTGTGGTGTGAGGCCGTCGTAGATATCCTGATTGATGCAGAAGAACAGACAGTCATAAATTGCATCCCACATGGAACAGTAAGGCTGAACCTCCTGAACGCTTGCTGCGTCAATAGCAGGAAGTGGATTTTCCTCACCTTCAACCGTGTTCTGCTGAAGTGCTGTGTAAGTTTCTGACCAGTTCATGTTTGTGGCATCAGCACCCCATCTCTTGTAGCATTCCATCAGAAGGTTGGAACCTGCTACACGGACCTTCAGGTTCTTCATATCATCTACAGATTTGATTTCATGTTTGCTGTTTGTGATCTCGCGGAAACCGTTTTCTGCGATACCCATGCAGTGGAGTCCGTATTCGCCAAGGATTTCTTTCAGTTTTTCACCAGCTTCGCCATCGAATTTCGCATCTGCATCGTCGTAAGAATCATAGACGAATGGAAGAGAAACAACGTTGAAACGTGGATCAAATGCAGAGTAGATCAGGTTGGAGTGCATGGAGATCTGAACCGGGTCCCCATTCATCAGAGCCTGAATACCTTCGGACTGGTTGCCGTTTGTAAGCTGGTCAGCTGCATAAATATTGACTTTAACCTTTCCGCCTGTAGCTTTTTCCATCAGTTCACCGAACTTACGTCCGCCGTCAGCCCAGGTACTTGTCTCAGTAGTGGAACATGCGAAGTTCCAGGTTGTTTCCGGCCAGTCCAGATCACTGTAATCTTCCACTGTGTTGAAGGAGTCCTTTGTGAAAAGATCAACCAGATCCTGGGCATCGTCATAGCCCTGGCTCTTCAGTTCGTTTACAAACCAGTCATCGATACCGTCAACTGCTTCTTTGAAGGAGTCGATGTCCATGTCATCTTTCTCTGTGATTGTTACACCGTTCTGGCTTGCCCAGCGTTCTTTGATCTCGTCATCTCCGGAACGGTTGATGTAACGCTCATATTCAACTGCTTTCTGTCCTGCTTCGTCAACAACTTCCTGCTGTTGTGGTGTGAGACTGTTGTAGATGTCTTCGTTGATACAGAAGAACAGACAGTCATAAATTGCATCCCACATAGAGCAGTAAGGCTGAACCTCCTGAACACTTGCAGCGTCGATAGCAGGAAGTGGATTCTCCTGACCTTCAACAGTGTTCTGCTGAAGTGCTGTGTAGGTTTCTGACCAGTTCATGTTGGTGGCATCAGCGCCCCATCTCTTGTAGCATTCCATCAGAAGGTTGGAGCCTGCTACACGAACCTTCAGGTTCTTCATATCGTCTACAGATTTAATCTCATGTTTGCTGTTTGTGATTTCGCGGAAACCGTTCTCTGCAATACCCATGCAGTGGAGTCCGTACTCACTGAGGATTTCTTTCAGCTTTTCACCAGCTTCGCCGTCGAATTTCGCATCTGCGTCATCGTAAGAATCATAGACAAATGGAAGAGAAACAACGTTGAAACGTGGGTCAAAAGCGGAGTAGATCAGGTTGGAGTGCATGGAGATCTGAACCGGATCACCATTCATCAGAGCCTGAATACCTTCGGACTGGTTGCCGTTTGTCAGCTGGTCAGCAGCGTAAATGTTGACTTTAACTTTGCCGCCTGTGGCTTTTTCCATCAGTTCACCGAACTTACGTCCGCCGTCAGCCCATGTACTTGTTTCAGTAGTGGAGCAAGCGAAGTTCCAGGTCATTTCCGGCCAGTCAAGGTCGCTGTAATCTGCGATTGTGTCGAAGGAGTTATTGCCGTCTCCTGCATCCTTGGAAGCTGTGTCAGAGGAAGCGGAGGACTGATCACCTGTGTAGGAGCCTTCTTTTGCAAGAGCTTTCGGAAGGAAGGTGGAGGTAATCGGGATGTATGTAACGATCAGAAGAACTGCAACGCAGGCTGCGATCATTGGAACAACTGCCCTTGAGATCTCCTGCAGAGTAACTTCCAGACCTTTTTTGATCTTGATACTGATTGCTACGAAAAGGTTTACACCTACAGGAGGAGTTACCTGTCCGATTGCAAGGTTTACAGTTGCCATAACGCCGAATGCTACTACATCGTATCCAAGTGCCTTACATACAGGAAGCATGATCGGAATGAAGATGTACATAGCGGAGTTTGCATCGATGAAGCATCCTGCGATCAGGAAGATGATGTTTACGATCAGCAGGAAGGTAAACTGGTTATGTGCGATGCTTCCAAGTAAATTGGAGGCTGCTTCTGCAATACCGAATTTGGTACATACAAAGGAGAACAGAGAGGCACTTGCTACGATGAGCATGATACCGCCGGTTGTTTTTGCTGAGTCTACCAGAATGTCAAACATATCGCGGAAGGAAACTTCGCGGTAGATGACCATACCTACGAAGAGTCCGTATACAACGGATACGGCGGCTGCTTCTGTTGGTGTGAAGATACCGCCGTAGATACCGCCTAGAATGATGATCGGCATCAGGAATCCCCAGAAAGCATCTTTAAAAGCGTCCCAGCGTTCTTTGCCTGAGGCTTTTTCTCTGGATGGTTTGATGTTGTGTTTCTTTGCTTCCAGCATTACTACGATTACCAGTGCCACGCCCATAAGAAGACCTGGTACGATACCTGCCATGAACATATCTGCGATGGACGTGCCTGTGATGGAGGCATATACAACGAAGGCGATACTTGGCGGGATGACAATGGCGATGGAGCTTGAGGTTGCCATCAGTGCTGTGGAGAATGGTGCGGAGAAACCGCCCTGTTCTACCATTGCAGGTATCAGTACGGCACCAAGAGCTGCAACAGTTGCAGGGCCGGAACCGGAGATGGCGCCGAAGAAGCAGGCTACGATAACACATACGATGGCGATACCGCCTTTTTTGTGTCCTACACAGGTATCAACAAATTTGATCAGTCGCTTGGAGATACCGGCTTTTGCCATGATGTTTCCTGACAGTACGAAGAATGGGATTGCCAGGAGCAGGAATTTGCTGATTCCTGAGTACATGTTGGTTGCTACGATCGTCAGGGATGTACCGGAGTAGAGGATTGCGCATACGGAGGAAAGTCCGAGGCAGATTCCGATGGGGACACCCAGGATCAGGAATATGAAGAAGGAGATAAATAAGATTGCACTGATCATTTATTTGCCCTCCTTTTTGTCTGTTGTGATTGTGTTCATGTTACTTTTTGTGCTGTTGTCGGTATTTTTGGCGCTGTCGGTTTTACAGCAGAAGTCCAGACAGAATTCAATGAAGTGAAGGATCATGCATCCTGCACCGATGGGTACGAAGGACCAGAAGATCCATTCAGGCCAGTTTAATACGAAGGTTCTTTTTCCATTCTGAAGCTGAGTGATTACCTTGTCCATTCCGTATTTGAAAAGGATGACGCTGAAGATGATGCTCAGGACTGTGATCAGAATTACGGATGGTTTCTTCAGTTTCTTTGGAAGGCGGTCTGTGACCAGTGTCAGGCTGACCAGTTCTCCTTCGCGGCAGGCCAGTGCGGCTGCCAGCAGGGTGATGAGTACGAATACCGCTACTACAAGTTCTTCTGTGAAGGACCAGGAACGGTGGATGACTTTACGGGAAAATACGTTTCCCACAGTCAGCACCAGGATCAGCAGTGTGGAGATCACAAGGACGATCTTTTCTACTGCAGCCAGTGCGTTCATGATTTTTTTGTAGATTTTCATGCTCTCTACTCCTCTCAAAAAATTTGCTGCTGTTTTTCGGAATTTGGAGCAGATTCAAGGCAGATGGAATGTAATGGTTATAATATGTAATTAGTTACATTTTTCATCTGTGGTGAATTCTGTTGTCTGCGAAAAACAGAAGTAGTGTTTCGGTTTCAGATCGACAGCCTGGAAAAGAAAGTATGTCTCGTGAGTCAGGGCTTTTTTATGTTATGGGAATATTATGGAGTAATTTCCTATAACATAAAAAAAGTCCGCCCCACGCAGGGACGGACATATGATATTCCGTAACCACCCTGTTTCACTTTTGAAACAAGTACGATTCTGCAACGTACCGATATACGCGGCTCCTGTAACGGGGGGCGGCCGGGGAAGCTTACTGTGAATACGGCAATATCTGTGATGGCTGTATTCAAGGGTTCGGCTTTCCTTCTCGGGGATGATATTCGAAACAGGTCTGTCACTGCATTTCACCGGACTGCAGTTCTCTGAGGACAGGGGGACTGTTTTTACTGGTTCCCTTCGTTGAATTTATGTGTTATAGGTTTAGCTGTTTAAAAAGCTAAAGCAATTTTAACGCTGTTTGTTTTGAAAGTCAAGAGGTTTTTGTAAGTATTTGGGGGAAGTTTGTTGGTGTGGGGCGTACACAGCGCAAGAGGGGACGCGCGAAGCAGCATCTCTCTGCAGGTTCAGTTCCGGGGGCTAAGTAACTCTAAGGTGGGGGAAAATCCGCTAAAAGCATGAAGAAAAATGCAAAACTCGCTCCGTTGCAGACTCCGCTCAGACAGGTTGCTATTTTTCTTCATAACGCGGATTTCCCCCACCTAAGAGTTACTAAGCCCCCTCCAAATTCACCTGCAGAGAGATGCTGCTTCGCGCTGGCTATTGGCTGTGTAAGAGAAAATGGATGAGGTGGTGGGAGCGGAGGGGTCAAGTGAAAAGAATCAGTTGTTACTCTTGACAATCGAATGATTTTCTGCGTATATTGTAAAAAATAAAATATTAAATATTGGATAAGTAAAATTATGAAAATAAATGAGTAAAAGCTACAAAGATGAGCAGAAAGAGGTAAAGATCATGGATTTAAAGAATTATTCAACAGGGGTACAGCATATCGGGATTCCGACAAATGACATTGATAAAACTGTGGAGTTTTATCATAAACTTGGTTTTGAGACTGCATTTGAGACTGTAAATGAGGAAGCGAATGAGAAGGTTGTGTTTCTGAAACTGGGAACTCTAGTAGTGGAGACTTATGAGAATCATGCGGCGAAGATGGAGCATGGAGCGATCGATCATGTTGCACTTGATGTAAGAGATATTGAGGAGATTTTCCGGTATATTAATGAAGCTGGTTTAAACTCCACACAGGATACCATTCATTTCCTGCCATTCTGGGAAAATGGTGTGAAGTTTTTTACCATTGAGGGTCCGAACAAGGAGAAAGTGGAATTCAGTCAGTATCTGTAAAACAGAAAAAGTTACGGAATATACCTGTATAATAAAATGAAGCAGTAAAGCCGATACATTGACTGGAAGCAGTGTGTCGGCTTTTTGGCTGTCCGGAATAGACCGCAGCAGTGAAAAACGGGAAAAATAAAGGGGCATTAAAGGGAAAAGAGAGATGAAAAATTTAAAGAAGTGGTATATTAATCTGTCGATACAGAGAAAAATTCTGTATTGTACGTTAGGGGTAGCATTGGTTGTTCTGTTGGCTGCCAGTGTTTCGCAGTATATGTCTGCATCTTCAATTGTGACAGAACAGACAAGGAAGCAGTCTGCGGGAGTGGTGAACGAGTTGTCGGTGAATTTGGATCATTATTTTGATATGGTGAGGAATTCATTTGAGTATATTGCAAATAACAATACGGTTCAGGAGGAATTGGAGTCTGATGAACCATATAAATCGGATGGCACAGAGCTGTATTCCTATTATTCAAGATCAGGGCAGATCAGAAGGCTGCTTTTGCAGGGATATACAAGTATTTATATGAATGATATCCAGCTGTATGGTTATAACGGAGCAAATCATCTGCTGGCAAATAATCATGAGATTAATGAAAATACCGCTCAGACATCCTGTGAACTGGCGGAGCAGGCAAAAGGACGCTGTATTTATTATAATGCTTCTGAGGAAGGTCTGATGTATATGGCAAAGCAGATCAAAGATTCTCTGACTATGAAGCCAGTGGGAATATTGAGAGCATCTATTAAGCTGAGCTATCTGAAAAAAATGACGATCACAGCCAGAGATTCTTTGGCTGCACATATTTTTCTTCTGGACAATGACAAAAATGTTCTGATAGAGAGTGCAGAGAATGATGCGACAATCAGTGACAGAAGCTGGATAGAAAAAATATCAGGCAACACAGGAGAATTTCTGTTTACTGCAGATGCACAGGGTTATGACTGTGTATATCAGAGAAGTTCTGACACAGGACTTACAGTTGTAGGAATGATCCCTATGAGTTTCTTGCAGAAAACAGCCAGAGGATTACAGAAAACGACAATCATGCTTATTCTGGCAAGTTTGATGTTGTGTATTTTTCTTGCTAATATTCTGGCAAAGGGAATCGCCGGTCCGATCAAGCGTACAAGTAAAGCAATGCAGCAGTTTGCGGAGGGTGACTTTTCTGTCCGTCTTCCGGAAGGAAGAAGGGATGAGATTGGAGCCATGAATTCTGTTTTCAACCAGACGATAGAGAAAATAGAGCAGCTGATAAAACAGGTTGTGGAGATGGAAACAGTTAACAAAGATATTGAATTCCAGGCTTTGCAGGCACAGATCAATCCGCATTTTCTTTATAATGTACTGGATACGATCAACTGGATGGCGCGAAAGAAGGGCGAGGATAATATTTGTCATATGGTTACTTCTATCAGCAGTCTGATGCGTGCAAGTATCAGTAATAAAAGAAGTATGGTTTATATTCGTGAGGAAATAAAATATGTACAGGATTATCTTTACATACAGGAAACCAGATATGGAGATAAATTTACATCTTATATTGAAGTGGATGAGAGATTAAATGAATTAGAGATTCCGAAGATGACTATTCAGACACTGGTGGAAAATGCGGTGGTTCATGGTGTGGAAAATGCGACATGGGACTGTTTCCTTTATGTTTCAGGAGAAATTACAGATGGAATGGCAGTATTTACAGTAAAGGATGATGGCGTTGGAATGTCACAGGAGCAGTTGGAGAAATTGATGGGGACAGAGGAAGAGCCAGATCATGAAGCAGAGCGGACACATACCCATCTGGGAGTATATGCGGTGAGAAAGAGACTGGATTATGTATATCAGAACAAGGCAAGGATGAGCATTACATCAGAACCGGGGAAGGGAACACAGGTAATACTGGAAATCCCGATGAACGGTAATGTCGGAGTTACCTACAGGAAATGTGATGAACCTGTTAATGAAAATAACAAAAAAAGGGGAGACGAGAGATAATGGAATTGCAGGTAATGATATTAGATGATGAATATATTATTCTGGATGGTTTATGTTCGTTTCCATGGAGCGATTATGGATACCGTATATCCGCAACTGCAAGGAACGGATTGGAAGGGCTGGAGAAACTGGAGCAGGCGAAACCGGATCTGATCCTTACAGATGTGAAGATGCCGGGAATGGATGGACTGGATTTTGCAGAAAAAGCACATGAGATTTATCCCAATGCGGTTATAGTGATACTGACAGGATATGACAGTTTTGCCTACGCTCAGAAAGCAATCAGCATTGGTGTGGAAGAATATCTTCTCAAACCTGTGGACTATGATGAGTTAAAGGCAATGGCTGCCCGGATTGCAGGGGAAATTCATGCAAGGAAGGAAAAACAGCAGGAAATCCGGGATCTGAAGAAATATTTCAACAGGTCAGTTCCGCAGCTGAGATCCAAATTTGCGGGAAATCTTCTGTATGGAAGAATCCAGGGAAAAGGAGTTGTAAAAGAGCAGGCAGAATCTCTGAATCTGACAATAGAGAAATATATTGTGTGTGTAGGGCGAAAAGTTGTTGGAGAAAATAAAATCCATACAGGAGATAAATGGATAGAGGAATTTGCATGCATCAATATTTTTGAGGAAATTTTTAATGATTTTGGAATTCATGTTTTGAGCGATTATAATACAGCAACTGCAGAATATAATTTTATTCTTTTGTTTGAAAAGGAAGAAGAAAACGCAGTATGTATGGAAAAAGCATTGCAGGCATGCAGTAAGATACAGGTAGAAGTAGAACGGTATCTGAAAGCACATATGAATTTTGGATTGAGCGATGTGGAAGTGGACGAATATCAGGCAAATGCACAGTACCGTAAGGCACAGACAGCATGCAGGCAATGTGTTTATCTGGGTACGAATATCATACTCAGATACGAAGATCTGCAATATAAAAAACAGACAGACTTTGTGATTACTTCCGGTGAAAAAACACATTTTATGATGACTTTGTTTCAGGACAGTTTTGAGAAAGCGGAGGATGAACTTCATCAGATATTTCGAAACGCACCGTAAGATGTATCTCCGGTGAAATTTGCAGCAATGGATTTACTTTTGGGATGTATGAAATTTCCATATATCTGTGCAGTTGACAGTGAAATTCATAATAAAAACTGGAATCTTTCTGTGCTTCAGGATGGAATAAAAAGAATCTGTCAGTGCGAGAACACAGAAGAGGTGTTGAATTGTCTGCTGAATCTGTTTGGAACGCTGATTAAACAGAATACAGAAGGAACTGATGAACGGAACCGGAAACTGGTTCAGAGTGTTCTTTCTTACATTGAGAAGAATTATTCAGGAGATTTATCTATGGATGATCTGACTGAGAAATTCCATGTAAGCAGAACCTATATCAGCCGCCTTCTTAAGAAATATGCCGGAAAGAGTTTTCTGGAATATCTGACAGATGTCCGGTTCCAACAGGTGGAGAAACTGATTGCAGATAATAAATATAAACAATATGAAATCGCAGAAATGGTAGGATACAAAGACTTTGGATATTACATAAAAGTATTCAAAAAGCGTTACGGTATTACACCCAATGAATTCAGGAAATATATATAAACAGCGAGGTTAACTGTATCAGGTAAGTCATTTAATCGAATCAGGCAAGTAGCGAGGCGGATGATTTTATCTACCTGACGATAGAACAGGAGATTTGTGCACAGTATAAAATTTGTGCACAAATCTCCTATTTTTACTTTTATTTCCAATTGTTTATAAAAGGCAAAAAGACTAAAATAAAATCATCAAGAACGAGGAAACACAAATTAAAAGGAGGAAACAAGTAAATGAGGAAAATGAAAAAAGTGTTATCACTTGCCATGACGGCAGCTATGACAGCCAGTCTTCTGACAGGCATGGGAGCAGTTACAGCTTCTGCGAAGAAATCGGACGATGGAAAAAGAACGAAGATTACTGCTTTATTAAATTCAACAGAATCGACAGAACAGTATCAGGTTTATGACTATTTGTTGAAAAATTTCTGTGATGAGAAAGGCATTGACTATGAAATAGAAATGGTTAATGATAAACAAGATTATTTTACGAAATTACAGATGTATATCAATAGTGATACATTACCAGATATCTTCGGATGCCCCAATGGAACACTTTCTAAAGCATGTAAAGACATTGATGCATTAGTGGATTTAGGTGCTGAGTTAGATCGAAATGGATATGCGGATAAGATGAATGGTGCGGTACGAGATTTCCTTACAGATGCAGATGATGGTAATTTGTATCTTTTCCCACAGGGATTATATTGTGAATTCTTTATGTATAGGAAGGATCTCTTTGAAAAAGCCGGTATTAAAGAAACTCCGACAACATGGAAAGAATTTGAAGAAGACTGTCAGAAACTTGCGGATATAGGAGAAATTCCGGTTATTATCGGTGGTTCAGATGTATGGCAGATTATGAGATATCTTTCATTCTCTCCATGGAGAGTAACAGGTCCGGAATTTATCACTGGATATCAGGCTGGAACAGACTCTTTTGCCAAAAATGAAGCTGCCAAATATGGTGTAAATCTGGTTTATGATCTTGGAACAAAAGGATATTTTGAACCAGGATTTGCAAGTGTAGATTACACTTCAGCCACAAACTTATTCTATGGTGGCACTGGTGGAATTTTCTACAGTGGTTCAGGTCAGATCAATCTTGCTGAGGATATGTATGATGCAGGTCAGATAGGATTTTTCCCTGTGCCTGACACAGAAGAAATGGATAATATGGAGACAAATATTCCAATTCACGCAGGATTTGGTATTGGATATAATAAGGCTACATATGACGACACTATGCAGGAATTCTTTGATTATGCATGTGAACATTATTCAGAGGCTTGTTACAACAAAGGAAATATTTTCTCACCGTTTAACGATGATATTCCAGAAGGACTTCCACAGCTTTTCTATGATCTTCAGCCGTTATTTGAAAATGCTGAAACAGCATGGACCTCATGGGATGATAAGCTTGATTCAGAAAATCTGACCCAAATTGCAGATGAACAGCAGAAACTGGCTCAGGGAATTACCACTCCGGATGAATTTATCGAAACCTGTGATTCTTTTGTAAAAAGTAAGTGATTTTTCAATAATAATAAACAGAGACTGACAGCTGCCTTGTCAGTCTCTTTCAGAGAAAGAGAGGAGGAAGAACTGTGCAGAAAGCATTTGGAAAAAAGTCAGTCATCCTTTTATTCATCTTTCCAGCATTTCTTATTTATACAGCATTTGTAATTGTTTCCATCATATGGGCTGGTTATTATAGCTTTTTTGACTGGGGTGGTGTTGGAGAGAAAGTATTTGTAGGATTAAAAAACTATATAGAACTTGTTACGCAGGATGAAGTTTTCAGAGCTACAATAGGGCATACTCTTGTTTATACTGTAATTAATGTGGCAATTCAGGTATTTGGAGGATTATTATTTGCGATTCTCCTCAGTCGTATTAAAAAAGGAAGAGTTGCTTTACAGACTCTGTATTATATTCCGGTAGTTATCTCTTCTGTAGCGATTTGCCAGATTTTTACAAAGTTATTATCAGTAACTCCAACCGGTATTGTGAATCAGGTATTATCATTCATCGATCCATCTCTGAAAATGATGGAGTGGATTTCCAATCCTCAGATTTCACTGTATGTAACAGCTTTTGTAGAAGCATATAAATATCTGGGACTGTATATGGTTATCTTTTATGCAGCACTGATCGGTGTTCCGGATGAACTGGGAGAAGCAGCACTGATCGATGGAGCATCAACATGGCAGGAATATCTTTATGTAAGAATTCCTTATATTAAACCGGTTATCATTGCAAACTGTCTGCTGGTACTGAATGGTTCCCTGAGATCTTTCGAGTTCTCTTATCTGTTAACACATGGAGGACCGGGAAATGCTTCTGAACTTATGACAACTTATATGTATAAACAGGCGTTCAGCAGTATGAAGTATGGTTACGGAAGTTCTGTAGCGATCATGATCGTAATCATCTGTATGGTAGTTGGAATGTTATTCCGTAAATTTACAGGAGGAGGGGATGACGAATGAAAAAGAAAAAAACAACCATTCCGAGCATCATTAAATGGGTTATCGCATTAATCCTTGTTGTGATGCAGGTTTATCCTTTCTTCTATGTATTTACTTCAAGCTTTAAGTCACTGGATGATTTCAGACAGTTACCGGCATATGCACTCCCGTCAAAATGGGTGCTGACAAACTTTATCAATGTTTTTACAAAAAGCCATATGCTGACTTATTTTAAAAACAGTATCATTGTTTTGATCGGTGTACTGATTCCTCTGCTTTTATTTGCACTGATGGCTGGATTTGCATTAAGCAAAATCAAATTCAAAGGCAGAAAATTTGTCCTTAATTATTTCCTTCTTGGATTGATGCTTCCTATGCAGGTTGCACTGATTCCATTGTTTACTATTTTTAATAAGATGGGACTGATCAATACATACCCGGCAATTATTTTGCCACAGATTGCTTTTTCACTGTCTTATTCCATTCAGCTGTTTTATTCATTCAGCAAATTCTTCCCTGAAGAAATGCTGGAAGCAGCGATCATTGATGGATGTTCACCGATAGGATGTTTCTTTAAGATGGTGGTTCCGATGTCACTGAACTCTATTATCACAGTAGCAACCATGCAGGCAGTATTCTGCTGGAATGAGTATATTAATGCTTATACATTTACCAGATCTACAGATATGAAAACCATTACACTTGGTTTAAATGACTTCGTAGGAAGCATGGGACTGACAGACTGGGGTGGTACATTTGCAGCCATCACTGTAACAGTACTTCCGGTATTTATTTTCTACTTCTTCAGCAGCAAGAAGATGCTGGCAGGTATGACAGCAGGTGCAGTAAAAGGTTGATAATATGCAAGAATTACCTGATAACAGTAGTTTGATTTATGAGTAAATAACAGGCTTGCCGGAAAAGTACAAGCAGGCCTGTAAAGTGAAATAAAGTATAAAAAAGGAGATTAAGACTATGCAGAAATTATACTATCAGTTCCCGGGAACATGGTTTGGCGATTGCATGCCATTTGGACATGGAGATAAATTCTATTTATATCATCAGAGAGATACCAGAAAACCGGGACCATTTGGAGAACCATTTGGCTGGGATCTGGCAACAACTTCTGATTTTGTACATTACGAAGATAAAGGTGTGGCAATTCCGAGAGGAACAGATGAAGAGCAGGATCAGTTTATCTTTGCAGGAAGTGTTTTCGAGGCAGAAGGACAGTATCATATTTTCTATACAGGTTATAACCGTGATTATCCGGCACTTGGAAAACCATCTCAGGTTCTGATGCATGCATACAGCGATGATCTTGTAACATGGCACAAAACTCAGGATGCACTTACCTTCACTCCACAGGAAGGCTATGACCCGGATGACTGGAGAGATCCATGGGTGATCCGCGATGAGGAAAATGATCAGTATCTGCTGATCCTTGGTGCAAGATTACAGGGACCAAAGACAAGACAGACAGGAAGAACTGTTAAATTCACATCTAAAGACCTGAAAAACTGGAAGTTTGAAGGAGATTTCTGGGCACCGGATCTCTATACTATGCATGAGATGCCAGACTTATTTAAGATTGGTGACTGGTGGTATCATATTGTGACAGAATACAGTGACAGAAGTAAAATGGTATACCGTATGAGCAAGAGTCTAGAAGGTCCATGGATCGCACCGAAAGATGATGCATTTGACGGCAGATCTTATTATGCAGGACGTACTTTTGAACTGAACGGACAGAGAATCCTCTTTGGCTGGGTTGCTACCAAGGATCAGGATGATGATGACAATAACTTCATCTGGGCAGGAACATTTATGGCACATGAGGTTTACCAGAGAGAAGATGGAACTCTTGGTGTAAGAATTCCGGAAACTGTATGGAATGCATTTGATAAAGAAGAAAAGACAGAAGATTTTGTAATTGATACTCCAACTAAGAGTACAGAAAAAGTAGTTGCAAAAGATACAGGAGATATCTTCAAATTCGAAGCAGATGTGGAATTCACAGAAGGAACTAGAACTTTCGGTGTGAGATTCTATGAAGATGAGGATAAAGCTGAGTCTTACCAGTTCGTATTTAATGTAACAGAAGACAGATATGTATTTGAGAAAAAACCAAACTGGCCATGGCCTGCAAATCAGAATATTGGACTTGAAAGACCGCTTGAGCTGGTACCCGGTAAGAAGTATAATATCAAAATGATCGTAGATGATACAATTGCTACAATCTATGTAGACGGTGTTGCATTAAATGCAAGAGCATATAAACGTCCGGGAGAAAGCCTGTCACTCTTTGCTTCTGAAGGAAGCCTTAAGGTAACTAACTGCAAGGTTACAACCGGATTAAAGAAATAGAGCCAGATAGCAGTCTAACCAATAAACTAGGAGCAGTTATTCGGTGTAGATTAACGTGACGAAAAAGATTGCTGTAAATAAAAAAGTTGCTGTGCGTTTCAGTTATAGAAATGCACAGCAACTTTTTGGCATTAAATCGATTAAAAACAATAGCTTTTCTTTTTGCGTTTAATCTTCCAATTTAATTTTTTCCTTCAGAACCACACATCCGGCCATATCACCGATAACGTTGACGCAGGTTGCGCCCATATCGCAGAGAGTGTTAATGCTGATGTAAACGCCCATAACACCGGCTGGCAGACCGGCCATGGTTGCCAGGGCTGCGAAGGATGCGATGGCACCGCCTGGGATTCCCGGGGTTCCTACTGACAGGAGTACGTTTGCCAGAAGGATTATGATCATCATGGAAATGCTTACGTTAATTCCGCATGCATTGGCGAAGAACATGATCATGAATGACATCAGGATGGATACGGCGTCCATGTTTACAGTAGCACCAAGAGGAATGGCGATACTTGTGATTTTGTTGGATACGCCCATTTCATCTTCCATACGCTGTTTGCTGATTGGAATGGTTGCTGAACTTGAGCAGGTTCCGAATGCGTTCAGAGCTGCAGGAAGCATTGCTTTGAAGAATTTCACAGGGCTTTCTTTGCCGATGAATTTTACGGAGCCACCGTAAATGACCAGGGCAAATCCGAAGAATGCCACATACAGGATGATCAGCTGAGTTGCCAGTGAAATGATGGTTTCTGTACCGTTGGCTTCTACAACAGGAACGATAGTACAGAATACACCGATAGGTGTGAAGTACATAACTGTGCTGATGACTTTCAGACAGACTTCGTTACAGGAATCGATGACTTTCAGAAGTGCAGTACCCTTTTCGCCGATGGCGATAAGTGTGAAGCCTACGATGACTGCGAATACAAGTACCTGAAGCATGTTTCCGTTTGCGAAAGCTGCAACCGGGTTAGATGGGATCAGGTTTTTGATGGTGTCCAGAATGCTGGTCATCTCAGTTGCTTGGATGTCGGAAGTTGCCATCTCGAATTTAACACCCTCACCGAGATGAATCAGCCGCGGGATGATCAGTCCTGCCAGGCTGGCAAGTGCTGTGGTGCACAGGAAAAAGATCATGGCACCGGCTGTGATCTTGCCGGTTGTGCGGGCATTACCGATGCTAGAGATACCCATGATAATGGAACAGAAGACCAGTGGAAAGATCATCATGTTCAGGGCATTCATGTAAATGCTTCCGATAAGGCTTGTGATGGCAAGTACCGGTTCGAAACGGTTTGCCAGAAACAGTCCGGTAATGATACCAAGGATCAGACCGGTAAAGATTGCTGCGGTAATATGTTTTTTATACCACGAATAGAATTTTTTCATTTGTTCCCTCCTCTTTATTTTCATTTCCTGATACCCGAAGGACTATATTGGCAGACGGATTGAGTGATGCGCAGATCTGGTAAAATTTCTGCGGCCTATAACTGTGATAAGATACCGGGTTCAGGAAAAATAGCACGACACTACTTTACCACAATAATGTGTGAATTACAATATTTCCCGCTGTTTTCTTATTTGAGTGGGAGTGTTTCCGAAGTGCTCAAGGAACATCCTGCGAAATAGTTTGTAATTGGTAAAGCCATGCCGCTCCAGAATGACATGAACGGGATCTCTGGTTGTGATCAGATCACGATAAATAAAGGAAAGACGGTATTCATTCTGATATTCGAGAAATGTAATTCCCATTTTTTTCTTGAAGAAGCGGCAGAAGTATCCTGTCTGGAGACAGGCGACTTCTGCGATTTCATTCAGGGAGATGGGCTCTCTGTAATGTTCGGAGATATAGTCCAGTACAGGTTCCAGACGGGCTATATCCTTTTTTTCTGACTGATGTTGCTTTGTAGGATTTTGACGGAAAAATTGTGATACAGTTGGAACAGAAGTTCAAAAATCAGGCTGTTGAAACGGAGGAGATATCCATCCGGGCGCACATTGTTAATGATCTGAAGCTGTTCCAGAATGGTTTTAAACATAGCCTGTTTGGTCTGCTGTCTCTGATCTTTTGTACGAAAATCAAAGAGAAAAATAAGCTGTCCAAGATCAGGAATATATTTTTCCATAAAATCCAGAGGAATTTGAAGGAGGATTGCTGTGTTTGGCGAAGTGCATTTCGTAGAATGTAGAACATTTCCATTGATCACAATGCAGTCCCCTTTTTGGATAGTGAAGCTTTCGGATTCCACTGTTACGTCCAGAGAACCTTCCTGCATATAAATAATTTCAACTGCACGATGCCAGTGCATGGGAATATAGCTTCCTGGATCAGTGGAAGTACGGAATTTGACATTGGTATCAACAGGTACATCTATAATTTCATGTGAAATTTCTTTACTCTTCATTTTTTATCATTCTCCCTGTTTATATGGATACGTATTCTATTCTGATTTATCAGAGCGTGGAATTGCTATAGATCTAACCGAATCAAGTAAGTCCCCTGTGGAGGTTGCAAAAAGCAATAAGCAGTGGATGGGGACTATAAAAAGAGAATATCGACCTATATATTAGCTCTTTTTATACCTTATACATTTGTATGAGGTATGCTATTATAATACTATAAAATGAGGTTGAGGCAAACGGTGTTTTGCCTTTAATCTTGGCTGGATTGTGATGGAGTGATACAAGGAGGAAAATATAATGATAAAAAATCCAATACTTCCGGGATTTAATCCGGATCCATGCATCTGCCGTAAAGGCGATGATTATTACATGGCAGTTTCTACCTTTGAATGGTTCCCTGGAATCCCCATTTATCATTCCAGAGATCTGAAAAACTGGGAGTTATATACACATGTGCTGACAGATGATGAAGAAGTAGATCTGAAGAAGCTTCCCAGTGCCAAGGGAATCTGGGCGCCATGTCTGACTTACTGTGAAGCAGAGGATATGTTTTATGTAGTTTATGGTGTAATGAATTCCATGAATGCCAGATATTTTGATGTGGACAATTTCCTGATCTGTTCCAGAGATATTAAAGGCCCATGGAGCAAACCTGTTTATCTGCATTCTTCCGGATTTGATGCATCTTTATTTCATGATACCAACGGAAAGAAGTATATTGTTTCGCTGGAATGGGAAACAAGAGAAGGATATGAAAAACCAGGTGCAATCTGTATGGTAGAATATTCTCCGGAAAATCAGGAAATCGTAGGATATCCAAAAAGAATCTGGAGAGGCGGTACAGACAGAGGCTGCATCGAAGCTCCTCATCTGACAAAGCGCGGAGAATATTATTATATTATGTGTGCGGAAGGCGGTACAGGATATAACCACTGTGTTACCATGGGGCGTTCCAAAAATGTCTGGGGACCATATGAAAAAGATCCGAAGAATCCTATTGTGACCAGTGTACCCGGAGAATCCTATGAGAGACAGGATCCGGATCATCTGAAGCCGAAGTATTATAATCCGGATTCTGTTCTTCAGAAATCCGGACATGGAAGCTATGTTGAGCTTCCTACCGGTGAGGTGTATCTGGTACATCTCTGCGCCAGACCTTTTGTACCGGAACTGCGCTGTACTCTGGGAAGAGAAACTGCAATCCAGAAAATGATGTGGACAGAGGATAACTGGCTGCGTATGGCAGATGGCAGTAATCTGGCAAAGCTGGAAGTACCTGAGAGTTCTTTGCCGGAATATCCAGTGGAGAAAACACCGGATTTTGATGATTTTGACGGGGACGAGCTTGGCAATTTCTATTATTCACCCCGCATTATGCCGCAGAGATTTGCTGATGTAAAAGCAAGAAAAGGTTATGTCCGTATTCGGGGGCAGGAGTCAAGGACTTCTCTGAATAAAGTCAGCATTCTGGCAAGAAAGCTTACCAGTGTTTATGCAAGAATCACCACAAAGATGGAATTTGTGCCGGAAGTTCACCAGCACAGTGCGGGACTGATCCTGTATTATGACAATATGAACTATATCAATCTTCGCAAATATTACAGTGAAACTCTGGGACAGAGTGCATTGTCCATTATCCATCTGGAAAATGGTGTGAAAACAGAATTTCTGAATACAAGAATCCCAGTAGAGGATAAGCCCATTTATCTGCGCCTTTATATCGAAGGAAGAAAATCTTGGTTTGAGTGGAGCTATGATGGGGAAAGTTATGAGAAGATTGGACGTATTTTTGATACTACAAGATTTTCGGATGAGTACTGTAAATACGGTGAATTCACAGGAACTATGGTAGGCATTACCTGCGCAGACCGTGTGCTTCATAAGAAATGCGCTGACTTTGATTTCTTTGAGTATAAAGCGGATGAAAGCCGTATGGTGGAATAATGTAAAAATAATTGTAACACAGAAAAAACAGGCATCGATGAAACAGATATCGAAGCCTGTTTTTCTGCGTTGCGGGAAGATTACAGAAGTTGTTAGAGTGTGTTTGAAAAATGCTTTTCGCACCCCCCGCAGGCAATCTGGAATGAATTTTGGCTACGTTACTATGAACGGAGTGAACAGTAACGATTTACTTGATTCGGTTAAAACACAGAGTATGTGTTATTGTCAGGTTCAGGGGAAGAGAGTATAATAGCTGTAATTATTCAGAATAGCAGGAGGAGTGTCCATATGAAACCAACTATTTTATTAATAAATTTTCAGAATCAGCAGAAGCTTCGCAAGTTAAAGATGGCGTTGCTGCCTTTCAAGATACGTTTAAAAACTGTAGAACCCCAGGACTATGGTCAGCCAATCGGATATCTGGCAGGAGTGAAAGAGGTTTCCCAGGTACAGATTCCGTCAGCACTGATTCCTCAGGAGCAGATGGAGAAGGAAATGCTGATCCTTGCAGGAATCACGGGGAATCTGTTTGACCAGGTGCTCTATACTTTGCGGAAAGCAGGTACACCTGTGGATTACAAGGCGGTTCTGACGGAGCATAATCAGAACTGGAACTGTATGCAACTTTATAAAGAATTGGAGAAAGAACATAATATGTATCATCCGTCTTAAATGTGAACTTCCAGTAATTTTCCACCTAAGAAAAAGAACAAAATAAAATTATAAAAATCCCGGGTTTCTGCGGTTTTCCATTGCAGATAGCCGGGAAATATAGCCTAATTAATTTAGGCGAATAACCGCCTAAAAGGAGGGCGCTATGTATCTGGATTTTTTAGTGAAAGTATCAACCGTAAAAGGCAAGATCACACGGAGAAAAAAGTCAAATGTTGTATATATAGAGTATGAGTATGACCGGGTTTATGATCCATCCCGGAAGTATACTTTTCCCAAAAGAGTAACGATCGGAAAACTATCAGATACGGATCCGGAACTCATGAAACCGAATCAAAATTTCCTGAAATATTTCCCCGATGCAGAACTTCCGGAAAGCAAAAACAGGACTTCCAGAAGCAGCTGTCTCAGGGGAGGAGCATACTTTGTACTGCGTAAGATCATAGAAGAATGCAGTTTAAAAGATATCCTTGGAAAGTATTTTGGATCACGTGATATGGGTCTGTTTTTAGATCTGGCTGTTTATTTGATTATAGCAGAAAACAATGCAGCACAGTACTATTCGGATTATACATACAACCATCCACTTTTTACGGAAAAGATGAAACAATACAGCGATTCAACCGTATCAGATTTCCTGAATTCAGTAACAGATGACCAGAGTACAGGCTTTCTGAATACATGGAATGAGTCACGGAATTACCGTGAAAAGATTTATATTTCTTATGATTCAACGAATAAAAACTGTCAGGCTGGAGATATAAAAATGGTTGAATTTGGACATCCGAAAGTAGATATGGGAGAGCCGGTATTTAATTATGCAGTTGCGTATGATACTCATAATCAGGAACCATTATTTTATGAAAAATATCCAGGAAGTCTGAACGATATCTCCCAGCTTCAGTTCATGCTGGATAAAGCATCCGGGTGTATTCAGAAGAATCAGCAAGAGCGAAGATATTTGTTGGATTTGTATCCATGATAGTGCGCTGCAAGATGTATATAAAACTAAAAGAAGAGATGAAAAAACCGGATAAGAAACCGAACTATATGACGGTACCGGCGGCAATAAAAGAGCTGGAAAAAATAGAAATGGTACGTCAGTTAGACAATATATACCGTCTGGATCATGCAGTAACAGCGAATCAGAAAGTAATATTGAAAGCCTTTGGACTGGATGCGAACAGTATAAAATATTTTGCATCAGAGCTGAGTAAGGAACTGAAAAAAGCAGAATAAGAAGGAAAATAAAGATGGCAAGAACAAGAAAAACAAGTAAGGAAGCATTGGAAGAAAAGATTGAAAAAGCAGAGGCTGATGTGATCGCAGCGAAGAAAAAGTATGACCAGGCAACAGCAAATCTGAAAGAACTGTTAGACAAGCGGGATGCCATAAGAAAAGAAGAGATCCTGTCAGCGGTTGTAAAAAGTGGGCGGTCATATGAGGAGATCATGAACTTTTTGAATGCAGGATCAGATGGAGAAAAGACGGAAAAATAGAATTATTTTGAGTCGCAGATATAGCGACACTCGATTTAGGCGGAAAAAAACTGGAAGTTCACATTAAATGAATGAAACAGAAAGCCCAAATGCTGTGTATCCTGCGGTGTCTACGTGACTAAGTGTCCTACCAGAAGCGAGAAGAAATATTGCTGCCTTACTTCATAAAAATTACTCCATAATGTTCCTGTAATACGTCTGATTACCACATAATTGTAAATGGTATGTATAACAATAAAACACATAGAATATATATAAATATGTTACATGTAATATATCAATCTAATCTCTAAACCGCTATACTAAATGTATGCTGAAATTGTATAAAAATGAATACAAAGAGAAAAAATCAAAGGAGAAAAAAATGAAAGCAGTAATCGCAATTGATTCTCTAAAAGGAAGTCTGAGTTCCATGGAAGCCGGATATGCTGCTGCTGACGGAATCCGCAGAGTTCATGGTCAGGATGCAGAAATTATAGTAAGACCACTGGCTGATGGCGGGGAAGGCACAGTGGAAGCACTGGTGAGTGGTATGAATGGTATCATACAGAATGTGATGGTTACAGGTCCGCTGGGAACGCCGGTGAATTGTGAATATGGAATTATTGAAAGCAGTCATACCGCTGTGATTGAAATGTCAGGTGCGGCAGGTATCACACTTGTTCCTGATGAAAAACGAAATCCACTTTACACTACAACTTATGGTGTGGGAGAAGTGATTAAAGATGCTATTTCCAAAGGCTGCCGCCGGTTTATTGTAGGAATTGGAGGAAGTGCTACCAATGATGGTGGAATTGGAATGCTTCAGGCATTGGGATATGGTTTTCTTGATAAAGAAGGAAAACAGGTTCCTTTTGGTGCCAGAGGACTGGAGGTACTGGAGGAGATTACCGATACATATGTACTGCCTGAACTGGAAGAATGTGAATTTCGTGTTGCCTGTGATGTAACAAATATTCTCTGTGGAGAGGAAGGATGCAGTGCAGTATTCGGACCGCAGAAAGGGGCAACTCCCTCTATGATTATGCAGATGGATAAATGGCTGGGAAAATATGCCGCACTTGCAGAGAAAAAATGCACAAAGATCAATGCCAACCAGGCAGGTACGGGTGCAGCAGGAGGCCTGGGATTTGCATTTTTGAGTTTTACCAATGCAGTTCTGGAGTCTGGGATTAAGATTGTGCTGGAAGAAACTTCTCTGGAAAAATATATGGAAAATGCTGACATTGTGATTACAGGAGAAGGCAGACTGGATGGTCAGACTGCCATGGGAAAAGCACCTGTAGGTGTGGCACGTCTGGCAAAGAAACATAACATTCCAGTGATTGCTTTTGCAGGAAGTGTTACAAAAGAGGCCATTGCCTGCAATCAGAACGGAATTGATGCATTTTTCCCGATTTTAAGAGGAGTGACTACTCTGGAAGATGCTATGAAACCGGAAAATGCAAAGGCTAACATGGCGGATACGGTAGAACAGGTATTTCGTTTGCTGAACATAAGGAGGAAATAAAGAATGGATTATAGTTTTACAACCATAGGTGCTCTGATTGGAATGGCAGTTGCGATTATTCTGATCATAAAAAAAGTTCAGCCCGCTTATAGCCTGATTTTGGGTGCTCTTATTGGCGGAGTAATCGGAAGTGGAAATCTGATATTGACTGTCGATACTATGGTAAGTGGAGCTCAAAGTATGATTTCTTCTGTACTGAGAATTATGACTTCCGGTATTCTGGCGGGAACTCTTATTAAAACCGGAGCTGCGGAAAAAATTGCAGAAGTAATTGTACAGAAATTGGGAGAGAAACGAGCCCTTATTGCTGTTGCAGCTGCAACAATGGTAATATGTGCAGTAGGTGTTTTTGTGGATATTTCAGTTATTACAGTAGCACCTATTGCACTGGCGATTGGAAAAAAAGCAGGATATAATAAAGCTTCTCTTCTTTTGGCAATGATTGGTGGAGGAAAAGCAGGAAATATTATTTCTCCAAACCCAAATACAATTGCTGTTTCTGAAGCGTTCCAGGTTGATCTTACATCTCTGATGATAAAAAATATTATTCCGGCAGTTTGTGCATTAATTGTAACTGTAATTATTGCAACAATACTGTCTAAAAAAGCAGGAACGATGGTTAGTGATCAGGATTTGGAAAAACATGCAGACAATAAAAAACTTCCAACTTTTATTCAGGCATTTGCAGGTCCGCTGACAGTTATTATACTATTGGCACTGCGTCCGATATTTTCTATTGTAATTGATCCATTGATCGCCCTTCCACTTGGCGGTCTGGTGTGTGCAATTGCATGTGGAAGCCTGGTACAATTCCGTGAGTTTGCTGAATTTGGTCTTAGTAAGGTGGCGGGAGTATCTATTCTTCTTATTGGAACAGGAACTATTGCAGGAATCATTAAAGCATCTGCTTTACAGTATGATGTGATTTCTCTATTGGAAATGATGAAGATGCCGGCATTTATTCTTGCGCCGATTGCAGGTATTCTGATGGCAGGAGCTACTGCATCTACTACAGCCGGTGCGACCATTGCGTCTCAGACTTTTGCACAAACACTGTTAAATGCAGGAATTCCGGCTATTTCCGCAGGAGCTATGATTCATGCCGGTTCAACAGTAATCGATTCTCTGCCGCATGGTTCTTTTTTCCACGCGACAGGTGGTTCTGTAGGAATGAATATTAAGGAAAGAATGAAACTGATTCCGTTTGAGGCATGTATTGGTCTTACGAGTACAATTGTGGCGGTAATTGTGTATCTGATATAAAGATATCAAATCCTGATACTACAGTTTCCCAGCCAGGTACAGAAGAACGGCATCTTTAAATCTACGTGGATTCAGCCCGGTTTTTCTGTAGATATGATTGAGTTTGTATTGAAGTGTGTTTTTGTGTAAAAAAAGTTTTTCACAGGTATTATGCAGAGACATATCCTGATCAAAATAGGTGGTTATAATTTTGAGTTCTTCTCCGGTAAGATTTGTAATAGTCCGGGAGAGGAACTCTTCTTTTTCTTGTTTCCCTGATCCGGAGAGAAGGAGTTCCAGCGTGAGATTATCATACATTACGAAATTTTTGTCAGGATTAGTTATGCTTTTTAAAGCTGTCACAGCGGAAGAATAAGATTCTGCCAGCTGATAGATGGAAGTGCTCTTTCCAACTGCAATTTTCAGAAGCTTCTGCTGTTCTGCGGCAAACTGCTTTAGTATAAAGGATTTTCTGTCAAAAAGTTCAGAATCTGCAACTGCCAGATACTCATCTGGATAATGAAAGGCATATAAATTCAGAGGAAAAATGGAAAACATCTGAGTTACTTTCTGTTCCAGAAGTGAAAAATTAGCCATATTATATCTTGCATTTATCTGTAGCAATATGAGTCGTTTGGAAGTTTGAACATCTACAGAAAACTCTGCCAGGAGACTCTGGATATATTCCATATTGAGATTCTGATTACGAATCAGAGAATCGATGATATACTGACGTTTATCATTTTGATTACGGCTGATCATATTCAGCTCCTGTTCGCGGATTAGAAGATTGGTGATGCGTTCTGCCAGATGGGCATATTTTCTTACGGTATCTGGTTCACCGGTAATACCGATCACAGCCAGTAAAGACTGGTTATGGTAAACCGGCATATTAATCCCTTTCTGACTGCCGTAGAAGCTATTGTCAGAAGATACTTCGATAGTATTTCCTGTGGCTGCAGCTTTCTGCCCGATTTCGTGGAAAGTTCCAACTCTTTCCGGATTAGTGCTGGCAAAAATAATCCCGGACTGATCAATAAAATTAACATCCTGGCCGCATACGTCTTTTACAGTATTGACAATCTGTGTAGCAAGGGAGTGATCTATTTTTATCTGCATGATAATTTCTCCATTATATGAATTCTTCAGGGAATTGTGCTATCTATTGATATTGTATCCTATATGTGTTTAGGATACAATTGTTAGTTTTTATCATTGCCGTTTTCTTACAGACTGATAAAAACAAAAAACTTGAGGTACATAGTAAACTGTAATTTTATGTTTCCCTTTTGTAGAAATTGCAATGTTGAGAAACCTGAGAAGATATAGTAAAATTATTGCAGTAACTATTTATGCCACTGGTAGTGTCACAAATAGGAAAATAATTATATGGGTAAAATGAAATCAATTTAGGATAATTGTCTCATATGAATTATTTATGAGGATTGCTATAGAAAAAAATTAATGGTATATAAGGGAGAAACCATATGACATTAACACAGATGAATTACATCATCACAATTTCCGAAACCGGTTCATTAAATAAAGCTGCGGAGGCGTTGTATATTTCCCAGCCTTCTCTGACCAATGCAGTGAAGGAGCTGGAGAAGGAGCTTGGAATCATTATATTCAACCGTAGCGGCCGTGGTGTGACACTGACCAATGACGGGACAGAATTTCTGATGTATGCCCGTCAGATATATGGACAGTACGAGAGTGTGGTTGAGAAATACAGTGAGGGTGGTTCCTATAAGAAGAAATTCGGCGTTTCCACCCAGCATTATTCTTTTGCAGTGAAAGCATTTGTGGATATGGTGCAGAAGTTTGATGTGTCGGAATATGAATTTGCCATCAGGGAGACAAAGACTGCAGATGTGATCAGTGACGTCAGTACTATGAAAAGCGAGGTGGGAGTACTTTATCTCAGTGATTTCAACAGAAAGGCGCTGTTAAAGCTTCTCCACTCTGCGAATCTGGAGTTTCATCATTTGATTGACTGTCAGGCATATGTATATTTGTGGAAAAATCATCCACTGGCAAATGAGAAATCCATCAGCTACAGCCAGTTGGCAAAATATCCCTGCTTGTCCTTCGAACAGGGAGATAAGAGCAGTTTTTATTTGTCAGAGGAGATTCTGTCTACCAATGAATATTCCAGAACAGTCAAGGCTTCGGATCGGGCGACTATGCTGAATCTGATGGTAGGACTCAATGGCTATACCCTGTGTTCAGGGATTATCTGTGAGGAGCTTAATGGCAGTGATTATCTGGCAATTCCCTTCGAAGGAGATGAGCAGAACCAGAACAGCGACATGGAGATCGGCTATATTACCAGAAAGAATTCGATTCTCAGCAAGGTGGGGAATCTGTATGTCTCTTCACTGAAGAAATATCTGGAGCAGAATACAATTTCGGAGTAATCAGTAACTGAGAGTCTGGATTATCTGATTACGATTCTGTTGCGTATTGTAGGACAGATATTGTAAGGGAGAAAAACATGAATCTTGAATATATTTATGAACAGATGGTACGCATTCTGCATGGAAATATTACCTGTATCAGCGAATCTGGTGCAATAGAAGCCTGTTATGGGGACATGGCGGTGCAGTGTAATCCTTTATTTACGGATCCGGAATTTCTGTCTGCTGTTCATGAGCGTGAGAGAAAAGATTATCCGGATCTTTTTTATGAGAAAGATACGATTCTTTATGCGGTCGTTTCATTAGAAAATGCAAAAATTGTGGCAGGTCCTGTCAGCACTGAAAAGCATACAAAAGATTCAGAACATTATCTGATGCAGCACCACCATATCAGTGATGAGACGGGCTTTCGTCTGTCGTTTTGTGAGCTTAAAGTGTTTGGCTCAGGAATTCTGATGCTCTATCACATGATAACAGGAAAAGAACTGACGATTAATGATCTCTGGCAGAAGAATGGAATTCGGGAAACAGATATTATAGAAGTGAAAGGACAGATTTCCAGCGTTATTTTTGAGCATCAGGAGCAGGAACTTCCACATAATCCTTATGATCAGGAAGTGCGTGAATTGGATAGTATCCGTCATGGAGATGTGGAAATGTTTAACCGCAGTTTAGCTGAAACTTATCGTGGAGAAGTAGGACAGCTTGCCAAAAATCAAGTCCGCCAGGCGAAGAATATTGCCATCTGTGTTATCGCACTTGCATCCCGGGCAGCCATCAGCGGGGGAATGATTCCGGAAGAGGCTTTTTCCATGGTGGATGGTTACATTATGAAGATTGAGGATATGAATAATGCAGTAAAAATCGATTCCATGATGCGTCAGGCAGAATACGAATTTGCAGAATGTGTGGCAGAAATTCATAAGAATCAGCAGAAAAATGAGCAGAAAAATGAGCTGGTTGAGTGGACAAAGAATTATATTTATCAGAATCTCCACAGTGATATCGTTATAGGAGAGATTGGGCAGAAAATAGGGGTAAATACAAGCTATTTATCGGATCTTTTTCATAAGGTTGAGGGGACTACTATACAGCAGTATATCTGTAAAGAGAAAATACGCCTTGCGGAAAATATGCTTCGTTATTCTGATTATGAAGTAAAAGAAATTGCCAGTTATCTGTCTTTTTGTTCTCAAAGTTACTTTGGAAATATTTTCCGGCAGCAGACAGGGATGACACCTGCCAGATACAGAAAGAAATATGGAAAATGGAAAGAACCAAAATAAATGATAGTTTGCAAAAATAAATGATATAATATTCGAAAAATCTCTGTTAGTATACATGCATAAGCAAAACAAAACAGGGAGGAAAGATGATGCTTTTTAAAAAATTTACAAATGAAAATGCATCCGAAAAAGTTACGGTTAAAGAACGTCTGGCTTATGGATGTGGAGATTTTTCAAGTAACATTATGTATTCTGCAATGGCAGCATTTCTGTTATTTTATTACACAGATGTAGTCGGGGTAAGTGCTGCTGCAGTAGGTGTGATCATGATGTGCTCCAGACTTTTTGACGGAGTCAGTGATTTGATTATGGGTGTTATCATCGATCGTACCAAGTCACTGTTTGGTAAAGCAAGGATATGGATTCTCAGGTTGGTAATTCCATATGCAATTGGTACGGTTTTGTTGTTCTCAGTTCCGACAGGATGGAGTCAGACTGCGAAACTGATTTATATTTTCTTCAGTTATAACCTTGCATTTACAGTATTATTTACGGGAATCAATCTTCCATATGCGACATTGACAGCTCTGATGACACAGGATCAGTATGAACGTTCTGTATTAAGTATTTTCAGAATGATTCTTGCAACCTGCGGTACTCTGTTTATCAAAACATGTACTCTTCCGGTAGTGAAATTCTTCGGAGATGATGCAAGAGCATGGACAATGACTTTTGTAGTATTTGGATTTCTGGAGATTGTGACCTTTATGATCACTTTCCTGTTCACAAGAGAACGTGTAAATACCACAGAAGATGAAAATCGTCTGAAGATACCGGTTTCTCTGGGATTTAAGGCATTAGTAAAAAATAAATACTGGTTTATGGCAACACTTAACCTGATTCTGATCTTTATTGCACAGGGAATTAACGGATCAGCAGAAGTTTATTATACAAAGATTGTACTTGGAAATAGCAGTCTGGTAGGAACTTTCTCCGTAGCTTTACAGGCAACACAGATTATTTGTATGTTCTTTATCGCAGGATTTGTAAAGAAATTTGGAAAAAGAAATGTCCTGATGACAGGTGCTGCTGTTATGATTGTTGGTTACGGAATTATGGGACTTGCATCTGAGAATCTGACACTTCTGATTGCAGGATGTATCCTCAGAGGTGTGGGAAATGCCGGAATTTCTGCATGTATGTTTGCTATGGTTACAGACACGATCGAATATGGAGAATGGAAAACAGGAATCAGAACAGAAGGTCTTATCAACAGTGCGGCAAGCTTTGGACAGAAAATTGGAAATGGACTTAGTTCTGTACTTCTCGGCGCAAATCCTTTCTATTGGTGGCTATGTAGGAACAGCTGCTTCACAGTCTGCAAGTGCTATCACAGCAATCCGCACAAGTTATATTTATGTGCCGATCATTCTGACTGTGATTCAGATTATTGTATTATTCTTCTATCACCTTGATGAAGAATATGATTCTATTTT
>ENA-OQHF01000223-OQHF01000223.1-human-gut-metagenome-genome-assembly--contig:-NODE-223-length-36349-cov-4.858705_pt1 | contig 36349 bp, 32 predicted proteins | sample MGYA00242559_ERZ504709 | MGnify/ENA primary metagenome ERZ504709 (study PRJEB26092, sample SAMD00036203) | human gut metagenome | host: Homo sapiens | study: EMG produced TPA metagenomics assembly of... | reverse complement strand
TGGACCTTGTGCAGCTCGTCTCCTTCGGCTGCGGCCTGGACGCCGTCACCACCGACGAGACCCGCGAGATTCTGCAGGCGGGCAGCAAGCTGTACACCCAGCTGAAGATCGACGAGATCACAAATCTGGGCGCGGTGAACATAAGGCTGCGCAGTTTGTTTGCGGCGCTGGAAGAACGCAAAGAAGACCATAAGTAAGAGGCAACCCATGGAATACATGACTCCCAATTTTACCAAGGATATGGTAAAGACCCATAAAATTCTCATTCCGAACATGGCCGTGACTCAATTTCGGCTCATGCAGGCGGCACTGGCCAGCGAGGGCTACCAGACCGAGGTGCTCGGCAACTGCGGCAGCGAGGTCGCGCAGCTGGGCCTGAAATACGTCCACAACGACACCTGCTACCCGGCGCTGCTCGTCATCGGGCAGTTTCTCGACGCGCTGAACAGCGGCAAATACGATTTGGACCACACCGCGCTGCTCATCACCCAGACCGGCGGCGGCTGCCGTGCGTCCAACTACATCAAGCTGCTGCGCAAGGCGCTCGTCAAGGCGGGCTACGGCAATATTCCCGTAGCATCGCTGAACTTCTCCGGTCTGGAAAAGGGCAGCGGTCTGCCGCTGACCGTGCCGCTGCTGCGCAAGGTCATTGCGTCGATCTTTTACGGTGATATGCTGGTCGCCCTGCGCAGCCAGACCCACGCCTACGAGAACCACAGGGGCGACGCCGACGCCATGACCGAGAAGTGGATCTCTACGATACAGGGCTGGATCCGCGACGACAAGAACTACTCCGCCCATGACATGAAGCGCCGGTTCTACGACATTGCCGCGGACTACGCGACCATTCCCGTCACCCGCGTGCCGAAGGTCAAGGTCGGCGTCGTCGGCGAGATTTATGTCAAATACTCGCCGCTGGGCAACAATGATCTGGAAAAATTTCTGGAAAGCCAGGACTGCGAGGTCAACCTGCCCGGCCTGATGGGCTTTGTGGAGTACTGCGTGGCCAACTACAAGCTGGACATCGACCTGTACGGCGGCAACAAGCTGGTGGCGGGCGGCGCGGACGCGTTCTTGAGCTGGCTGGACGGCATCGGCTGCGCCAGCTATGACGCCATGCGCAAGTACGGCTTCTACGCGCCCGGCTCGTTCCGCGAGCTGATGAAAAAGCCAGAGGGCATCATCTCTCTGGGTGCCAAGATGGGCGAGGGCTGGCTGCTGACCGCCGAGATGATCGAGCTGGTGCAGGGCGGCTACGGCAACATCGTCTGTGCCCAGCCCTTCGGCTGCCTGCCCAACCATATCGTGGGCAAGGGCATGGTGAACAAGATCCGTGCCCTGTATCCCAGCGCCAATATCACCCCCATCGATTACGACCCCAGCGCCACCCGGGTCAACCAGGAAAACCGCATCAAGCTGATGCTGGCAGTCGCCAAGGAGCGCCTGAACGCCCCGGCGCAGGCCGCCCCCCTGACGGCAGAAGAGATCGCCGGTGGGGCTCCCCGGGTCGAGACCACGGTATAATTCTTTCTAAACAGCAACACTCCCCTTCGGGCAGGACCGTGTGCCGCACGGCTCCACCCGAAGGGGAGTGTTTTTTGTCTCAGCTGCAGAGATATCGCCGCTCGAACTCCTCAGCCGGGATGGCCTTGGAGAACCAGAAACCCTGCGCGCCGTCGCAGTCCAGCGAGCGGAGGAGCTGCACCTGCTCCTCGGTCTCGATGCCTTCGCAGATGACGTTGTAGCCCAGCCGTTTGACCAGATGTACGACCTCCCGCAGAAAATCGGTGCCCCGCGCGTTGGAGCTGCACCGGGTCAGAAAGAGTTTGTCCAGCTTGATGGTGTTCACGGGGATATCCACTATGTTGTTCAGCAGGGAACTGCCTGCGCCGAAATCGTCCAGCGAGGTCTGCATTCCATCGCTCTGGAAGGAGGAAAGCAGGCGCTTTACCCGGTCGTATTCCGAGACCACCGCAGTCTCGGTCAGTTCGATCTCCAGCATCCGGGCGCTGATGTTGTGCTTTTCCAGAATTTCGCTGTACTCCTGGGTGGGGGCATCCTCCCGGGCCAGCACCGCCGAGGCATTCACCGCAATGGGCAGCAGCCGGTGCCCGGCCTGTGCATTGCGCTGCAGGAACTGGGCCACCTGCTCGAAGATGTACAGATCCAGCTCCACGATGCGGCCCGTAGATTCCAGAATGGGAATGAACTGGTCGGGGTAGACCACGGTGCCGTCCGGCTTGATCCAGCGGGTCAGCGCCTCAGCTCCGATGACCGAGAGATCTTTGGGCGAGAACTTGGGCTGGAGGTACAGCTTGAATTCGCCGTTTTCAAGCGCCTGCGGCAGGCCGCTCAGCAGCTCACCGGTCAGGGTCTGCTTGACCTCCAGTTTTTTGTCAAACTGGACAGCAGACACACGGGTGTTGCTGCGCACCTGCTTGCGGGCAAAGTTTGCCTTGTCGATGGCGGCCGATGCGCTCAGGCAGCCGGGCTCAATGGCGTACACACCCATCCGCACCCGCAGGCGTACCTCCGGGTAATGCTGGGCCTGATACTGCTCAAACCGGCGGCAGAGCGTGTCTGCATAGTGGAGCGGGCCTTTCTCGTCGCGGCAGGAGAGGTAGAGCACGAACTGGTCGCCCACCACCCGGCACAGGTAGCACTCGCCCCAGTGACGGGCTGCCTCGATGAGGAAATCGCTGAATTCCTTCAGCAGCTGATCGCCGGTGGCATAGCTGTATTTCTCGTTGAAATATTTGAAGTTCTCGAAGTCGCAGTAGAAGATCTGGTAGCCCTCGGCATAGCCGCCGATGATCTTGTGGGAGACCTCCTCCTTGAAACGGGTAAAGGCCAGCAGACCGGTCAGCCGGTCAAACTCAGGAGCAGAAGTCATGCCGCGGCTTACATCGTTCACGGCCAGATGCTTGCTCAGGTAGGCGTTGATGATCTTGGTGATCTCGCCCAGTTCCCGGCGGTTCTGGGGTGTCCAGTACCGCTTGCTGCCGCACACCACATAGGCAATGGCACCCTGATACTCACCCTCACCGTACATGGCAGCGTAGACCACTGTCTGGGCCCCGCCCTGCATCAGCAGCGCGCGCCCCTGCGGCGAGTACATCCCCATGTTGTCGGCCTGCAGCACGGTGGTACCGTATTCATCGTAGCTGTGGAACAGGGTCAGGAAGTCCTCCTTGGTAAAGGAGTTACCGTTCAGAGGCACCGGCTCCGCGTGGGGAGAGGTCCACTGGAACTGCCGGGAGACGCTGCGTTCCCGGATGCAGGTGTCCACAATGGTAATGCGGTCCAGCTGCAGCCGGATGCCGACGATCTTCAGGAAGAGGGGGATAGCAGTCTCAAAGCTGTTGTTCTTCTCAAACAGTTCAAAGGCGGTGGAGATCAGGTCGTTGTGCAGGTAGCGTGCATCGATATCGGCTGTTTCCGGGGCGGCAGGAACCGTCTGGGCGTAGCGCCGCAGATTATCGCAGAACACATACTGGTTGCGGCCATTCTGCTTGGCCTGATACAGGGCCCAGTCCGCGTTTTCGAACAGCTGGTCAAAGGAATAGCCCGCTGTGTTTTCAGGCAGGAAGCAGGCACCGATGCTGCAGGTCATCCGGTAATCGTTTTCCCAGAACTTCACCTGCTGCACGGATTCCGAAAGCTGGCGGGTCTTCTGGAGCAGGGTGGTGTTGGGGATATCCTTCAAAAACACCACAAATTCATCGCCGCCGAACCGCACCAGAATGTCGCTGGAGCGGAACAGGGGGCGCAGCATCCGGGCAAACTCCTGCAGGACCTTGTCGCCGAACAGATGCCCATAGCGGTCGTTGACATTCTTGAAAAAATCAAGGTCGATGACCAGCATTCCGCAGGAGGCATAGGGATCTTTGGCCTGCAGATAGCGGTCGATAAGCTCCTTGCCGGTGCGGTTGTTATACAGCTGGGTCAGGGAATCGTGGCGGGCCTGCTCCAGCAGCTCCTGGGTCTGATTCTTCTGGTCGGTGATGTCCTTAGCGTAGCCCACATAGAGTGTGCCGCGGGCGGGGGCTTCGACCGGGCGGGCATCCACCTCCCGGGAATAATACACCCCCTCCGGCGAGACAAAACGCATCTCCAGCGGGCCGTACAGCTCACCGGTGAGCAGGGCGCGCATCTTCCAGCGGTCCTCCGCGAAGATCGTGGCGTGCTCCGGCTTCTCGGAGCCAAGGTAGGCATCCAGCGTTTCCAGCGTGCGGCTCCGGGTATCGTAGACCCGCAGCTGATCCAGACGGGGGTCATATTCCAACAGAAAAAACCACCGATGCACAAGAAACTGCATCAGCAGGGGATTGTTGATGATCGAATCGATAAACCGAACAGGGACATCCATGGCCGACTCCCCACTTTCCGCTTTTTAACCAGTATAACAAAATATGGAAGATGCATCAAGACGAAACACAAAAATTTCATGGAAAGTGAAAGAAATTTTACCGAAAGCTCTGTCGGGAACGGTTTCGGTGTTCCCGCTCAGGCCGGAACGCCCCACAGCTCGATGGTGGCACCGGCGGCAAGCCGGACGTTGGTGTCCACGGTCAGGGTCAGCCTGCCGAGCTTCTGGCTGGCATCCACATTCTGGCCGCTGCTTCCGGCAGGCAGAACGACCGCAGGCGGTGCACCCGTGGTGCCGGATGCGGCAAAACAGAGATACTGCCCGAAGCAGGGAAGTGCCTGAAAGCTGGCAAAGGTGCGGGTGGGCGGGCTGGACATCGAGCTGCTGGCAGCACAGGGGGCAGAAGTACTGAGCAGCTGGGTACCATCGCTGGTGCTGCAAACCCAGTGCAGCGTGCCCTTGGATTGGCTGCTGCCTGCCTGAAACAGCACCTTCAGCGCCTGCAGTTCGGTGGGAAAGGTGCGCTCAAAGCTGGCAGCGGCGGCGTTCAGGGACACCTTTTCCAGCAGCTCCCACTGGCCGGGATCGCCGGGGTCGCCCTTTGGGCCCTGGGGGCCGGGTTCTCCCTGCGGGCCTTGCGGGCCGGGCTCTCCTTTGGGGCCGGTGGGTCCTGCGGCACCGGGTTTCTCCCTGCGGTCCGGGTTCCCCCTTTTCGCCCCGGAATGCACCGCTTTCCACAGCGGCTTTCAGCCGGTCGAGCAGGGCCTGCCAGGCGGGCGTGCCGGGCTGGGGCAGGGTGCTGTCCTCCGTGCCGGAATTTTCGGCCACGCAGTAGCACACGTCCGCGCTGGTCAGGGTGCGGGTGCCATCGGTGCCCTCAAAGGTGATGCGGCCCTCTCCGGGCACAGCTGTGATGAGGGCGGGCACTTCCACAAGGCCGTCCACCACCAGCGTGGAGGGGGCAGCGTTCCCATCCGGCAGGTGCCAGAAGGCCCGCAGGGTCATGCCCTGCCACTCGCCGTCGGCTTCCACCCGCAGGGCGTAGATGCCCCGGTTTTTGGTGTAGCCGAAGCGGAGCAGGCCATCGTACCCCTGCAAAGCAGCCCCGCCGTCCGAGGATAAATGGATCTGACGTTCGATCATACGGTTTCACTCCTTTTGTCGTGATTTTTGCGTTCAAAAAGCTTGACTTTGGTTAGAGTTTCCGGTAAGATTGTGAAAAGACCGCAGAAGGTTTGGTGGATAAAATCTAACCAAAATCAGCTTGTGAGGCTATAATATCTGATTAAATTCAGAAAGTCAAGGGAAAATCTGAATCCGGTTAGAAAACCGGCGTTCTGCACAAGAAGGAGTGCAAAATTTGTGTTTTATGACTGCTACACGGCCCTGTGTCAGGCCAAAGGCATCAGCCGCAGCCGGGCAGCGCAGGAGATGGGCTTGAGCAACTCCACAGTGACCAAATGGAAAAACACCGGGGCGACCCCCTCGGGCGAGACGCTGGCCAGGGTGTCCGCCTATTTTGGCGTGCCGGTGGGGGAGCTGCTGGGCGAAGCCGTCCCGTCGGTGCAGGAGGAGCGGAAGCTGCCCGAAGGGGCTATCCCGTTCGATCCCGCCCTTACGGCTCCGCTGCTGGGCACGGTGCGTGCAGGCCTGCCCATGTATGCGGAAGAAAACATTGAGGGCTACATCCCCATCACCCGGAAAGACGGGGCACGGTACTTCTGGCTCCGTGTCCGGGGCGACAGCATGAACGCCGTGGGCATCTCTGAAAACGATGAGATCCTGGTGCGGGAGCAGCCGGAGGTGGAAAACGGCCAGCTTGCCGTGGTGATGGTCAACGGCGATGAAGCCACCGTGAAATATTTCCGTCAGGAGGGGAGCCTTGTGGTCCTGACCCCCAAAAGCTTCAACCCCGTGCACCAGCCCCAGATCTATGATCTGAAACGGGTGCAGGTGCGGGTGGTCGGCCTTGTGGTGGAGTGCCGCAAGGTGTTCTGAAAAAAAGAAGATGGCCCCTGCGGGGCAGAATAGGAGACTCGCTATGAAATGGAGGTCCGTTCTGTGCACAGCGCTGTTTTTGTGCGGTACCGTGCTGCTTTCTGCCTGCGGCGGGGGAGAGATGCCCGCGCCTGCGGAACCGCCCGCTTCCAGTGAGGTACCGGCTCCCTCTCAGCCGGAGGAAGTGCCCGCCCCCTCGGAATCGGCTTCTTCCAGTGAACCGGAGCCGCTTCCGGAACCGGAACCGCCCAAACCGTGGGATGGCATGGTAATCCCAGAAGGCTGTAAGGCGGAGTGGTCAGAGCAACAGGGAAAAACTCGTTTTAACTCACTATGAGTATAAAGATGGTGTGAATTTGCACCTTCCAACGGGAAGGGCATATAGCATTGGCTCCAATTGCTTTAAAAATGATTGGAAGCTCAAGTCTGTTGTAATTCCGGAGGATGTAATCGAGATTCGGCAATCTGCGTTTCAGGAGTCTGGATTGTTACAGGTTACTGTACCGATGAATGTCAGAGTGCTTGGAAATGATGTGTTTGCAGACTGTCATTATCTGACACAGGCAGAGATTGAAGGTACAGAAAAGACAGGAGAAAGGGTATTTGCACGCTGTGAATCTCTGCAAAAAGTGAAACTCGGCTATGGAGTGATACGAATAGAAGAAGGCGCTTTTGAGCATACGGGGCTGGTAGAGATTGAATTGCCGACGACATTGGGACAGATTGATAAGCTGGCTTTTAGTTATTGTAAATTGAAGGAGATTATTTATGATGGAGATTGGGAGGCAAAACGATCAGAGTTAGAGAACAACAAAAACATCGGGAAAGAAAATGACCTGTTGCTTGCTGCAAAGCAAAAATAAGCAACTGAACCAAACGCCGTCTCTTGTGCAAAAAGGCAAGAGACGGCGTTTTTGCGTGGAAAAACCGAAACGAAAAATCAGCGATGAATAGCTTGTTTATCAATCTGACCGGAATTTGATGCAAACAAAAAAACCTATAAACCTATTGACATCTGGGGAAATGGGTATATCATACGGCCAACGGAGACAAACATCCGCAAGATCAGGAGAAAAGGAGGGGAACAGACATGGATTGGAATGTGATGGCGCAATATCTGCCGCAGTATGAAAAAGCGGCCTGGCTCACCCTGCGTCTGGGTGTGGCCGGTATCTTCTGGGCCATCCTTGTGGGCCTTGTCTGCGCCGTGCTCCAGTACGAAAAAGTGCCGGTGCTGCGCCGTATCGTGGGCGCTTATATCCAGCTCAGCCGGAACACGCCGCTGCTGGTCCAGCTGTTCTTTCTGTATTACGGCCTGCCCAAGATCGGCATCAAGACCAACGCCGAGCTCTGCGGCATTGCAGGCCTTGCCTTTCTGGGCGGCAGCTACATGGCCGAGGCCTTCCGCAGCGGGCTGGAAGCCATTGAACCCATCCAGACCGAAAGTGCCCTGAGCCTTGGCATGAGCCGGCTGCAGACCATGCGCTATGTGGTGCTGCCGCAGGCGGTCTCCATCAGTATGCCGGCCTTTATGGCCAATATCATCTTCCTGCTCAAGGAGACCAGCGTGTTCAGCGCCATCAGCCTGATGGATCTGATGTTTACGGCAAAGGATCTCATCGGCCTGTACTATAAGACGGCCGAGAACCTTTTCCTGCTGGTGGTGTTCTACCTCATCATCCTGCTGCCGGTGTCCCTGCTGGGCAGCTGGCTGGAAAGGAGGCTGCGCTATGCCGGATTTGGGTCTTGAAGTCCTGCTCAAGGGCAAAAATATGGTTCGCCTGCTGGGCGGTCTGGGCGTGGCGCTTAAGATCAGCGCTGTGTCTGTCCTCATCAGCCTGCCGCTGGGCATCCTGCTGGGTGTGCTGATGACTTTTAAAAATCCTATCCTGAAAGCCATCCTCCGGGTATATCTGGAATTTATCCGCATCATGCCCCAGATGGTGCTGCTCTTTCTGGTGTATTTTGGCACCACGCGGGCCTTTGGCTGGGATCTTTCCGGCGAGACGGCGGCGGTCATCGTGTTCGTGCTCTGGGGCACGGCCGAGATGAGCGACCTCGTCCGCGGTGCCCTCATCGCCATCCCGAAGCATCAGTATGAGAGCAGCGAGGCGCTGGGCATGAGCCGGGCGCAGACCTATTGGTACATCATCATCCCCCAGACGGTGCGGCGGCTCATCCCGCTGTCCATCAACCTTATCACCCGCATGATCAAGACCACAAGCCTGGTGTTGATGATCGGTGTGGTGGAGGTGCTCAAGGTGGCCCAGCAGATCATTGAGGCCAACCGCACCGCCAGCCCCAACGCGGCGTTTGGCATCTACCTCACCGTGTTTATCCTGTATTTTCTGGCCTGCTGGCCCATCAGCCTGCTGGCCGGTTACCTCGAAAAGAAATGGAAGTGACTGTTATGGCAGAGCCGATTCTGACTGTAGACCATCTGGTAAAAAGCTACGATGGCAAGACCAATGTTCTGGATAATGTCAGTTTTGCCGTCAAGCCCGGTGAGGTCATCGTTGTGGTGGGGCCTTCCGGCTGCGGCAAAAGCACCCTGCTGCGCTGTCTGAACGGTCTGGAGCCGGTGCAGGCGGGCCGGGTGAAGCTGGGCAGTGAGACGGTCGCCTACGGCGGCAAGAATCTGGCGGCCCTGCGCCAGCGCATCGGCATGGTGTTCCAGAGCTATGAGCTTTTCCCGCACCTGACCGTGCTGGAAAATATCCTGCTGGCTCCCACCAAGGTGCAGAAACGCCCCCGGGCTGAGGTGCAGCAGGAAGCTGAGGCCCTGCTGGACCGTGTGGGCCTGCTGGCCAAAAAGAACAGCTACCCCCGGGAGCTTTCGGGTGGTCAGAAACAGCGTGTCGCCATTGTGCGCGCGCTCTGTATGCACCCCGAGATCCTGCTGTTCGACGAAGTGACCGCCGCCCTTGACCCTGAAATGGTGCGCGAGGTGCTGGATGTCATGCTCGACCTGGCCCGTGAGGGCAAGACCATGGTGATCGTCACCCACGAGATGCAGTTTGCCCGGGCAATTGCCAGCCGGGTGCTGTTTCTGGACGATGGCCGTATTGTGGAGGAAGCGCCCCCGGCAAACTTCTTCGACCACCCGCAGACCGAACGTGCACAGCGCTTCCTGCGCACCTTCACCTTTGATGCGGTTGCAAAGCAGTGAGAAATGCGCAGCAGCCCATTTCCACTTTGATCCTTTTTGTCTGATGCTGTGAAATGATGTCACAGATCATGGATAGATTTTTTATATGGGAAAGAAAGGAAAGGAGTTATTACCATGAAAGTTAACAAGATCTCTCGCCGTGCCTTCCTGCTGGGTCTGGGCGCAGTCTCCACCGCCGCCCTGCTTTCTGCCTGTGGCGGCAGCGCATCCTCCTCTTCTGCCGCATCCGGCTCTGCTGCATCCGGCAGTGCCGCAGCTGCTGGCAGTGACGTGTTCCGCACGCTGGACGAGATCAAGGCGGACGGCACCGTGAACATCGGCGTTTTCTCCGACAAGAACCCGTTCGGCTATGTGGATGAGAACGGCGAGTATCAGGGCTATGATGTCTACTTCGCCCGCCGCCTGGCCGAGGATCTGGGCGTGGAAGCCAACTTCGTTTCCACGGAAGCCGCCAACCGCATTGAGTATCTGCAGACTGGCAAGGTCGATATCATTCTGGCAAACTTCACCGTCACGCCCGAGCGCGCTGAGGAGGTGGACTTTGCACTGCCCTACATGAACGTTGCACTGGGTGTCATCTCTCCCGACAGCAATGTCATCACCAGTCTGGACAACTGGAACGCCGACGATCAGATGATCGTCATTTCCGGCACCACCGCCGAGACCTACCTGACCAAGGAATATCTCGACATTCCCCTGCAGAAGTATGATTCCTATGCAACCGCCAAGAACGCCTTGGAAAACGGCAATGGCGTAGCATGGGCCAACGACAACACCGAGGTCATCGCTTTTGCAAAGCAGAACTCCGGCTACACAGTCGGCATCCCCTCTCTGGGCAGCCAGGATACCATTGCCCCCGCTGTGAGCAAGGGCAACACCACCCTGCTGGACTGGATCAACGACGAGATCAAGAGCCTGGGCGAGGAAAGCTTCTTCCACAAAGATTACGAGGAGACGCTGGTGGATACCTACGGCCTTGACTATGAGGATGAGCTGGTCGTTGAGGGCGGCGAGGCCAACGCATGAATCTGAACTTTAAGATGCAGTGATGAGAAACACCCCGTGCAGAAATGTACAGGGTGTTTCTTTTGTGCAAATCTGTGCAACGATGTATTGACAATGTTGCACGATATGAATATAATAAAAGTGACAAAGGAGCGTGAGAGTATGACGACGGTAAGTGTCCGGATGGATGAGAATCTGAAGCGGGATTTTGATGAGATTTGCAATGAACTGGGCCTTTCGATGACAACAGCCATCACCATGCTGGCCAAAAAGATGACGCGTGAAAAACGCATTCCGTTTGAAGTCTCGATGGATCCCTTTTATAGTGCATCCAATATGGCCGCCCTGAATGACAGCATTGAGGAAATGCGTCAGGGAAAGACCGTGACGAGAACGCTGGAAGAGCTTGAGGCTATGGAACATGAGTAAGATCACCTTCACGGAGCGGGCCTTTGCGGAATATCTGTATTGGCAGTCTCAGGATAAAAAGACGCTGAAACGGATCAACGCATTGCTCAAGGATATTTCGCGCAGCCCGTATGAAGGCATTGGAAAACCGGAAGGGCTGAAAGAAAATCTCAGCGGGTATTGGAGCCGCCGGATCGATGATGTGAACCGGCTGGTCTATCGCATTGAAAATGATCTGATCGAGGTGTACCAGTGCAAGGGACATTACGACGATTTGAAGCAAAAAAATCGAGAGCGGCCAAGTGGGCTGTCCTCGTTTTTTTTGGCTGTATCTGGGGGCTTATACTTCCTCAGTCTCATCCTCGTCGTCATCTTCGTCGGCGAGAGCTTCTGCATGAATGCGCTGGCGCAGGCGGGTGCGGAACTCCTCGGCGGGGATGCCGCTCTGGTTGGGGGTCAGGTCCGGGGCGGGCTTGCCGTCAGGCAGGTGGGCACCAAAGGCCGGCACAAAGAAGAACTTGCGCACGACAAAGATCAACGCAATGGCACCCACGCTGATGAGGTTGTCCAAAGCCGATTCGTGGCCGACCACCATGTGGCGGGCAATGGCGTAGAGCAGCACTTCCAGGCTGCTGCCGGGGCTGTGCTTGGCCAGCATCTTGATGAATTCCACGCCGATGACAATGTCCAGCGCCCGCTCAAGGAAGCCGCGGATCTCTACATCGTTGCCATCAAACAGCAGGCCCGGCATCCATTTGAGCAGGGGGATGAAGCTGAGCAGCAGGCCGATGAGCACCAACCCGGACAGCACGATCTCCAGCAGGGTGGCGGCCTGAATGATGTAGCTGCGCAGTGCCTTGCGGCTGCGGCTCTCAACATGGGCGGAGTGCGGGGTGTCGGAAGGATGGGACATGATGCGGCATCTCCTTTGCTCAAGATCGTGAAACGAAAAAAGCTGACAAACTTTTCTTAAGTCTAGCAAAGGATTTGAGCAAAGTCAATGAAATGTGCCGAATTTTCTGGGAATTACTGGACGGCTACATAGCCGGAGTGCTCAATGCAGGAACGGCCTGCATCGGTGGAGAGCCATTCGTAGATTCTGCGTTCCGGGCTGTCGGCAGCGGAATCCTGCAGGATGGCGGCATAGAATTCGTTGCATAGCGGGTAGCTCTGGTCGGCGATCGTCTCGTTGGAAGGGGTCACGCCATCCACGGCCAGCAGCCGCAGACCGGGCTTGGAGTACATCTGGTCGATGTAGTAGTAGACCGAGAAACCGATGGCGTTGGCGGAGTTGTTATACTCTGCAATGCTGTCCACCAGCTCACCCATGGCGGTGGGGGCCAGCTCGGTGGGGGCCTCCATCAGCGGGCCGTCCTGGATCAATAGCTTCTGGAACAGGGTCTGGCTGCCGGAGTCCGCCCGCCGCTGGAAGGCAATGATCTCCTGATCCTTGCCGCCCACATCTTTCCAGTTGGTGATCGTTCCGGCGTAGATGTCCTTGAGCTGCTGCAGGGTCAGGCTCTGCACGGGGTTGTCCTCGTTGACGATGAACACCAGCGCGTCCCGGCCAATGGCCTTCTGCTCCAGCGGGTCACCGTCAGCCTTCAGCTCCTCCTTGACGGATTCCGGGGCCTCGTAGGCGATGATAAGCTTGACCGAATCGCCGTAATTGTTGCCGTACAGGCCCAGGTTGCGCCAGGCCTGGGCCGTGGTGTTGGTGGTCACGGCGCTCCGGGCGGTCTCCAGATCCAGCCCGGTGGTGTCGGCCATGATCTGCGCGATCAGTGGGATGCAGGCCGTGCTGCCATCCGTAATGGGGAATTCATCCACGCTCAGGATGGGCTGTGCGGGCATTTCACTGGCGGCAGAAGAGGCAGGGGCCTCAGAATCCGGCTGAGACGGTGCCGCCCCCGAATCAGAGGAGGCAGGCACGGTGTTGCAGGCGGAGAGCAGGGCGGCGGTGGATGCCAGACCCAGACCGGTCAGGAACGCGCGGCGGGAAATTTTGACAGTACGCATGGAAAAACCTCCTTAGAAGAAACCGTTGTCCATTTCATCGTTGCTGGAAGCGAAGATGCTCTCGGCGTAGAGCCACTGGCCGGTCAGGTCCATCCAGCCGCTCTCAAAGCCCTTGACGGCAGCGAACACGCCCTCGGGCAGGCCATTGACGCTGTTGGCGTAGTACCCGGCACAAGTGCGCAGACCGCTTACCACCACATTGCCGTCGCTGTCCAGAACATCGTAGAGCCAGCTGCTGCCGGGGCCGTTGTAGCAGCCGTAGAAGTAGATGCCGTCCTCAGTGGAGAGCAGGGGCGAGTAGTAGTTGTAGGTCTCATTCAGCTTGGCCGGGTCGAGGGTTTTGTGGATGCCGTCCGGCCCGCAGATGTGGATGGCCGTTGCGTCGTAGCTGTCATTGTCATCCTGCTCGATCCAGGCCCAGCCGTTCCCCTCGGGGGAAATATGGGTACGCACCTGATTTTCCACCGGGTCGATGGTGGTATCGGTCAGCAGAACACCGGTCTGCAGGTCGAACACCCGCACGGTGCCGTCTACGGCATAGATGGCCAACGTGGCATCATCCGTATTGGCATCGTAGAGATCCTTCTCCTCGCCGGTGAGCAGGTCGTGGAACAGATACCGCCCCGCCATTTCGGGGGTGGAGGCATCTGGCTCCGTGACTGCCGCGCCGGGCACATAATACCGGATGGGCTGGTCATACTCGCAGAGCACGGCGCTTTGCTCCGTGCTGACCAGATCCACCAGCTGGTATCTGTCGTTGTTGTACAGGCTGACCGTGCCTGCACCGGTGTACTGCTGGTAACCGGTCAGCTCCTCGCCGGTGGTGGGGTTGTACAGGCTGTCGGCACCCGTCGTGCCATCCTCGTTGTAGTGGCTCACCACCAGCCAGTCGGTGGGGGCAGAGCTGTCGCTGCTGCTGGCGTAGAAGTTGGAAAGGGCAGACAGCTCTGCCTGATAGACCACCTCGCCCTGCCGATCCTGCACCTGCACGGCGCAGTAGAGGGGCAGATCATCGCCCCATTCGTTTTCCTGCACATAGTCTGCCGGGACATTGCAGACTTCAAAGGCCAGATAGCTGCCTGCTATGCTGCATCCGTAGGCGTTTTCTGGCACAGCCAGCTCCTCACCCGTGGCAAGGTCGATCACCCGGCAATCGCCTGCGGCGTGGTTGTTGTAGGGGGCATAGGCCATCTGTTCCGGTGCGGTCAGGACCAGCAGGCTGCCGGTCAGGACAGCATCGTAGGCACGGTCAAAGGTCAGGATCTCCTTGCCGCTGCGGTCACACAGGGCGGTTGCCCGCCCGGTGGGTGTGCCGGGGGCTGACCACTGCCGCAGATAGTACCGCACGGTGCCGGTCAGGGTATCCGGCACCAGATACACGGTCTCACTGCTGGCGGCCTGATACAACACGGTATTGCCGCAGAGCACGGTATTGCCGCCGTTGGAGCCGTTGCTGTACAGGATGCGCAGCTTGCCGTCGTCCAGTGAAGCGGCAGCGGGGCCGGGCGCTTCCTCAGCCTGGGCGGGCTTGGAATCGGGCAGGGGCGAGGCCGGAGGCAGCAGGGAGCAGGAGGCCAGCAGCCCTGCCGCGGCAGACAGGCTGAGCACTGCACAGCCGATGCGGAGAACAGAACGTTTCATAAGCGTACCTCACAGGTTTGGCAGAATTTAACTTTCCTATCCTGATTATAATACGAATAAACCGGACGTTCAATTGCAATCGAACGTCCGGTCATGGTTACAGTTTTGTTACAGGGGTCGCTCAGACCTCGGCAGCCTCGGCTTCGTCCATCCGCACCAGCTGACGCAGGAAGGGGAAGAGGAAGGGCACGGTGACAAAGAAGGTCAGCACATCGGCGATGGGCTGGCAGATCTCAACACCCAGCAGCCCAAAGGCCCGGGGCAGGGTGAGGATGAGCGGAATAAAGAACACGCCCTGACGGCAGCAGGCCAGAAAGGTGGCCCGGCCCGATTTGCCGATGGACTGGAACAGCATGTTGCCCGCCACGATCACGGGCTGCAGAAGCATGGCAAAGCACTGGTAGCGGAAGGCGGGCAGGGCCACGGCGGTGACTTCGGGATCATCACGGAAAAGGCGGATGAGGGTCTCGGCATTGAACCAGCAGGCGGTGAGAATGACAGAGAGAAAGCAGAAGCTGGTTGCCATGGTGAACAGGCAGGCCTGCTGCACCCGGCGGTACTTTTGGGCACCATAGTTGAAGCCTGCCACCGGCTGAAAACCCTGACCGGTGCCGATGGCCACCGAGATAATGAACATGAAGATGCGGGAAACGATGCTCATACCGGCCACGGCAGCGTCGCCATAGCCCCGGGCGGCGATGTTCAGCAGCATTCCGCCAATGCTGTTCAGGCCCTGACGGCCAAAGCTGGGCATACCGGTCATCAGGATGGTGCCGAACTCCGCCGGGCTGCGGGTGACTGCCGTGATCCGGAACTGGCTGACTGTTTTGCCCCGCAGGAACATGGACAGCAGGATGCAGAAGCTGATGGTCTGGCTCAGGGCCGTTGCAAGGCCCGCACCGGCGGTGCCCATGCCCAGCCCAAAGATGAACAACGGGTCCAGTGCGATGTTCAGCAGGCCGCCGGTGACCAGGCCGATCATGGCAAAGCTGGCCTTGCCCTCATAGCGCAGGATGTTGTTCATCACCAGACTGGACATCATAATAGGAGCGGCCAGCAGGATGTACCGCGCGTAGGCACAGGCATGGGGCAGGATGGTCTCGGTGCTGCCCAGCAGCATCATAAAATCGGGCAGGGTGAGCAGGCCCGCCACTGTGATGACACCGCCGAACACCAGCGCCGTGAAGAAGCTGGTGGAAGCAAACCGGGTGGCAGCATCGGTGTTCTGGCTGCCCAGGCTGCGGCTGATGATGCTGCCGGAGCCGTGGCCCAGCATAAAGCCCAGCGCCTGGAGAATGGCCATCAGGCTGGAAACGATGCCCACCGCGCCGGATGCGCTGGTGGAGATCTGGCCCACAAAAAAGGTATCGGCCAGATTATAGATGCTGGTGATGAGCATGCTCAATATCGTGGGAGCCGCCAGGCTCAGGATCAATTTCGGGATGGGGGTCTCCGTCATTTTGCGGAACTGCTCCGCGCTGCGGTCGGCATTTGCCATGAAAAAACCTCGCTTTCTCTTTGACACGATCTTTCAATAAAAACAATCCATTCCAGTATACCGCAGGATCTGTTTTATATCAACCAATTTCTTGCCGGGGTTATTGCAGCAAAAGACCGCCCTGCCCGGCGGCAGAGCGGTCTTGGGTCATGGAAAGGAAAATGACAGTTACAGGGTCTTGCAGAACTCCTTCAGGTAGGCGCGGAAAGCCTCGCCGATCTCAGGATGCTGCAATGCCAGCTCCACTTGAGCCTCCACCACGCGGAGCTTGTTGCCCATGTCGTAGTGGGTGCCGGTGAACTCCACGGCGGTCATGCCGCCACAGTTGCGGGCATACTCGGCCATGGCATCGGTCAGCTGGATCTCGCCGCCTGCACCGGGTTTGGTGTGGGCGAGGATATCGTAGATCTCAGGGGTCAGCAGCACACGGCCCAGAATGGAGTAATTGCTGAACTCCTGGCCCTTTTTGGGTTTCTCGATCATGTCATCCACAAAGAAATAGTTGTCGTGGATGGGGGTGGTCTTCAGGCTGCAGTAGCGGCTCACATCGGCCCAGGGTACAGCGGAGACACCCGCAGCCGGGCGGCCGAACTCCTCATAGGCGCGGATGAGCTGGGCGCAGACAGGATCCTCGCCCCAGATCACGTCGTCGCCGTAGATGACCACGAACGGATCGTCACCGGTAAAGGCCTTTGCCATGCTCACGGCGTGGCCCAGGCCCAGCGTCTGCTTCTGGCGCACAAAGAAGATGTTGGCAAGGTTCGAGATGCCCAGGCACTCCTCCAGCATTTTTTCCTTGCCGGGGGCGGCCAGCTTTTCTTCCAGCTCGGGGCTGCGGTCAAAGTGATCCTCAATGATGCTCTGGCTGCGGCCCAGAATGATCAGAATGTCCGTGATGCCGGACTTGACGGCTTCCTCCACCAGATACTGGATGGCGGGCTTATCCACGATGGGAAGCATCCCCTTGGGCATGGCCTTGGTGGCGGGCAGCACACGGGTGCCCAGACCAGCGGCAGGGATGACAGCCTTCGTAACTTTTTTCATGGTTCGGAACTCCTTCATCATATCATTTCAGGCTGAACGCTCAGCCGTAGACCAGATGGATCAGGGCATCCACATTGGGGCCAAGCAGCAGGGTGAACGCGCTGCCGATGACCATGAGCAGGACCAGACAGCCGAGCACGGCGGCCCAGCTGGTGCCGCCCTGCGCGCAGAGCACGGCTTTGCGCTGTGCCGCGTCCGGGAACTCCGCGCGGATGCGGCGGATCTTCTCGGCGGCACTCTGGCGGTAGAGCCACTTGCCATACAGGCCGCGCACGATCATCAGCAGAAAGCTGAGCACCGAGCAGACCCGGGAAAGGGTGAGCAGGGTGGAGGTGGAAAGCCCTGGGGCTAAGCTGCTGTCCGTGATCTGCAAAAGGTCAATGAAGGTGGGCAGGGCCAGCACCAGCTCGGCGGCCAGAAAGGCGAACGCGGGCTTCCACGCCTTGCGGTAGAAGAAATAGAACGGGCCGAACAGCATGGCCGAAAAGCTCATGGAGGTCTTGGTGTGGGACAGCTGCATCCGGCAGTAGGCGCTCAGGTAGGCAGGGGAAGCCGGGCCGATGAAATCTGCCCAGTCCTTGCAGGGGATGCCGTCCATGACCTCTTCCTTGCCAAAAGCCGCCTGATAGGTCTGGCGCAGCGGGTCTACCTGCGGTGCTCCGGTCTCCTGGAACTGGCGGTAAAAGGTGGAGTAATCAAACTCCTCGCTGTGCTCATCCGAATCGGCACGGTCGGCGGGCTCCTGTGCCCCCTCCGGGGGCAAGGCCGCACCGCAGCAGCGGCAGACAGACTCACTGCGCAGGGTGCGCTCGCCGCAGGCAGGGCAGGTGCACAGCTCACTTTCCTGATAAGGGAACTTCCACTCGTATCCGGCGGCGTGGGCCGGGGCATGGATGCAGCGGCCGAGCTTTTCGTAACAATCGCGGTGATAAGGCGCGCCGCAGTCGGGGCAGACAACGATGTCGTCCTGCAGTGTCAGCGGCTTGCCGCAGCCCTCACAGGGGCAGCCATAATATTTGGGCATAAGATCCTCCCGGTATGCTAGTTGAACTTATTATACTCCCTTAAAAGAGAAAAGAAAAGGCAAAAATCTTCAAAATTCCAGTAGGTTGAGTATTTTTCCTCTTTACTTTATCATGGATTCTGGGTATACTAATGAAGTATCTGTGTATAAACTGTATCTTTTGAGGGATTCTTAAAATATGATTACTACTGACGAACTGAAAGTGCAGCTGGCCGATTACGGCACCGCTGTGAAGGACCTGGAGGAAGCGCTGGCCATCGACGCTTCCCGCAAGCGCGTGCAGGAGCTGGAGCACACCATGAGCCGCCCCGGTTTCTATGATGACGCTGAGCTGAGCAAAAAGGTCTTTGATGAAGTGGGCGACCTGAAGGGCAAGCTGAACCGCTTTGAAAAGCTGCAGGGCCTGTACGATGATGCCGAGACCATGCTGGTGATGCTGGACGAGGAGTACGACCCCGATATGGTGCCCGAAGCAGAGGAAGCCGTGAACGCTGTGGGCAAGGCTGTGGACGAGCTGCAGCTGATGACCATGCTGAACGGTGAGTACGACCACAGCAACGCGATCCTGACCTTCCACGCCGGTACCGGCGGCACCGAGGCACAGGACTGGGCCGAGATGCTCTACCGCATGTACAACAAGTGGGCACAGGCACACGGCATGACCGTGGAGGTGCTGGATTATCAGGATGGCGATGAAGCCGGCATGAAGAGCGCTTCCATGATGGTCAAGGGTGCCAACGCCTACGGCCTGCTGAAGAGCGAGAACGGCGTGCACCGTCTGGTCCGCGTGTCTCCTTTTGATGCCAACGCCCGCCGCCAGACCAGCTTTGCCTCTCTGGAAGTGATGCCCGAACTGGACAACACCATTCAGGTGGACATCCGCCCTGAGGACATCGAGATGCAGGTGTTCCGCTCCTCCGGTGCCGGCGGCCAGCACATCAACAAGACCTCTTCCGCTGTCCGTCTGATCCACAAGCCCACCGGCGTCGTGGTCAGCTGCCAGACCCAGCGCAGCCAGTTCCAGAACCGTGACTACGCCATGGAAATGCTGAAGGCAAAGCTGTATCAGATCGCAAAGCAGCAGCACATGGACAAGATCGATGACATCAAGGGCGTGCAGAATGAGATCGCCTGGGGCCACCAGATCCGCAGCTATGTGTTCATGCCCTACACCATGGTCAAGGATCACCGCACCAACTACGAGACCGGCAATGTCGATGCCGTGATGGATGGTGATCTGGACGGCTTCATCTTTGCTTACCTCAAGGCCGCCAGCCGCGGGGAGCTGCAGGATACCTGATAAAATAGAATTCGATTTTTTGTTTGCAGCCAGAAAAGGCCAGTGCGCTTTTTCTGGCTGTTTTTGCTTGTCTCTGCGTGAAATGTCCTGAAATTTGCATGAATAGCAAGTTTCAGGGATTGATAGGCGTTTTTTTAGGTGGTATAATTTTATTACGATAAAACTGCACGACACTTGAGCAGAGACAGGAGGAAGAATGATGAGAAAGAAAATTGCAGCGTTGTTTTGTACGTTGGCAGTTCTATGCGCATGTTTGTGTGGAACAGCATTTGCGGCAAAGAAACCGAGCATAGAGCTAATGGGCTTATATGCCATATGGGATGAGCCTATGGTATCGAAACCGATTATATATTTTCGAGTTAATTCCAGTAAAGCGATTAAATACGCAGATTGGTATGTATCAGCATATAATCGTGTAGGTGATAAAGCCTCGATGTTTCCAACGAAAAAATTGACAATGGTAGGGCCGTTGGAGCCGTTCAGCCTTGGAAAAAATGTAGATTTTGAATGGATGGTTCAAAGCAATGCAAGAGAGGATAGCCCGTTTCGGCATTATAAAATAGTTCCGTATGCGATTGCTGCAGCCGATGGCATTCAGTTCGTATATCAGGATGCATACGGTAATCTCTTTGTAAAACCAGATGAAAACAATCCTGAAAGCTATACTTATTTGAGCGAAGATGAAATCCAGAACGCGATGTTTGACTACAGTGGTTGTGAATTTTCTGACGTATGGTGGAGAGACTGGTCGATTGATTATCTTGCAGTGGATAAAGTCGTCATAACTTACATGGACGGAAGCGCAGAGACGGTCACAAATGTGAACTCAAAGTATCGTGGTATGACTTTGCAAAACCCTCCGTTTGCTCAGCAGCTTGCGCAATATGATGCTGTCTACAACTATCAGGATTATTTGCGTCTCAACCCCGACCTTGCGGATATAATCGGCGCAAACCAGAAAGCCTTGTTCGAGCACTTTGTTACCAGCGGCATGAAGGAAGGACGACAGGGAAGCGCGGGATTCAACCTAAGCGCCTATAAGGCGAACAACCCTGATTTGGTGGTAGTGTTTGGCGATGACAACGTAAAATACTACGAGCATTATATTTCGCAGGGCAGGGCTGAAGGTCGAGTTGCAGTCTGATACAAAAAAGTATAATTATAACCCCTGGGAAGAACAGAGGCGCAAAAGGCTGTTCTTTCCGGGGGTCTTTTTACTCACGAGAAAACGCGACCCCACCTTGCAATCGCTTCACAGCTATGCTATACTTCGGTTAGTTTTATATAACTCGCACTCAGCTCTGCGGAAAAGCCCGGGTGCAGGGAGAAATGAGGAGGAAGTTTATGCTGGTAAAAGAGATCAGTGAGCAGCACATCTAGGACATTGGCCACGCCTTTGGCTATTATGATTACGGCGAAGAAAAGGGCATGGCCAGCTGGTTCCGTGACAAGGAAGCGGTTGTGACCTACATCTGCGGCTTTGTGCGGTGCGTGCTGACAGACGGCTTTCTGCACACCACCAGTGAGCGTGGCGAGGGCTACATTGCCTACAAGCTGCCGGGGCAGAAGGTCAGTTTCAAGGCGGCGCGGATCCTGCTGCGGGGGATGCTGCAATCCATGAGCCTGGGGGAGCTGTTTCACTTTGCACGGATGCTCTCCAAGGCCGGGCCCTCGTTGGAAGATGTGCTGAATAAGGAGAAAAAGCCCTGCATCTATGTGGGCATGGTCTGCGTGCGGGAAGCTTATCAGGGGCAGGGCTATATGCGCAAGGTCATGGATCTTGCCTTTGCCGAAGGCGACCGGCTGGGCATTCCCGTGGTGCTGGACACCGATGCAAAATCCAAGTGCGATAAGTATGTCCACCTGGGCATGAAACTTTACGGTACGCGCGACCTGGGGCCGGGCGGCACGCTGTATGACCTCGTCCGCTACCCGAAAAAGGCAGAATAAAATAGTAAGAGGGAGAGCTCCTTGCGGGGCTCTCCCTCTTGGTTTACAGGTGCAGATATTTTCCGGTGATGCTGGCGGGATCGGCGGCCACCTGCTCCGGTGTGCCGCAGGCCACGATCCGTCCGCCGCTCTCGCCGCCGCCGGGGCCAAGGTCCACGAGATAGTCGGCGTTTCGGATCACATCCAGATCGTGCTCAATGACCACCACAGTGGCCCCGCTGTCAATGAGACGCTGGAACACGCCCAGCAGAGTGCGCACATCCAGCGGGTGCAGGCCGATGGTGGGCTCGTCAAATACAAACACGGTGTCAGCCTGCCCTTTGCCCATCTCGCTGGCGAGCTTGAGCCGCTGGGCCTCCCCGCCCGAAAGGCTGGGGGTGGCCTCGCCCAGAGTCAGGTAGCCCAGCCCCAGGCTGGAAAGGGTCTGCAGCCGGCTGGCCACCAGCTTGAGGTCGGCACAGGCGGCAAGGGCCTCGTCCACGCTCATCTCCATCAGGCGGGGCAGGCTCTCGGCCTGGGTGCCGTCCTTCCGGGTGCGGTAGAGGGCGGCGGCATCCTTCTGGTAGCGGGAGCCGCCGCAGTCCGGGCAGGTGATCTCCACATCCGGCAGGAACTGGATGTCCAGGCTGATGGTGCCGGTGCCGTCGCAGCCAGGGCAGCGCAGGCGGCCCGTGTTGTAGGAAAAATCGCCCGCCTTGTAGCCCTTCTCCCTGGCAAGGGGGGAGCGGGCGTAGATCTTGCGCAGCTCATCGTGGACATTGGCATAGGTGGCCACCGTGGACCGCACGTTGATGCCGATGGGCGTTGCGTCAATGAGCTTGACCTGCGCAATGCCCGGTGCAGTGATGCTTTCCACATGGGCGGGCAGAGCTTCGCCCTTGGCGGCGGCTTCCAGTGCGGGGATCAGGCTTTCCAGCACCAGCGTGGTCTTGCCGGAACCGGACACGCCGGTCACCGCAATGAGCCGCCCCTTGGGCAGCCGGACTTCCAGCGGCTTGACGGTGTGGATGGCCCGGGTGCGCAGGGTGATGGTGCCCAGCGCAAAGAGCTCCGCCTCCGGGGTGCGGGTGCGGGCTGAGAGGGTGTGCAGGTCGGCAAGGAAGGGCCCGATGCGGGAGGCCGGGCTTTGGGCCACCTGCTCCACAGTGCCCTGTGTCAGGATGGTGCCGCCGTTTTCACCGGCACCGGGGCCCATCTCAATGAGCCAGTCGGCATCCCGCAGGATCTCGGTGTCGTGATCCACCAGCACGATGGAGTTGCCGTCCGCGATCAGGTCATGCATCACGCCCCGCAGGCCCTCGATGTTGGAGGGGTGCAGACCGATGGAGGGCTCGTCCAGCACATAGAGCACGCCGGTGGTGCGGTTGCGCACCGAGCGGGCCAGCTGCACCCGCTGGCGCTCCCCTGTGGAAAGGGTGGCGGCCTCCCGGTCAAGGGAGAGGTAGCCCAGCCCCAGATCCAGCAGGCGGGCAGCAGTGGCCTGAAAGGACTCGCAGATGCTCTCAGCCATGGGGCGCATCTCCACGGGCAGGGAGGCAGGCACTCCCTCCACCCACTGTACCAGTGTGTCCAGCGTCATGCGGCAGGCATCGGCCAGCCCGATGCCCCGCAGCCGGGGAGCCCGGGCCGCGGCGTTCAGGCGGGAGCCGCCGCAGGCGGGGCAGGGGCCCTGCTTCAGAAATCGCTCCACCCGCTTCATGCCCTTTTCGGTCCGTCACCTTGGCAAGGGCGTTCTCCACGGTATAAACGGCGTGAGTAGGTGAAATCCATTCGCCCGCCGCGCCGGTCTGCTGTTCTGGTAGAGCAGATGCACCTTTTGGCGGGCCGTGGAACACCATGTCGCGCTCTTCCGGGGTCAGCTCCCGGAAGGGAACGTTGGTGCGCACGCCCATCTTTTCGGCGATCTCCTTCATCAGCGACCACATCAGGGTCTGCCAGGGCAGCACTGCGCCCTCGTTGATGGAAAGGCTCTCGTCCGGCACCAGAGTGGATTCGTCCACCACCCGCACGATGCCGGTGCCCTCGCAGTCTGGGCAGGCTCCGGTGCTGTTAAAGGCGAACTGCTCCGCGCCCAGCACCGGCACCTGCGCGCCGCACCGGGGGCAGTAGAGCGGGATCTCGGCCGCAATGTTCAGGCTGGGCGGCACCATGCAGCCGCAGGCGGGGCAGGGGTAGTGGGAGAGCCGGGAGAACATCAGGCGCAGGCTGTTCAAAAGCTCGGTCATAGTGCCAAAGGTGGAACGCATTCCGGGCACGCCGGGCCGCTGGTGGAGGGCCAGTGCGGCGGGAACATAGCGGATCTCGTCCACCTGCGCCTTTTCGGCCTGGGTCATCCGGCGGCGGGTGTAGGTGGAAAGGGCCTCCAGATAGCGGCGGGAGCCCTCGGCGTAGAGGACACCCAGCGCCAGCGAGGACTTGCCGGAACCGGACACGCCCGCAATGCCGACGATCTTGTGGAGCGGCACATCTACGTCGATGTTCTTCAGGTTGTGCACCCGCGCGCCCCGCACCCGGATGGCGGCGGGGAGAGCGGAACTGGATTCGTGGTTCATCGTGTCTCCTTTCTCTGAATGGGGTCACAAAAGGCTCCCCCGCAGGGGAGCCGGAAAGATCATAAACCGAGAGGATCAAACCGCTGGTGTTCGAGCTGGTCGATCACCGCCTGCGCTGCCGGTGCAATGGGGGCGGGCACTGCGGCGGGGCGGCTGAGGTAGTAGCCCTGCAGCAGGTCCACGCCCAGACCGATGACGGTGCGCAGCTGGGCCTCAGTCTCAATGCCCTCGGCGATGAGCTGCATACTGCGGGCGTGCGCGTAAGCCACAATGTTGGAGACGATCTGCTGCTTATCACGGTCGGTATCGATCCCGCGCACAATGGAAATGTCGATCTTGATATGACCGGGGCGAGAGCTCCAGCAGGTTCAGCTCGTTGCTGTAGCCGCTGCCGTAGTCATCCAGCGCAAAGGAGCCGGAGAAGCCCGGAACGTTCCGCTTCCGCTCCAGACATGCGTGGTCCAGATCCTCCTGTTCAGTGATCTCCACCACCAGCCGCTTGAGCAGCTCGGGGTAGCGCTGGGCATATTCCTCCACATCCTCATTCGTCAGGCTGACATTGGCGATGGAGTTGATGAAGAGCAGGGCATCGCTTTGGAACAGGCCCTGTGCCTGCATGCGCTGGAAGATCGCGCTGGAATGGAACACAGTGATCCGTTCGATCTCATACAGGCGGCCCGTCTCATGGGCCAGCTGCATGACCTGAGCGGGGGAGTGCAGGGTGGGCAGATCCACCCGCATGAGGGCCTCGTAGGCTGCGACCCGGCCGCTGCGGGCAGAGTAGATGGGCTGGAAGTGGTAGGACACCAGCTCCTCCTGCAGCAGGAGCTCAAAGTCCTGCTGGGTCTGGGCGGCGTATGCCTCCTGATGGTAGCTGCCGATATCAAAATCACACATGCGGCCCTTGTGGGAATGCTTGACCTGATACATCGCAAAGTCGGCATATTTTTTCAGGGTGAGCAGGTCGTGGCCGTCCGTGGGGTACCAGGCAATGCCGCCCGAGATGCTGATGTGCAGCTGCTTGCCGTTGGGCAGGATGGACACGCTGCGCTGCAGGGCGGCACTCAGCAGCTCCAGCTGGGCGCGGAGCTGTGCCTGATCCTGGTAGCCATAGAAGAAGATCAGGAATTCATCGCCCGAAAGGCGGGAGCAGATGGTGTTGGCGGGCGTGTTGGCTGCAAAGCACTGGCCGGTCTGGCGGATGTATTGGTCGCCCCAGTCGTGGCCGTAGGTGTCGTTGATCTGCTTGAGGTTGTCCAGATCCATCATCAGCAGGGCGGCACAGCCCAGCTTTTCGGGCTGCTGGAACAGCGCTTCACAGGCGCGGTCAAAGGCACGGCGACGGTACAGACCGGTCAGGGTATCGTAATCGCGCTCGTGCTCAATGCGCTGCTGCTCCAGCACCGTGGTGGTCATATCCTCAGCCAGACCCACCTCGGAGGCGTTTTCGCCCAGGATATGGGTGACACGCAGGGTGATGTAGTGGGTGCTGCCATCGGGCTGGGGGATGGCAAAGACCTTGTTGTTGGCCGGGGACAGGCGGTAGAACCACCGCTGCTCCAGTGTGCCCATCAGGGCGCGGAAAGCCTTTGGCGTGAGCGGATCGGGCTGCTCCTGTGCAAGGCCCAGCATGGAGAAGAAGTTATCAGTCACATAAACGCTGTCATCGCGCAGCTCATAGCCGCCCAGCTCCGCACTGGCCAATTTCATAATGCGCAAAAAGCGGGTGGAGGAGTCCAGCACGTCTTTGCTCAGCTGGGTAAAGGCGGAGGAGAACTGATCCAGCTCCCGGATGCCGGTGGCGGACAGATGCGGGATGGCGGAGGAATCCGCTTCGGCAGCGGCTACCTCAGCCGAGAGCTTGGCAACGGGCCGGGCCAGCCGCCTGCTGATCAGCCAGCTGCAAACAAAGCCAACGGCCAGCGTGATCAGAATGATGAAGGAGAGCAGCTGCTGCAGCCGCTGGGCGAAAGCAAAGAGCTGCACCGCGGGAACAGAGCCCACGAGAAGCCAGTGCTCGCCCGAGAAAGGAGCGTTCCGGCTGTAGAGGTTCAAGGGGGAGACCGAGGCAATGTAGAGGGCATCGCTGAAGAGGTAGCGGCGGGTCTGGGCACTGTGGAGGCGCAGCGTAAGGCTTTCGTCCGCAGAACCCGGCTGCCCGTCGCAGTGGGAACGGAGCACCGGATGCAGCTGCAGTTCAGAGGTAGAGAGCTCCTCCGTATCGGTCACGGCAAGGAAATAGGTGCCGCTGTTCTGCAGCTCAGAGCAGGGCAGGTTCTCCCACAGGTAGTCGGCCAGCAGCTCCACGCCGATCACGCCGTAAACGGTGCCGTCCGGCAGGATCAGGGGCTGGCTGTAGGCAATGGCCTCGTGGGTGTCCCCGGGCACCGGATAGGATTGTGAGGTCCAGTGGCCATAATCGGAGGCGGCAAGGCTGGCTCCGTCTTTATAAGCGGCCTGAAAAGGGGGATAAAGGAAGCCGCGGTTTCCCAGTGCCCGGTAGCGGATGGTGGGGGACCAGCTGTTGTCCGTGGCAATGGAGAGGGACTGCACCAGCTGGGCCGGTGCCCGCACAAAGGTCAGGTCAGCGTTGCGCTGGGAGGGAGCGGCATCCGGGTCAAGATCCCGCAGGTAGATGGCGGGCAGCCGGCTGTCCTGCTCCCGCTTGTCCAGATCATGGGTGTTCAGGATAAGAAACACGCCGGTCACCGACTTGATGCGCAGGGTGCTGATGAGCTCCGGCGCGGCGGCTTCCAGCAGGGGATAGGCCGCGTCGCTGCTGCTGTCCAGCGTGCTCAGGCTGATCTCTCCCTCGTCCAGAAGCTGCTGGGTCAGGCCATTGATGGCATCGGAAAGGCTGGTCAGCTCCTGCGCATCGTGGAAGATGGACTGAAGATACCGGCTGCGGTTGTCCACCTGCATGGCAAGGATATCCTCGGCGTTCTGGTTCAGCTGGGGGCCAAGCCGGGTGGCGTGGGCGGCAAAGGTCAGCAGCAGGATCTCCACCGCCAGCACAGCCAGCAGGGAGAAAAGGATGGTGCCGAAGATAGAATGGCCCGTCTGAGGGGCCTTTTGTCTGTGCGGCTTGCGGTTCTGCATCTGAAGGGCTCTCCTTTTGTGGTTGTTCCAAGGGCATCTCAGCCCGCAAAGGCGCTGAGAGCGGCCAGAGTCTGGTCGTACCAGGCATCAAAATAGGCATCGGTCAGGAACTCGGCTTCGGCTTCCTCGGGGGTCTGCCCGGCAGCCAGCCGCTCCAGCACCGTGGCACGGTCGGCAGTGACACGGTCCTCCAGCGCGTACTGCAGGGTATTGCGGGCGCTCAGGGCATCCGGGAAGGCATGGGTGGTGTAGAGCTTGCTGCGATCGATGGCATCAATGGACAGGCTCAGCACCTTGTGGATGCGCTCGGAGACCGTCAGGCCGCTGTTCTCAAGGGCGGACATGCTGTTGGCGGCATAGGTCACGGGCATATAGCCGGACTGCACCGAGAACTGCAGGTTGTTTTCCGGCTGGGTGAACCATTTCAGGAAGGCAACGCAGGCGCTGATCTCGTCCTCGGTGCCCGGGATGACTACCATGCCGGCCCCCTGCTGGACGGCCACCGGCTCACAGCCTGCAAAGCTGGGGCAGGGCAGCGCGGCCATCTGGATGCCGTGGCTCTCGGTGTCGCTGGTCAGCACCTGGGTGGGGAAGAAGGAAGCGCTGGAGGAGGAACCGACATAGGCCAGCAGGCTGCCGGTTTTGATATCGTCGCTGCGGAACTTGCCGCTGGCACTGCACCAGCCCTTGATGTAGGGGACATAGTAGTTATCCCACAGCTTGCGGAGGGTCGGCTTGTCAAAGTGCAGGGTCATCACGCCGTTCTCTGCATCAAAGATGGTCGTACCCAGTTCCTGTGCGCCGCAGAGCAGGTAATTGGTCAGCGCGTCGCGGCCATACAGGGCCTTGCCGTCGTTGGGTGCAGCCGTCTGGGCATCGGTCCAGTCGTAGTATTTGTGTGCGGCTACGTTCAGCCCCTCCACGGTGGAAAGATCCGCATAGGTCACGCCTGTGGCCTCGGCAAAGGGGACAAAGTCGGTGACGTTCAGGTAGAGCAGCTCAGTGGATTTTGCTATGGGAAAGACCTTGAGCTCCCCGTTGTTCATCAGGTCGCCCTCCTCGAGAAAACCGGCGATATAGGCGGACTTCTCTTTTTCGGTCAGGTAGGGGCTCAGGTCAACGGCAAGGCCCATCTGATCCAGCGTAAAGGCGGTGTCCGCGTAAGAGGAGACGATGTTGGGCAGCTTCTCGGCACCCACCTTGCCCTCGGCGGCGGCCAGCACGCTGGTCTCCAGGTCGTTCACGCTGCCCTGACTGGAGCTTTCGACCCGGATGTTTTTCTCTTTGCCCACGGTGGAGTTGAACTGTTCCACCAGCTGGTTGAAGCATTCCAGCTGATCGCCGTTGTAATAGGTCCAGATCGTGATGGTGGTGGGCAGCTTGCTTCGGCCGCAGGCAGTGCCGCCCAGCGCCACGGCGGCGCACAGCAGCAGACTGACGGCAGAACGAAGGATTCGTTTCATTACCTTATCTCTCCCATTCCGACAAAACGGCTCACGAAAAAACGGCGCGTCCTGTCGTTTCTGAAATGATACCAGACGAAAACATTGTAACACTTTTTCGGGGCGGGGGCTACTGATTTTTGAAAAAACACCCGAAAGCAGACGAAAAAAGAAAGAATCTCTGGCCAGCGCTTCCATTTTTCGTAAAGTCCGGATATAATACAAGCATAAAACATAAACGAAAAGAACGGGAGAGCTTATGGCGCAGAAGAAGGACGAGGGCCTGAACGGCAACGAGAAGATCGAACAGGCGGTCTGCCAGTTACAGCAGGAGCCCACACAGGAGCAGCTGGCGCATACCCTGACCGTGATCCGGCGGCGGATGCGGGAAAACGGACAGGTCGTGGTGGCGGTGGAGCCGAACCCGGCCAGTGAGCAGATGCAGCTGCGGGCCCTCCGCACGGCCGATGGGGCCAGCTGGTGGTATGCCTTTACCAGCTTTGAAGAGGAGATGAAGGGCGCGGAAGCGGTGCAGTCCACCTTTCTGGTGGAGCTTGAAAAGCTGCTGGATGCCGCACTGCAGGTGCCGGAGATCCAGGGCATCATCCTGAACCCCTGGAACCGCACCATCCAGCTGGACAAGACCCTGCTCCGGATCATCAAGGGATAAGCACGAAAGGGCCCGCCTGCCGCATTTTGGTGCGCGCTGACGGGCCCTTTTTATATGGTAAAGGAAGAAGGAGAATGGCAGATCAGGCTGCGTCGGTGCGGTTTTTCTTGAGCAGGCTCAGGATCACGGCACCCACCACGCTGCCAGCGGCCAGAGCCACGCAGTAGAGCAGGGCATGATCGACCACGGGGAACACGAAGATGCCGCCGTGGGGAGCGCGCAGGGCGCAGCCGAAGGTCATGGAGAGGGCACCGGCCAGCGCGGCACCGGCCACACAGCTGGGCAGGACGCGCAGCGGGTCGGCGGCGGCGTAGGGGATGGCACCCTCGGTGACGAAGCACAGGCCCATGACGTAGTTCACGATGCCGTTGCGGCGCTCGTCAGGGGTCCACTTCTTGGGGCAGAAGGTGGTGGAGAGAGCGATCGCGATGGGAGGAACCATGCCGCCCACCATGACTGCGGCCATGACCTCGTAGTTGCCGGAGGCCAGCGCGGCAGTGCCAAAGACGTAGGCAGCCTTGTTGAAGGGGCCGCCCATGTCAATGCTCATCATACCGGCAACGATGGCACCCAGCAGGACTTTGGAGGTGCCGCCCATGGCGTTGAGGCAGTTGGTCATGGCGGTGTTGATCATGCCCATGACAGGGTTGATGCCGCACATCACGGCACCGATGATAAGGATGCCGCCCAGCGGGTAGATCAGCATGGGACGGATGCCGTTCAGGCTGGCGGGGAGCTTTTCGGTGATCTTTTTCAGGAACTCGACCACATAACCGGCCGCGAAACCGGCCAGCAGAGCGGCCAGGAAGCCGCCGGAGATGCCGGTGGTCTCACCATTGGCAAGGCCTGCAAAGTTGGTGCCGTTCATGGCCAGCACGCCGCCCGCAAAGCCCACGGCCAGGCCGGGACGGTCGGCGATGGACATGGCGATGAAGCCTGCCAGAATGGGAAGCATGTAGCCAAAGGCGGCGCTGCCCACCGTCTTGAAGAAGGCGGCGATGGGGGTGTTCATGCCGAAGTTGGAGGGATCGATGGTGTAATCGTCCAGCAGGAAGGCCAGCGCGATCATAATGCCGCCGCCCACCACAAAGGGCAGCATGTGAGACACGCCGTTCATCAGATCTTTGTACACCTTGCGGCCAAAGCTGTCGCCGGAGATCTCCTCTTCGGCGGCGGTAGCACCGCCCTTGGCGTGGTAAACAGGAATTTCGCCGTGGGCCACCTTTTTCAGCAGCTCCTCGGGCTTGTGGATGCCGTCATCCACCCGGGCAAACAGCACGGGCTTGCCGTCAAAGCGGGCGGTCTCCACATTCTTGTCCGCTGCCACGATGATGCCGTCACAGGCTTCGATCTCGGCGCGGGTCAGCACGTTCTTGGCACCATCGGAGCCGTTGGTCTCCACCTTGGTGGGCAGGCCCAGCTTGTCACCGGCCTTGGCCAGCGCCTCGGCGGCCATGTAGGTGTGGGCAATGCCGTTGGGGCAGGCGGTCACGGCCAGAATGCGGTAGCCGCTCTGGGGGATAGCCTGCTGGGTGAAGCTCTCCTCACCGAACTGGGCCTCCTCCTGTGCATCGATGAGGGCAAGGAATTCGGCGGGGGTCCTGGCGGCCTTCAGCTTTTCCACAAAGTCCTCGTTCATCAGCATCTGCATCATGCGGGCCAGCATATCCACATGCAGGCTGCCGTTTTCGGGGGCTGCAATGGCAAAGAGCAGGTCGGTCTTGCCGTCATCTTCGGCGTTGTACTGCACCGGGGTGCTCAGACGCAGGGCGGCCAGGCTGGGCCGGGTGACCACATTCGTCTTGGCGTGGGGAACGGTGATGCCGTTGTCCACATAAGTGGAGGCCTCATCCTCCCGGGCGTAGAGCGCTTTCTTGTAGGCTTCTGTGTCGGTGATATTGCCGTGGGTGGCCTGCAGCTCTACCAGCCGGGAGAGGATCTCGTCCCGGTTGGAGGCCGCGGAATCCAGCTCGATGGACTTTGCGGTGAATAATTCCGTAATGCGCATAAGGGTTCTCCTTTCTCTCTCTGTGCAACCCTCTCAGCTGCGGTCTGCGCCGCAGACCGCAAAGAGGGCTCTGATTCAAATTTTCTGCATCAGTTCGGCAATCTTTTCTTTCGTTGCCAGCCCAAGGCTGAACGCGGTGGCACTGCCGCAGGCGGTGCCCAGCCGGAGGGCCTGCTCATAGCTGCCGCTTTGCAGATAACCTGCCACAAAACCGGCCACCATGCTGTCGCCTGCGCCTACGCTGTTCACGACCTTGCCCTTGGGGCAGCCGATGCGGTGCACCTCGCCGTGCTCATCCACCAGCAGAGCGCCGTTCCCGGCCATGCTCACCAGCACGTTCCGGGCACCCTTTTCCTGCAGGGCGCGGGCGGCGGCGGTGATCTCTGCGTCCGTTTTCAGCTCCCGGCCCACGATCTCGCCCAGCTCGTGATTGTTGGGCTTGATCAGGAAGGGGTGATAGGGGAGGACGTTGACCAGCAGATCCTGGGTGGCATCCACCACGGCCCGCACGCCGTGGCCCTCCAGCCCTGCCAGCAGCCGCTCGTAGGTGCTCTGGGAAAGGCTCTTGGGGATGCTGCCCGCCAGAATGAGGATGTCGTCAGGCTGCAGGGTGTCCAGCTGGGCTTCCAGCTGCTGCATGGCACTTTCCGGGATGCTGGGGCCTGCGCCGTTCAGCTCAGTCTCGGTGCCTGCCTTGATCTTGACGTTGATGCGGGTCATGCCCTCGGCCAGATGGATGAAATCGGTCCGGAGCCCCTGCGCGGCCAGACCACGTTCCAGCCAGGCACCGGTCTCACCGGCCACAAAGCCCAGAGCCACGCTCTCACAGCCCAGCTCCCGGAGCACGCCGGAAACATTGATGCCCTTGCCGCCCAGCACGCAGTCCTCCCCGGCGGCGCGGTTCACCTCGCCCACCTCAAGAGGTCTGTCGAGACGGACGACATAATCAATGGCAGGATTGAAGGTTACAGTGTAGATCATACCTCGGTCTCCTTTATCAGAGTGTATTGCCGGTATTTGGGGTTGGGGCATCGGTTCGTCAGGATGGCACCGCTGTGCAGATCACAGATGACGGCGGGGTAGACCTGCGCGAATTTGGTGTCGTCCACCAGGAACCACGTCTCCCGCGCCCGGTGGATGACCGCAGCCTTGACGGCGGCCTCCTCGGGGTCTGGGGTAGTGAAGCCGGAATCCAGCGCTACGCCGTTGGCCCCCATGAACGCTTTGGTGAAATTGTACTGCTGGATGGCAGTCAGCGCTGCCGCCCCGATGATGGCCTCGGTCTGGGGCCGCAGCAGCCCGCCGGGCAGGAACACCCGGCAGCCTTTCTGGGCCAGCAGGCGGGCGTGGGCCACGCCGTTGGTCACATAGCTGGCGTTCAGGGCCGGGCCGCTTAGCGCCCGTGCCAGAGCCAGTGTGCTGGAGCCTGCATCCAGATAGATGAAATCTTCCGGCAGGATCAGTTCTGCTGCCGCCTGGGCGATGCTCTGTTTCTGACTGACGGCCAGCTCTTCCTTGGCGGCCATGGTGGGCTCGTCGGTGCGGAAGGGGCTGTCCGGCAGGGTGGCCCCGCCGTGCACCTTGTTCAGTTTGCCCTGCTTGTCCAGCTCGTTCAGGTCGCGCCGGATGGTGGATTCGCTTGCGTTCAACGCCTCGCACAACTCCTGCACGGTGGCGGTGCGCTGCCGCGCCAGCAGGTCAAGGATGAGGGCGAAGCGTTCTTCTGCCAACATGAGGAAAGGTCACTCCTTTGGTGTTTTGTGATTGAACTTGAAGCTTTATGAAGCTTCCTGTCCTTATTATAGCAAGATTTCAGTCAAAATCAATCACAATGCGCCAGAAATAGCCGACAAAAATCACCTCGGAAAATTGAGCAGGTTGCACAACAACTGGGATACATTTGGCAAACGGCAGCAAGTGTGCTATGATATAAGAAAAATGCGGGAGGAACGCTATGACAAAGCCCAAGATCATCTTTTTTGACATCGACGGCACACTGGTGCCGCTCAAGGAGGGCATCCGCCCCAGAACGGTGGAGGCGCTGCAAAAACTGCGGCAGAACGGCATCAAGCTCTGCATCGCCACCGGCCGCGCTCCCATGGAAGTGCCGAAGTTCGAAGGGGTCACTTTCGATGCGTTCCTGACCTACAACGGCTCCTATTGCTTCACGCCGGAGCGCGATGTTTTCAAAAATCTCATCCCGAAAGCGGACATTGCCCTGCTCCGCCGGAACGCCGAAGCGTTGGGGCGGCCCATGGCGTTGGCCACCAAGGACCGGCTGGCCGCTAACGGCTCCGACCCTGATCTGGCGGAGTATTTTGCCATCGGCGGGGTCGAGCTGGTGATCGCCGACGATTTTGATGCTATGGCGCAGGGCGAGATCTTTCAGGTGCTGATGAGTGGCAGGGAAGCGGAGTACCCAGCCATCCTGAAGGATGTGGAGAACGCGAAGATCGCCGCATGGTGGGACCGCGCCGTGGATATCATCCCGGCCAGCGGCGGCAAGGGGATTGCCGTGGAAAAGGTGTTGGAGTTCTATGGCATCTCCAAAGCCGATAGCATGGCGTTCGGAGATGGCAACAACGATTTGGAGATGTTTGGGGCTGTGGGCACCGGTGTGGCTATGGCAATGCCTCTGAGAAGTTGAAGGCGGCTGCTGCCGCACACTGCCGTACCGTGATGGAGGATGGCATCTATTGGTACTGTCTGGAACAGGGCCTCATAACGACTTAAAAATATAGTGATGCACAAAAAACAGGTGCACCGTTCAGGTGCACCTGTTTTTTTATGGAGAAGGGAAGTGTTCCTTACTTATTCTGGATGTACTCGTCCATGGCCTTGGCGGCTGCCTTACCGGCACCCATGGCCTTGATGACGGTGGCGGCACCGGTCACGGCATCGCCGCCGGCGTACACGCCCTCACGGCTGGTCTTGCCCTCGTCGCCTTCGGTGACGATGCAGCCGTGCTTGTTGGTCTCCAGACCAGGGGTGGTGGAGCGGATCAGGGGGTTGGGGCTGGTGCCCAGGCTCATGATCACGGTATCCACATCCAGCTCAAACTCGCTGCCCTTCTTTTCAATGGGACGGCGGCGGCCGGAAGCATCGGGCTCACCCAGCTCCATCTCAATGCAGGTGATGGACTTGACGAAGCCTTCGTCGTTGGCGTGGATCTCCACGGGGTTGCACAGGGTCTTGAAGATGATGCCCTCTTCCTCGGCGTGCTCGACCTCCTCCTTACGGGCAGGCAGCTCGGCCATGCCGCGGCGGTAGACGATGTACACAGTCTCAGCACCCAGACGCAGGGCGCTGCGGGCAGCATCCATGGCCACGTTGCCGCCGCCCACAACGGCCACCTTTTTGCCGGTGCGGATGGGGGTCTTGCTGGTGGGCAGGTAGGCCTTCATCAGGTTGGAGCGGGTCAGGAACTCGTTGGCAGAGTACACACCCTTCAGGCTCTCGCCGGGGATGCCCATGAAGCGGGGCAGACCGGCACCGGAGCCAACGAACACGGCCTCGTAGCCGTACTCGTCCATCAGCTCGTCGATGGTCAGCACCTTGCCGATGACCATGTTGCACTCAAAATCCACGCCCATCTTCTTCAGGCCGTCGATCTCCTGCTGCACGATGGCCTTGGGCAGACGGAACTCGGGGATGCCATACATCAGCACGCCGCCGGCCACATGCAGGGCCTCATAGACGGTGACCTTATAGCCCAGCTTGGCCAAGTCGCCTGCGGCGGTCAGACCGGCAGGGCCAGCGCCGATGATGGCGACCTTGTGGCCGTTCCATGCGGGCACGATGGGGGCGGTGTGGACGTTTTCACGGTGCCAGTCAGCCACAAAGCGCTCCAGGCGGCCGATGCCCACGGGCTCGTTCTTGATGCCGCGGGTGCACTTGCCCTCGCACTGGCTCTCCTGGGGGCAGACACGGCCGCAGACGGCGGGCAGGGAGGAGGAGCGGGCAATGACCTGATAGGCGGCTTCAAAGTCGCCCTCGGCCACATGACCGATGAACTCGGGGATATCGATGCCCACGGGGCAGCCGGTCTGGCAGGGCTTGTTCTTGCAGTGGATGCAGCGCTTTGCCTCGTTCACGGCCATCTCTTCGGTATAGCCCAGTGCAACTTCCTCAAAGTTCTTGTTGCGGACGTTGGGGTCCTGGGTGGGCATGGGGCACTTTTTGGGATCCATATTGAAAGCCATCTTACTTTGCCTCCTCAGTCTTGAACAGATTGCAGGCCTTCTCGCGGGCCTTTGCCTCAAAGGGGCGGTACATGGTGCCGCGGGCCATGGCTTCGTCGAAATCGACGAGGTCACCGTCAAAGTCAGGGCCGTCCACGCAGGCAAACTTGGTCTCGCCGCCCACGGTCAGGCGGCAGCCGCCGCACATGCCGGTGCCGTCGATCATGATGGGGTTCATGGAAACGATGCTCTTCAGGCCGTGCTTCTGGCAGGTCTTGACCACGAACTTCATCATGATCAGCGGGCCGATGGTGATGACCAGATCGTACTGGTTGCCGGCGGCCACCAGCTCGTCCAGAGCGGCAGTGACCACACCCTTGGTGCCGTAGCTGCCGTCATCGGTCATAATGCGCAGCTCGTCACTGCAGGCGTTGAACTCGTCCTCGAGGATGAGCAGATCCTTATTGCGGAAGCCGATGACGCTGTGGACGGTGCAGCCCTGGTCATGCAGCTCCTTGGCAATGGGCAGGGCGATGGCGCAGCCCACGCCGCCGCCCACAACACAGACCTTTTTCAGGCCCTCGGTCTCGGTGGCGCGGCCCAAGGGGCCCACAAAGTCATGGACGCTGTCGCCTGCGTTCAGGCTGTTCAGCTCCATGGTGGTGCCGCCCACGATCTGGAAGATGATATCCACAGTGCCCTTTTCGCGGTCGTAACCGGCCACGGTCAGGGGGATGCGCTCGCTGTCCTCAAACGGGCGCACAATGATGAACTGGCCCGGCTTTGCCTTTTTTGGCAATGAGCGGGGCTTCAATGACCATCTTTGTCACGGTGGGGTTCAGCGCGACCTTTTCAGTGATCTTGTACATTGCGGTTGCTCCTTTTTCTGGCAAAATCTCGGCACAAAAAACACGTCTGCCCGCCCGCGCGGCACAGCAGACGTGTTTTTGTGCAACTTTTTTGACAAGTTTA
>ENA-OQHF01000213-OQHF01000213.1-human-gut-metagenome-genome-assembly--contig:-NODE-213-length-37279-cov-7.748304_pt1 | contig 37279 bp, 29 predicted proteins | sample MGYA00242559_ERZ504709 | MGnify/ENA primary metagenome ERZ504709 (study PRJEB26092, sample SAMD00036203) | human gut metagenome | host: Homo sapiens | study: EMG produced TPA metagenomics assembly of... | reverse complement strand
AAAAGAAAAGAAAAACGCATGAAAAAAGCAGGAGCATGGAAAAAGATTTTTTTTCATTCTGCCAAGTTTATGTGGCTTAATTCTTTTTTATCTGCTTCCTTATCTTGATGTGATAAAAAGATCTTTTTCAAGTCCGGTAACAGGAACATTTACCGGGCTTGATAATTACTGGTTAGTTTTTGGGAACAAAGCATTTCAGTTGGCTGCAAAAAATACGGTACGTTTTATTATAACATGTGTCCCGATTTTGGTGATCAGTTCCTTGCTTGTTGCGGTGATACTGCAAAAAATTGTAAAGGAAACCTTTTAAAAATAGGATTTTTATTTCCCATGGCGATTCCGGTGGCGTCTGTTGTATTGTTATGGAAAGGTGTATTTGATCCACAAGGATTTTTAAATTCTTTTTTGAATTTGTTTGGCATATCAGGAAATGACTGGATGAATACCAAAAGTGCTTTCTGGGTACTGGTCTTTAGTTACGTTTGGAAAAACATGGGGTATTGCATGATATTATGGTTAGCGAGTCTGGCAGCTATTCCAAAAGAAATGTACGAAGCTGCAAAAATTGATGGTTCGGGAGAGGCGGCGTGTTTTTCTATATATTACCCTTCCGAATCTTCTATCGTCTTTTTTCACGATCACGGTAATTTCGCTTATTGAATTCTTTTAAGGTATACCGGGAAGCTTATTTGGTTGCAGGGGATTATCCGGATCAAAGTATTCTACATGATGCAGCATCTGTTTAATAATTGGTTTCGGGATTTGTCACTGGATAAACTGGCAGTAGGTGCAGTAATAAATACTGCTATTTTTGTCGTATTAATATGGGGATTTTGGAAAGGCTGGGGACAGATGGATGAATAGGAAAAGTAGAATATTAAAGATGCTTACAAAAACCGGACTGGTAGTTCTTGCAATTGTTTTTTGTTATCCGGTTCTCTTTCTTCTGACAGGGTCATTTATGGGGCAGAGTGAGCTGTCTGAAAATCTTGGATCTGTTATGGGAGAAGCGACAAGGTATGCCAGATGGAATTTCCTTCCACAAAATCCAACACTAAAACATTACATAGAAGTACTGTTAGACAGTCCTGAATATTTTGTTATGTTCTGGAACTCAATAAAAGTAGTGATGGGAACACTGGTGGGACAATGTACTATTGCAATTCCGGCAGCATGGGGATTTGCGGTATACAAATTCAAGTTTTAAAAAAAGTTTATTTTTCCTCTATATTATAATAATGATGATGCCATTTCAGGTAACAATGCTGTCAAATTATTTGATTCTGAAACAATTAAAGCTTTTGGATACACTGGCTTCCCTGATTTTTCCAGGAATATTTTCAACATTTCCAGTGTTTATTATGTTTAATTTCTTCAGAGGGATACCACCGGCAGTGATAGAAGCTGCAAGAATAGATGGTGCAAGAGAATGGGATATTTTTCTGAAGATCGGAATACCGCTTGGAAAGGGCGGAATCATCGCCTCTCTTGTTCTAGAGTTCTTAGAATATTGGAATTTGATAGAACAGCCAATGACTTTTTTGGACGACAAGACAAAATGGCCGCTTTCATTATTTCTCCCTACAATCAGAGGGGAAAATGTAGGTTTTGCATTTGCGGTTTCAATAATCACTTTGATTCCTGCAGCACTTGTCTTTTTTGCAGGTCATGAGTATCTGGAACAGGGAATTGCATCTTTAGGAGTTAAGGAGTAGAGGAATGAAAGGAAAGCTTGTAAAGATAACCGTACTATTTTTTATAGTGATGATATTATTCACGATTCTTTCTCGTGTGACATACAACATGAGCATGGCCACGGTGGAAACAACGCAGCCTGCAAGGGAAACAATGGGACCTGTGATTGAAACAAAAGCAACTGTTGAGGGAAAAAAGGAAGTGGCTTTGAACACAAAGGAAAACCAGATCATTGAGTCGATACTTGTAACCATCGGACAAGCTGTTGAAAAGGATCAGGTACTGTATACATTAGATTTGAAAGAACTGAACAAACAGATAAAAGAAAAAAGTCAGGAATTGGAATTAAACAAAGTGCAGTTGGCAAACGCACAAAATACCCTACAGTCTGCGATTGACTCACAGCAGCTTCAGATCAGTCAGGCAAAGAGTGATTATGACAGAGCGGTTGCAGAAAGTGATGCAGCAATACAGCGGGCGCAGGAAGAATTAAGTTTGGCGCAGGAAAAATATGACCGGTATATTCAAAATCCAGAACAGTTTCCGGAACTATCCAAAGAACAGCTGGAAAGTGATGTGACAGAAAAAAATTTTGCATACCAGGAAGCCTTAAAAAATAAAGATGACGCAGTCTACGCTGCTCAGAAAACAATTGATTCAGCAGGTCTTTCAGTTCCAAATGATAATTCTGGAATTATTCAAATGAAAATGGAAAAGGAAAAAATTGAAACACAGCTTCAGGAATTACAAGATATAAAAGATCAGAAAGGAGAAGTTAAAGCACCTGTAGCAGGAGTGGTTACTGCAATTGATGCACAAGTGGGTGCCAGGACAGCCGGAACAGGAGATATTCGGCTTGCAGATGCATCAGCAGGAGCCAGGATTGTGGCAAACTTTCCATCTGAATATGAATCCTATATTCAGAGAGGGCAGCCGGTAGAAGTGACGGATAAAAAAGAAACATTGCCGACAAAGAAGAATACGCAGACAAAACTGATCATTGGGACTGTACAGGCAGGAGAAAATACAATTGCAGACAGTTCAGAAGGTGCAGCAGACGGTATTACAGCCATGATAGATGTTCCAGCCGGAGTTTTGGAAATCGGTTCATTTGTAGGGGTGAAAGTTTCAGCTCCTACGCAGGAGTATGATTCCTGTATTCCAATTTCAGCATTGAATGTTGCGGAAAAAGGAAAATATTATGTGAATGTTTTGGAGAAGAAACAGACTGTTTTGGGATCGGAATGGGTTGTTTACAAAAGAGATGTGGAATTATTGTTTAAAAATGAAAAATATGCAGCAATTACAGGAGTGAATCAGGATGAAGAGGTTGTCACCAAAACTTCCCGGATGTTAGAGAATGGTATGCGTGTAAAAAGGAAAGCGTCATGAAAAACAAGTCGGTTGTTAAAAGGAAAATTTTGACAGTAGTAATCGGATTACTTTTATTGATCAGTTATATACTGGGAAATATAGAGATGGGAAAGCTTGGCAGCAAGATGGATTATGTGAATCTGCTCAGTCAGGGTGATGAAAACGGTATGACTTATTCATTGGCAGAAAGCGCGCATCAGAGGAATCAACAGTCAGATGAGCCATTGCAGTTTGTAAACTGGTGTCAGGAAAGTGGAGGCAGGGTTTCTTATAAAGAATTAAATCGAATGGAAACAGCGGAAATTATGGCTGTATATGGAAGAACAGATTTGCTGTTTTCTGACTGTGAAGTTATGGACATTGAGAATAAGAACGGCTGCCTGATCAGTAAGGGACTGGCATTTCGTCTGCTTGGTGGAACAGATGTAGTGGGAAATATTCTAGAATATAATTCCAGAGAATATGAGGTTATTGATGTTGTTGAAAGTGATATTCCAGTGTTTGTTTATGAACTTGGGGAAGAGGACAGTTCCATAGTTTTGGACAGGGCGACTATGATTTGCATCCAAAATAGTCCAAAGCAGACAAAGGCTGCGTATGATAAGGTGGCAGGAATGTGGTCACTGGTAGACTATCAGATGATATTTTATGGTATTAAGATTGTATATTTTATCGTACCGTGGATGTTAGGAGTTGGATTATTGCTTTCCATCAGAAGGTATAAGAATTCAGCAAGGAAATCAGTTGTAAATAGAATAAACAGAATCTCAGATGATAGCATAAAGAACTATTTGAAAAAGAACAGGGAATGGATGATCTGGGAAATGATTATGTTTCTGACTTTATTTTTCATGATTATGTTTACAGTGATTCAGATCAGGGTACCTTTGGATATAATTCCGGACAAGTGGTCGAACTTTGAATTCTGGTCTGAGTTTTATAAGAATAAGCAGGAATCGGTGTTATTAATGCGGAGTATGAAAAGAGGTGTAGTCGACTTGGGATATATAACAGGCTTTCAGAGAGCGTCGATCATAGGGGTGATCAGTATAGTGCAAGCACGGACTTTGGCTCGTTTGATCGCGTAAATGCAAAAGGGAAAGCGATTCTTTAACCGCTTTCCCTTAATTATAACTGCTTGGAATTAATCTTCCAAAAGAGCCCGTGAAAAATTGTTTTTCTAATTGACACCTTCTAATGATTTTGCTATAGTTAATTTGCGTCAAAATCTCAGACATATATTTTCTATATTTCATTTGTCTGAATGTGTTATCGAAAGGATAACTTTATCTCATATTCAAGGCTGTATCAGCAGGAGATTCCATTTTGATGAGTTACAAAATAACAAAAGAATAAAAACCAGGAGGAAGAGTCTATGGGAAAAGCAGATGTTAATGTGAATATCTGGCTAAGCGAGAAGAAAAGATTTGCAAATTTATTTAATGGTGTGATTTATGGTGGAAGGCAGGTGATATTGCCGGAGGATTTGGAAGAAGTGAATCCGGTTTCATCTGTCAGTGTGAAGAATCGGACAGGGAAAACAAAGAACATGAAAAAATACCGCGATATCATTATGAAATGGCGGAATCAGGCTACACTTGTGCTACTTGCAAATGAATCACAGGATAAGGTTCATTATGCGATGCCGCACAAGGTGATGCTTTATGATGGAATGGATTACGAAACACAGATTCGGAATAATTGGAAAAACTTTAATGACCGACGAAAGCAGAACAAAAAAGCAAGACTGCCGTTAGAGCATCTTACCGCAGGAGAATATCTGTCGCGATTTCGAAAAAATGATCGATTGATACCGATTATTTCATTAGTCTTTTACTATGGTTCAGAGCCGTGGGATGGACCTGTTGACTTATATGATATGTTTCAGTTGGAAGGAACGAAAGAAGAGAACGAAATTTTGGAGAAATATCTTCCGAACTATAAAATCAACCTTGTAGATGCAGAACGATTGGAAGATGTTGAAAAATTTTCGGATGATTTACAAGTGATACTAACTATGCTAAGATATAGGGACAGTAAGGAAGAATTAACGGATTACATTAACGAGAACAAAAAGTTCTTTCAGAACGTTGACTATGAAACGAGTCAGGCAATGAAAGCTTTTCTAAACATGAAACAAATACCAGGTGAAGCGGAACATAAGGAGGAGATGGTTGATATGTGTAAGGCAATACAGGAAATGTATGATGATGGAGTTCAACATGGAAGAGATGAATTGTTAAAGGAATTAATTCAAAGAAAGTTACAGAAGAAAAAAACACCAGATCAGATTGCAGAAGAGTTAGAGGAAAGTGTGGAGTTTATTGGAAAAATTATAAAAGAAATGCAATAGTGCATTGCTAGAAAGTTCATAATTCAGAGATGATTTCAGAAAACAACTATAGAAATTGAAAAAGAAGTGAAAAGAGTTATCTGGAAACATATTGGAAATAACTAGAGGTAAGAAAAATAAAAAGTTATTGATTACAACAATTAAGATGAAATGTGTTGTGATTGATAGCTTTTCTGACATTAAGTGCTATTTAAGGTCTAAAAGTATTCTATTAAAGGACAACAGGATAAAAAAATAAAAGATTTGTTGTAACTGTTCAAAAAGCCATAGTAGAAGCTTATTATCCTCTTAAAGACAAGTCGACTTGGGATATATAACAGGCTTTCAAAGAGCATCGATCATAGGTGTGATCAGCATAGTGGCAGCACGGACTTTGGCTCGTTGCTCGCGTAAATACAAAAGGGAAAGCGACTGCAACCGCTTTCCCTTAATTATAACTGTTTGAAATTAATATCCCCAAACGCTATGCGTATTCTGGACATTTACAGAATATCAATATATTCCCCGGCCAGTGCCTTATTCATACTTCTTACTGCACAGAATTTTCCACACATACTACAAGTATCGCTGTGGTCATCCTCCGGTTTTCTGCTGTCGCGGATTGCTTTTGCAGTTTCTGGATCCAGAGCGCATTCAAACTGTGCATCCCAGTCAAGAACACGGCGGGCATCTGCCATCTTATCATCGATATCTCTTGCTCCAGGAATTCCTTTGGCAATATCAGCAGCATGAGCTGCAATCTTAGAAGCAATGATTCCCTGTTTTGTATCTTCAACATTTGGAAGAGCAAGGTGTTCAGCTGGTGTTACATAGCAGAGGAAGGAAGCACCGTTCATTGCTGCAACAGCTCCACCGATCGCGGAAGTGATATGGTCATATCCAGGCGCGATATCTGTAACGATAGGTCCAAGTACATAGAAAGGAGCTCCCATACAGATGGTCTGCTGTACTTTCATGTTCGCTGCAACCTGATCAAGCGGTACATGTCCAGGTCCTTCTACCATAACCTGAACATTATGATCCCAGGCACGTTTTGTCAGTTCACCGAGACGCACAAGCTCTTCAATCTGGCATACATCTGTAGCGTCAGCCAGACATCCTGGACGGCATGCATCACCAAGTGAGATTGTCACGTCATATTCTTCGCAGATATCAAGGATCTCATCATAGTATTCGTAGAATGGATTCTCTTCTCCTGTCATGCTCATCCATGCGAATACAAGGCTTCCTCCACGGCTTACGATGTTCATTTTACGTTTATGCTTTTTGATCTGTTCAATTGTTTTTCTTGTGATTCCACAGTGAAGTGTAACGAAATCAACACCGTCTTCTGCATGCATACGGATAACATCAAGGAAATCCTGTGCAGTCAGAGTAGCAAGATCTCTCTGATAATGAATGACACTGTCGTATACAGGAACTGTACCGATCATAGCAGGACATTCAGAAGTCAGTTTACGACGGAATGGCTGTGTATCTCCATGGCTGGAAAGATCCATGATCGCTTCCGCACCGAGTTCTACTGCGCTCATTACTTTCTGCATCTCAATATTATAATCTTTGCAGTCACGGGAAACTCCGAGATTGACATTGATCTTTGTGCGGAGCATGCTTCCGACACCTTCCGGGTTCAGTGATTTGTGGTTTTTGTTCGCACAGATCGCAACTTTTCCTTCTGCGACAAGCTTCATCAGTTTGTCAGTGTCCATATGCTCTTTTTCAGCAACTGTTTTGATTTCCGGGGTGAGAATCCCCTTGCGGGCTGCATCCATCTGGGTCGTGTAGTTTCTCATGTTGTTTTGCCTCCATTCTTACATGTGAATTGATAAATATTATGACGTCAGCAAAACACGGACAGCGTACACGAGAAAAGCTACTACCTCCTGCACATGAACGAATGTGGACAGGAGATGTAACTATTAACCTACACTTCCAGTGAATGAGTAGAAAAATTATGCTGACGCCTTCAGCGGAGAAATGTTAATAACTGGAAAATAAAGAAGTTATTAACGGAAAACTCCGGTGATTACAGATTGATTCTGCATTTTCTTGTGCGGTACAAGGTGGTGTCCCCAATGTATCGCATAGAACAACTTATGAAGTCGGAAAAAGCTGTGCCATTACTCCACTTTTCAGGAATACTGAAATCAGCAGGAATGCCAGGATACTTCCGGCTACTGTTGAGATCAGGAATGGGATCACATAGATAAATAATCCTGCCGGTGCTGCTCCCATAAGGAATAAAGCAACCGGATAAGCAGCAATTCCTCCGAGAATACCTGTTCCAAGTGCTTCTGCAAGACAAGTAAGGCTTAAATTCTTACATTTCTTGTAAACAAGTCCACAGCAGAGAGCTCCGATCATACTACCCGGGAAAGCCATCAGACTTCCGATTCCAAGTATGTTGCGTAGAAGGCTTGCACAGAAGGCAATTCCAACGCCCCAGCCAGGACCAAGAAGTACGGCTGCAAAGATATTTACCATATGTTGAACCGGTGCACATTTACTTCCGGCTACAGGAAAGCTTAAAAAGCTTCCTACGACGGCAAGAGCGGTGAGAACACCTGCAAGTGCCAGTTTTTTTGTGTTTGTTGTCTGTTTCATAAAATTGAGTCTCCTTTCAAATGTAAAAAAAGGATCCTCACCTGAGTGAAGATCCTACCAGCTGTCCGAAGTAAAAAGAGATGCAAGGGCATCTCAATCATTACATGGTATCAATTCCCTCCGTTGGCATTATCCAAATCAGGTTTAAACGGGTCGAAACGGTAACACGTCTCCTCTCAGCCGGTTCTGACCAGCTCCCCTTTGACAATATTTAGTTCTTTGTCTGATGCTATTATGAACCGAAAAAGTGAAAAATGCAAGAGGAAAATTTGAAGCAAAAGGAGAAAAAATTTAAATCAGGTTTAAAATTATAAGAAGCTGTATTGAAAAATAAATAGAAAAACAATACAACTTCTTATTTTTATATATTATTACATAAAAAACAGAAGAAAAAGATTGGGTATACTGCGAATTGTATTGTAACATGTATTGTTGTATATTAAGTACATGAAGAAAAAGTACTGATCAGAGCAATGATAATCAGAACACTGTAAGTGATAACGGTAATTATGGTTAATTGTATGGAGAGGTCACGGGCGAATGAAAAAAAATTTGAAAAAATCGTAACCTGGATTCAGGAGGAAGTCAGGTCGGGAAGAATGGTTTCCGGGGAGAAGCTTCCTTCGGAACAGGAATTATCTGAACAATTCCAGGTCAGTCGTCAGACGGTACGACGGGCATTGGAAGAATTAGTAAAAGAGAATATTGTGGAAAGCAGACGTGGAAGTGGCTCTTATATATGTGAAGATGTGGGGATGCTTCTTGGAAATACAGTAAGAAGAGCAGATCATGAAGAAAAAAGAATCGCAGTAATGCTGACGTATATCGATACCTATATTTTTCCTGTTATTGTCCGGGAAATTGAAAAAAAGGTAACACAGGCAGGTGGGATTCTTCAGATTGCAATGACAGACAATTCTGTAGCAAAGGAACGGATGCATCTGGAAGAATTTTTGAGAACAAGAAGAATTGACGGATTGATTGCAGAACCTGTAAAAAGCGGACTTCCGAATCCTAATTTGGGACTATATCAGAAACTGCAGAAAGCAGGAATCCCCGTTTTGTTTGTAAACAGCTTTTATGAGAATCTTGAAATTCCACATGTCAGTCTGGATGACGAGAAAGCTGGCTATCTTGCAACAAAACATCTTTTAGAATGTGGACATACAAGAATCGCCGGGATTTTTAAGGCAGATGACGGTCAGGGGAAAATGAGATATGCCGGATATACAAGAGCTCTTATGGAACATTCACTTAAGATTAAAAATCGTCAGATTTTATGGGTTGATTCGGAAGATATCCGGGAAATGGAGATGGAAAGTGACAGAATCCTGAAACGTTTAGATGGATGTACAGCCTGTGTCTGTTACAATGATGAGATTGCAAGTAAACTGGTCAAGGTATTGCAAAGTGCGGAAATCAAAGTCCCAGATCAGATTTCAGTGATTGGAATCGACAATTCCAGTCTTGCAAGATTTAGTGAAGTACCGATCACATCAGTGAATAATCCGGCGGATGAGATTGGAAAATGTGCAGCACAGATTATATTAGATAAGATTGATAAAAATATGGAAATGTACTCAGCGGAATTTGCACCGGAACTTGTGATGCGAAATTCTGTGAAATTATATAATGAAGTCATGTAGACAGCAGACGAAAGGAGAAGAACAATGTTAGAACAGTTAAAAAAAGAAGTGTATGAGGCAAATATGCTGCTTCCAAAATACGATCTGGTTACATTTACATGGGGAAATGTAAGTGGAATCGATCGAGAAAGCGGACTTTTTGTTATTAAACCAAGTGGAGTTGAATATGATAAGCTGACTCCGGAAGATATGGTAGTTGTTGACTTAGATGGAAATAAAGTAGAGGGACGTTATAATCCATCTTCCGATACACCGACACATGTTGTTCTTTATAATCGTTTTCCGAAAATCGGTGGTGTTGTACATACACATTCTGCATGGGCAACAAGCTGGGCGCAGGCGGGAAGAGATATTCCATGTTACGGAACAACACATGCAGATTACATTTACGGAGAAATCCCATGCGTGCGCAATCTGACGAGAGAAGAGATTGAGGAAGCTTATGAGAAGAACACAGGAGTTCTGATCGCAGATGAATTTGAGGCAAAGAAGAAAGATTATATTGCAGTTCCGGCAGTTCTTTGTAAGAATCATGGTGTATTTACATGGGGTAAAGATGCACACGAAGCAGTTCACAATGCAGTTGTTGCAGAAGAAGTTGCAAAGATGGCAGCAAGATGTGAGATGATCAATCCGCAGGTAAAACCGGCTCCGCAGGAACTTCAGGATAAGCATTACTATAGAAAACATGGTGCAAATGCCTATTACGGACAGAATACAGAAAAATAAGAACTGTCAAGTATAACACAGTAACAAATTAAGTGATAAATAAAAAATAACTATAAATATTTTATTACAAGGAGGACACAAAAATGTTAAAGAAGAAAGAGTACAAATTCTGGTTTTGCACAGGTTCACAGGATCTTTACGGAGATGAATGTCTGGCGCATGTAGCAGAGCATGCCAAGATTATCGTAGAGAAGCTCAATGAGTCTGGAGTTCTTCCATATGAAGTTGTATGGAAACCAACATTGATCACAAACGAACTGATCCGTAAGACTTTTAATGAAGCTAATATTGATGATGAATGTGCCGGTGTCATTACATGGATGCATACATTCTCACCTGCAAAATCATGGATTCTTGGACTTCAAGAGTTCAGAAAACCACTGCTTCATCTTCACACACAGTTCAATATGGAGATCCCTTATGATACGATCGATATGGACTTTATGAATGAGAACCAGTCAGCACATGGTGGACGTGAGTTCGGACACATTTTCACAAGACTTGGAATCGAGAGAAAAGTTGTTGTCGGACACTGGTCAGACGAGAAGGTTCAGGAGAAGATCGCTTCCTGGATGCGTACAGCAGTTGGTGTGATTGAAAGCAGCCATGTACGTGTCATGAGAGTCGCAGATAACATGAGAAATGTTGCTGTTACAGAAGGCGACAAAGTAGAGGCACAGATTAAATTTGGATGGGAAGTAGACGCTTATCCGGTAAATGAGATCGCAGAGTCTGTAGATGCAGTAAGTGCAGCTGATGTAAATACATTAGTAGAAGAGTATTATGACAAATATGAGATCCTTCTTGAAGGAAGAGATCCGGAAGAGTTCAGAAAACATGTTGCTGTTCAGGCACAGATCGAGCTTGGATTCGAGCGTTTCCTTGAGGAGAAGAACTACCAGGCAATCGTTACACACTTTGGAGATCTCGGTGCACTCAAACAGCTTCCGGGACTTGCAATCCAGCGTCTGATGCAGAAGGGATATGGATTTGGAGCGGAAGGAGACTGGAAGACGGCAGCTATGGTTCGTATCATGAAGATCATGACAGAGGGGATGAAGGATGCAAAGGGAACTTCCATGCTGGAAGACTATACATACAATTTTGTACCGGGAAAAGAAGGAATCCTTCAGGCTCATATGCTTGAGATCTGCCCATCTATCGCAGATGGTCCGATCAGCATCAAGGTAAATCCACTTTCTATGGGAGACAGAGAAGATCCTGCAAGACTTGTATTTACATCAAAAGAAGGAAAAGGTATCGCAACATCACTGATCGATCTTGGAGACCGTTTCCGTCTGATCATCAATACAGTGGACTGCAAGAAGAATGAGAAACCAATGCCGAAGCTTCCGGTAGCAACAAACTTCTGGACACCGGAGCCGGATCTTGCAACAGGAGCTGAAGCCTGGATTCTTTGCGGTGGTGCACATCATACAGCATTCTCTTATGATATCACTGCAGAACAGATGGGTGACTGGGCAGCAATGATGGGAATCGAAGCTGTATATATTGATAAAGATACAACAATCCGTAATCTGAAAAATGAACTCAGATGGAATGAACTTGCATTTAGAAAATAAAAAATCATTAAGAGGATAACCTTCAATACTTAAAAATTCATCGAAAAATCATTGAAATGAAGAAAACGAAAAGGTATAATATCTAATTAGAAAAAAAGTCTCCGTAAATCTGTCCGTTAAGAAAATGCAAAGCAGACGGATCTGCGGAGCAAAAAGGAGTTTAAGTATGAGTATTAAAATTGGTATTTTAGGTTATGGTAATCTTGGAAGAGGCGTTGAGTGCGCAGTAAAGCAGAATGATGATATGGAGCTTGTGGCAGTGTTCACAAGAAGAAATCCGGAAGATGTCAAGATTCTGACAGAGACTGCGACAGTTTGTAATGTAGCAGACGTAGAAGACTGGAAAGATAAGATTGACGTTATGATAATTTGCGGAGGAAGCGCAACAGACCTTCCAAAACAGACACCTGTTTACGCAAAGATGTTCAATGTAATCGATAGTTTTGATACACATGCAAGAATCCCGGAGCATTTTGCAAATGTAGATGCAGCCGCAAAAGAAGGCGGACATGTAGGAATCATCTCTGTGGGCTGGGATCCGGGAATGTTCTCCCTGAACAGACTGTATGCGAATGCGATTCTTCCGGATGGAAATGATTACACATTCTGGGGCAAAGGTGTAAGCCAGGGACATTCTGACGCAATCCGCAGAGTTGAAGGTGTCAAAGACGGAAAGCAGTACACAATTCCGGTAGAGGCTGCACTGAAAGCAGTAAGAAACGGAGAGAATCCGGAACTTACAACAAGACAGAAACATACAAGAGAGTGTTTCGTTGTACTGGAAGAAGGAGCAGATGCGGCGAAGGTAGAAGAAGAGATCAAGACAATGCCGAACTACTTCTCAGATTACGATACAACAGTACACTTTATCAGTGAAGAAGAACTGAAAGCAAACCACAGCGGAATTCCGCACGGTGGATTTGTACTCCGCAGCGGAAAGACAGGATGGGATGGTGAGAATAAGCACCTGATCGAATATAGTCTGAAACTGGATTCCAATCCGGAATTTACATCATCTGTACTGATCGCTTATGCAAGAGCAGCTTACAGACTGGCAAGCGAAGGACAGAGCGGATGTAAGACAGTATTTGATATTGCACCTGCATACTTAAGCGCAAAGAGCGGAGAAGAGCTTAGAAAACATATGTTATAAATACATGTTGCGTGACATTTTGCGGCAAAATCTGCTGTGAAAAAACGGAAGCAATGTGTTATATGAATCGGATGCGGCGATGACTTATTAAAAGGAGTTATACGCCGCATTTTTTATAGGAGGGCAAAAATATGAGAGGAAAAGAAGAGATTAAGAAAACAATCGAAGAAGGAAAAGCGGTGCTTGGAATTGAGTTTGGTTCTACAAGAATCAAAGCAGTTTTAATTGATGAGGATAAAAGTCCGATCGCATCCGGAAGTTATGATTGGGAGAATCAGCTTGTAGACAACATCTGGACATACAGCATGGAGAAAATCCAGAATGGTCTTCAGGGATGTTACCAGGATCTTGTGAAAGATGTAGAAGCAAAATATAATGTGAAGCTTACAAAATTTGCAGCACTCGGAGTCAGCGCAATGATGCATGGATATCTTGCGTTTGATGAGAATGATGAATTGCTTGTTCCGTTCCGTACCTGGAGAAATACGATCACAGAAGAAGCTTCTGAAAAACTGACAGAGCTCTTTTCTTATCATATTCCGCAGCGTTGGAGTATTGCTCATCTGTACCAGGCAATCTTAAATGGTGAAGAACATGTAAAAGATGTTCGTTATATTACAACACTTGCAGGATATATCCATTGGAAACTGACCGGCAAGAAGGTGCTCGGAAATGGTGATGCAGCAGGAATGTTCCCAATCGACATAGCTACTAAGAAATTTAATGAGAAGATGATGGATCAGTTTGATGAACTTACAGCAGAGAAGAATTTCCCATGGAAGATCCGTGAAATCCTTCCGGAAGTTCTTGTTGCCGGAGAAGACGCAGGTGTATTGACAGAAGAAGGCGCAAAACTGCTTGATCCTACAGGAACACTTCAGTCCGGAATTCCAATGTGTCCTCCGGAAGGAGATGCTGGAACAGGAATGGTTGCAACAAACAGCGTTGCTGTCCGCACAGGAAATGTATCTGCCGGAACAAGTGTATTTGCAATGGCAGTACTTGAGAAAGACTTGACAAAGCCTTACGAAGAAATTGACCTTGTAACAACTCCGGCCGGAGATCTTGTAGCGATGGTACACTGTAATAACTGTACATCAGATCTGAATGCATGGGTGAATCTGTTCCGTGAATTTGCAGAGAGTATGGGAATGACAGCAGATATGAACCAGATTTTTGGAACACTTTATAACAAAGCATTAGAAGGAGATTCCGATTGTGGCGGACTTCTGGCTTACAACTATTTCTCAGGAGAGCATATTACAGGATTTAACGAAGGAAGACCGTTGTTCGTTCGTAAACCTGACAGCAAATTTAATCTTGCAAACTTTATGAGAGTGCATCTTTATACTTCTCTTGGAGCATTGAAGACAGGAATGAATATCCTTCTGAAAAAAGAACATGTTGCATTGGATCGAATGATGGGACATGGCGGATTGTTTAAGACAAAAGGTGTTGGACAGAGAATTCTTGCAGGAGCAATCGATACACCGGTTTATGTTATGGAGACAGCAGGTGAAGGTGGTGCATGGGGAATCGCACTGCTTGCCGATTACCTTGTTAAGAAAGAGGACAAGGAATCGCTGACAGATTATCTTGAGAACAAAGTATTCCATGATGCAGTGGGAACAGGAATGGATCCGGTTGCGGAAGATGTGGAAGGATACGAGAAATTTATGGAAACATATGCTAAGGGTCTTGCAATCGAGAAAGCAGCGGTTGAAAATTTATAGTTACGTGTGTTTCTGGACGGTGGCAGATGAAGTGGAAATGATATTTTCAAGGGGCTGTACATGGTATCCCATCTCTTCCCATCTGGTCAGTAGTTCATCCAGGATTTCAGCATTAGTGGAAGATGTGCTGTGGAGCAGAACGATAGCTCCGGGATGAATCCTTCCGAGGAGTTTGGAGAAAGCTTCTTCTTTGGATGGCTGGTTATCCTGATACCAGTCTACATAGGCGAGACTCCAGAAGAAACTTTTGTAACCAAGTTCTTTTGCCATTTGAAGATTAGCTTCACTGTATTTTCCCTGAGGAGGCCGATAGTATTTGGTCATATTCTTTCCGGTTACGTTTTTATAGGCAGTTTCTACATATTCCAGTTCTTTTTGGAAATCTTCTATAGAAGAAATATGGGACATGTCGGGGTGATGCCAGGTATGGTTTCCCACGGTGTGTCCTTCTTTTGTTATCCGTCGGATTAGTTCGGGCTCAGCGTCAATGTAGGTTCCAACAACAAAAAAAGTGGCTTTTACCTGATGCTTTTTCAGTGCATCAAGGATGGCAGGTGTATTTCCGTTTTTCATAACCGGCATCAAAAGTAAGATACAGAACTTTTTCAGACGTATCCTGTGCGTAATAAGCATCCATAGATGCAAGTTCCTGGATCGAAGCATTTCCAACAGGAGTTTTGCCTTCTTCCTGAAAACTTAAGCCCCAGTTTCCTTCTGAAGAAAGAGTGAGATCAGGAAGGGCACAGGAGATCGTCTGGGGAATAGAAGTCACGGGGTTCTGGTTGACAGGAGAAGGGAGCGCTGAAGCTGACTTATTAGAAAAAGCGAAAATCTGTTCTTTAAGAAAACCAGCTCCAATACCTGAAAAATAAGAGAAAACAAGAAATAAAATGCAATATTTCTTTGATTTAAAAGGGTGTATGGGAAAATGGATACATTTCCGGGAAAGAGAGAGTTTCATTCGTTCACCTCGGAAAATCGTTAATAGAATATATGAAATTGTATTTCTTTTTATACTTGTTGAGCAGGCAGAGGAATGATATACTAATCCGGTAATTGTATTGTATCCCGCAAGTTGGGAATGATAACAAGGAGGAATTGAATAATGAAAACAAAGAAACATGACACTCGTTGGATGGTTAGTGTTGCACTTATGGCAGCGATCGTGATCGTACTGGCCAATACACCGCTTGGTATGATCCAGCTCCCTATCATTAAGGCAACAACAGTTCATATTCCGGTGATCCTCGGAGCAATTCTGTTAGGACCTGGTGCAGGAGCAATTCTTGGAGCAGTTTTTGGTATATGCTCTCTGGTTAGTAATACAATGGCTCCGACACTCTTATCCTTTGCATTTTCACCATTTTTAAGTACAACCGGAATTCCTGGGGCGTTGAAGGCAATCTGGATTTCCGTTGGATGCAGAATTCTGATCGGTGTGGCAGCAGGATGGCTGTGGGTACTTTTTACAAAGATTAAACTGAATCAGTTTATCGCACTTCCGATTGTGGGATTTGTTGGTTCAATGGTGAATACTGTCACTGTAATGGGAAGTATTTATTTCCTGTTTGCACAGCAGTATGCCGAGGCGAAAGAAGTTGCACTTACAGCAGTATTCGGTTTGGTGATGGGAACTGTGACAGCATCTGGTATTCCGGAAGCAATCGCGGCGGCAATTCTCGTTCTGGCACTTGGAAAAGTACTTGTTGTAGTTTTCCGCAAAATGAACCTTGGGGCTGTGAATGTGGAGTCTGCAAAATAACAGACAGATTTTAAAATAGAAGAAAGTAATGAATCATGAAGAAGTTAAATGAATGTGGAATTAAGACTGTTATCAGCTTATAAAGTTACAAAATAGTAACAAAACCACAAGAAAGCAACTTCTTCATGTTGTTTTTTGATGAATTTTAATTGTTGTTGTAGTTGATTAAGTGCCAGGTGTGTATTATAATAAAGTTATATGATATGCAAAAACTGTTGGAAGATCAGAACAGCAGAAAGAAGAGGAGAAAGATATGGCAGAGGATTACAGAAACCAGGCAATCGGCGTATTTGAACTGGAAAGTGAGTGTATCTGTTTTGTAGCACTTGATGCGGCAGCAAAAGCAGCAGCAGTAAAGATTCAGGGTGTGGAGAGAAATCGTCTTGCGGCAGGAGCCTGCGTGAAGATGAGAGGAAGTGTCTCTGACGTGAAGGCTGCAATGGAAGCAGCACTGGATGTAGCCAGACCGTTGACGAAGATTGTTTCCCATACGGTGATTGCATCACCTTCTGAGGATACGGAAAAAGCAATTGCAATGACAATTAATAAATAGGTATTTGTTCAATTGTCTGTTGTACATATGAGAATAGTATTGTTTTGTGAGGAAATCAGAGAAGGAAAAGAAAGGGAAATAAGATGAAGAAATATGGAGCATATGGCCTGGTAGAGGTAAAAGGAGAATCCAATGCGGTGATCGTAGTTGACCGCATGTTAAAGACTGCAGAAGTAGAGTATGTGACACAGGACACAAAGTGCGGTGGACATGCACTTGTTTTTGTAGGTGGCAGTGTATCAGCAGTAACAGCAGCGGTTGATGAAGTGAAAAATAATGCACCGTGTAAAGTTATACAAACTGCTGTGATCTCCAATCCGTCCCAGGAGATGGTTGATATAGTAGAAATGTTTAAGAATAGATAAGAGTTAGGATTAAGTAAAATGGAAAGAGCAATCTTGTTTTTTGATATTGATGGAACAGTGTTGAGTGAAGTGACAAAAGAGGTACCGCAAAGTGCGATTGAGGCAATGGAAAAAGCACGAGCGGAAGGACATCTGCTGTTTATTAATACAGGCAGAACAATCTGTAGTATTCCGACAGAGGTGAGAAAATTCCAATTTGATGGGTATTTGTGTGGCTGTGGGACATATCTTACAGAACATGATGAAGTTTTGCTAAAAAGCTCGATTGAGAAGCAGAGAGGTATAGAACTGCTGCGAAAAGCAAAAGAATGTAATCTTGGTGTTATTGCAGAAGGACAAGAGGATTGTTATTTTCCTGGGCACATATCACGATTTGACAGGTTAGAATCTACAAGAAGATATTTTGCATCTAGAGGAATAGGAATCGAACAGTCTTTAGAGAGCGAAAGATTTGAATATGATAAGTTGTTTGTTTACGTAGATGATAAGAGTGATTTTGATTCTTTTCGTGAGTATCTTGGAGATGACATGGAAGCACTTGACCGTGGCGGAAAGGCCTATGAGGTAATTCAGAAGGGATTTTCTAAAGCAACAGCATGTCAGTTTATTATGGAAAGATATGACATGGATGCAAGTCATGCGTATGTCTTCGGAGACAGCAGTAATGATCTGGCAATGTTTGAATATGCGGAGCATGCGATTGCGATGGGCAGACATGATTCGGTATTGGATCCATATGCTGAGTTTGTTACAAAGACAGTGGAAAATGATGGAATTGCATATGCCATGAAGCATTATGGATTAATTTAACAGAAAATAGAAAACAGGATCTGTCAGTAAAGATAAAACTGGTGGATCCTGCTTTTTATATATTAGGAAAGTCCTTTCCTAATATATAAAAAACGCTCCGCTCAGGATGCGCACTGCGGCGTACAAGGTAGGTGTCGCAAGCGACCGCCGCAGGCGCAAGAATGTGCCAAGGCACATTCTTTGTTCATAAAATATTTCTGTTATACAATACCGGCACCGTCAAAGAAGCTGACATCTGTTGGATATACATAGCTGTCTCCAATGTCATGAAGAAGTACAACATTCAAGTGATTATTCAGGTTCTTTTTATCCAAAGAAATTGCATCAGTCAGTACATCAATCGGTAAATTAGAGTTGTCTGGAAGTTTATAAATCTCCAATGCCTTTTTGATCTGTTCTGCGCATCCGGATGTGGTTAATCCTTTCTCTTCTGCAATCTTTGTAATCTGATACATACCGATTCCAACAGCCTCTCCATGGCTTTCGCGCTCATAATTGAAGTGCTGTTCAATCGTGTGCGCAAGTGTGTGTCCAAAGTTCAGAAGGATACGTTCTCCAAGGTCAAACTGATCGGCTTCGACAACGATTCTTTTGATATCAACGCAGCGTGCAATAATCTGTGTCAGCTTCGGCTTTAAATCATCGAAGGATGTATGTCTACATAAAAGCTCAAAAAGCTCTTTGTCTTTGATGCATCCATATTTGATCACTTCGCCCATTCCATCACTGATGAAATGATCTGGTAATGTATTCAGCACATCTGGGTCAATGATAACTGCCTTTGGGTGATAAAATGCACCAACAAGATTTTTTCCCTGCGGAAGATCTACCGCAACTTTTCCGCCAACGGAAGAATCGACTTGCGCAAGAAGTGAGGTTGGAATCTGTACAAATTTGATTCCGCGCAGATAACTGCTGGCAGCAAATCCGGCAAGATCACCGATCACACCGCCACCAAGTGCGATGAGCAGGTCACTTCGTGTTAGTTTTGCATTTATTAATGCTTCATAGATCTTAGGCAGAGACTGGAAACTCTTAGTAGGTTCGCCGTGAGGCAGAACAAAAGAGTGGCATTCAAACCCTGAGTCAGACAATGCTTTTGTGATAATTTCTCCATAGAGAGGGAAAACATTATCATCTGAAACGATCATGATTTTTTTCCCGGAGAACACTTCGCTTACAAGTTCTCCGGTTTTTGCAAGGATTCCATTTTCAATATGGATCGGATAAGAATTCGGTCCAAGATCAACTGTTAATTTCATGACGATCTCCTTAGAATTTTTTACCGACTACTTCGGCAATTTGACGAACTTGCTGAAGCAGAACATCATATTTCTCAGGTTTCAAAGACTGGGCTCCGTCACAAAGGGCAGCTTCCGGATTGTTGTGAACTTCGATCATAAGTCCGTCAGCACCTGCAGCAACAGCAGCCTTTGCCATAGGCTCAACAAGCCACCATTTTCCGCCGGCATGACTTGGGTCAATAACAATTGGAAGATGTGTCTTGCTGCGAAGAACAGGGATACACTGAAGATCCAGAGTGTTTCTTGTAAAAGTCTCAAAAGTACGGATACCACGTTCACAGAGAATGACATTTTCATTACCGGATGCCATGATATACTCAGCGGACATGATCCATTCTTCGTATGTGGCATTCAGTCCTCTCTTTAACAGGATTGGGCGGTCAACCTGTCCTAATTCTTTGAGAAGGTCAAAGTTCTGCATGTTGCGGGCACCAATCTGGATCAGGTCAACTTTCTCATTGAATACATCCAGATACTTGGAAGACATGAGTTCTGTGACAATAGGAAGTCCGACTTCTTCTCTGACTGCACAGAGAATATCAAGTCCCTCAAGTCCGAGTCCCTGGAAAGCGTAAGGACTTGTTCTTGGCTTGAATGCGCCGCCGCGGAGAAGATTTGCTCCGGATGTCTTTGCTTTTTGAGCAATCTCAAGAACCTGCTCATAGGATTCTACAGAACAAGGTCCTGCAATCAGTCCTAAATGTTCACCGCCGATCTTAACACCGGAAACATCTATAATAGAGTCTTCCGGATGAAATGCGCGATTTGCAAGTTTATAAGGCTCCTGTACATGCATAACTTTGTCAACACATGTGTCAATTTCAAATTGTCTTGGATCGATCAGTGTTGTATCTCCGATACATCCGATGATCGTCATTCCGGTTCCCTGAACCAGATGAGTGTCAAGTCCGTGCTTTTTTACAAGATTTTCGACACGATGTATATTTTCCTCAGAAGTATGAGGTTTCAAAACAATAATCATTTTTTATCATCCTCCTTAATATTCGTACTGTAAAATTTTAGTTGTTTAAAGTGCGAAAACATATGTATCATAAAACATATACAATTAGATGTCAATGTCTTTTGGATTATTTGAAGAAATATATCAAAAAAACATGCAAAATAGTGTGATTATTTCATGAATAATCACATTGACGGATAGAGTGCGCAGTGCTAATCTAAAAAGCGTGTCATGTGAAGCGAGAGTTCTCCTGGCATGAGATTGACAGAAACTGACGAAAGAATCGTTTCTGGAACTTGACATGTAGGCTTACATATTAAAAAGAGGTAAAACAAATGAAGATTTTAAAACAGTTTGGTGTGATATTCGGTGTTTGCTGGGTCAGTCTTGTAATTGAACATTATCTGCCGTTTTCTTTTCCGGCGAGTGTAATCGGTATGATTTTATTGTTGCTCTGTCTGCTGACCGGGTTCTTAAAGATTGAGCATGTGCAGGAAAAAGCAGATTTTTTATTAGGAAATATGGCATTCTTTTTTGTACCGGCAGGAGTAAGTATCATTAATTATTTTGATATTTTAAAAAGTACAGTGCTTCAGCTTCTTGTAATCTGTGTTGTATCCACGATTGTAACATTTGCTGTGACAGCGTATGTAGTTACGCTGACAGTGAAATTGATGGAGAAGAAAAAGGGAGGAAAGAAAGCATGAAAGAATTAATGACATCTCCTTATTTTGGAGTAGGGTTGAGTGTAGTAGCATTCTGGATAGGAGAAAAGCTGCATAGTAAATTAAAGACACCGATCTGTAATCCGCTGATCGTTGCGATTGTATTGATTGTAGGAGTCCTTTTGATTTTTGATATTCCATATGATAGCTATGATGTGGGCGGGGCTTTGATCAATATGTTTCTTGCTCCGGCAACAGCATGTCTTGCGGTTGCAATTTATACAAAAATTGATGTTTTGAAGAAATATTGGCTTCCAATTGTAGTTGGATGTACTGCAGGATCAGCAGCATCTATGGCAAGCGTGTTTGGAATGTGCAAATTATTTGGACTGGATCAGAGCATGACAGTTTCACTGATCCCTAAGTCAGTGACAACACCTATCGCAGTGAGTATTTCTGAGCCGGCAGGTGGTGTAGTGCCGATTACGGTGGTTGCTGTTATTTTCACGGGAATCCTTGGAAGTATTCTGGCTCCGACGCTGATCAAAATATTCCATGTGAAGGATTCTGTGGCAGCAGGACTTGCAATCGGTGCATGTAGTCATGCAGTCGGAACATCAAAGGCAATTGAAATTGGCGAGATCGAGGGTGCAATGAGCGGTCTTGCAATCGGAATCTGTGGAATTATTACAGTGCTGTTTTCAATGCTTATTATGTAGGCGAATTTAATAATTATGAAAAGAATCGATTTAATCAGGATTTTTCGTATAGAAACATTGCCTGAAAGAAATCGGTTCTTTTTTTGAAAAAAATAAGGATTTCACGCTTCGGTCATGACAAATGTGGAAACTTATGTTATACTCTAAGTTAGGTTAGTGCCATTATACTTTGAATTGTGGTTTGTGTGAAAAAGACAGAACAGGCACTGAAAGATAGAATTTAAAGGAGCTATACGGTATGAAAAGAGTATTGTTAAAGCTGAGCGGAGAAGCTCTTGCAGGCGAGAAGAAGACTGGATTTGATGAGGCAACCTGTATCGGAGTTGCGAAGCAGGTAAAACAGCTTGTAGATGAAGGTGTGCAGGTAGCAATCGTAACAGGAGGAGGAAACTTCTGGAGAGGAAGAACAAGTGAGACAATTGACCGTACAAAAGCAGATCAGATCGGTATGCTTGCAACAGTTATGAACTGTATCTATGTGTCAGATATTTTCCGTCATGTAGGAATGAAGACAGAAGTATTCACACCTTTTGTATGCGGAGCATTTACATCTCTGTTCTCAAAGGATGCGGCAGTTGCAGCACTGGAAGAAGGCAAGGTGATCTTTTTCGCAGGTGGAACAGGACATCCATATTTCTCAACAGATACAGGTGCAGTTCTCCGTGCAATCGAGATTGAGGCAGATGCAATGCTTCTTGCAAAGGCAATTGACGGTATCTATGACAGTGATCCGAAGGTGAATCCGGCAGCAGTGAAGTATGATGAAATTTCTATTCAAGAAGTGATCGATCAGAAACTCGCAGCAGTTGATCTGACAGCATCCATTCTCTGTCTTGAGAATAAGATGCCGATGCTTGTATTCGGACTTAATGAAGAGAATAGTATTGTGAATACAATGCAGGGAAAATTCACAGGAACAAAAGTTACTGTATAAACTATTTTAAATAGCGGAGGAATTACAGCATGAATGAAAAAAACAAAATCTATGATGATAAGATGACAAAGACAATTAACAATCTGGATGGAGAACTTGCTACAATCCGTGCAGGGCGTGCAAACCCACATGTACTGGATAAGCTGGCAGTTGATTACTACGGAACACCAACACCGATCCAGCAGGTAGCGAATGTATCTGTACCGGAAGCACGTATGATCCAGATCCAGCCATGGGAGAAGAGCATGCTCAAGGCAATTGAGAAAGCAATTCTTACATCTGATATCGGAATCAACCCGACAAATGATGGAACATCTATCCGTCTGGTATTCCCAGAACTGACAGAGGATCGCAGAAAAGAACTTGCAAAAGAGGTTAAGAAAAAAGGTGAGGAAGCGAAAGTTGCTGTACGTAATGTCCGTCGTGATGGAAATGTTGCTTTCAAGAAACTGAAAGGAACGGAAATTTCTGAAGATGAGATCAAAGATCTTGAAGATGAACTTCAGAAGATCACAGACAAGTATGTTGCTAAGATTGACAAGATGGTAGAGGCAAAGTCCAAGGAAATCATGACAGTCTAAATCGAAAGACAGCAGAGCTGAATTGTCAGATTGTAATGTGGAAAAACTGTTTACAGATTATTTGTACGCAGATAAGTTTTTAAGAACATGGAGGCTTATTTAAGGCCTCCATTTCTTCTTTAAAGAAAGTTGCGACAGAGAGGATAAGAAAATGAACGTACCACAGCATATTGCGATTATTTTAGATGGAAACGGACGCTGGGCAAAATCAAAAGGAATGCCGAGAAATTACGGACACGCACAGGGAGCCAAGAACGTTGAGAAGATCTGTGAAGAAGCATGGCGTATGGGAATCAAGTACCTGACAGTCTATGCATTTTCTACAGAAAACTGGAGCAGACCACAGAATGAAGTGGATGCACTGATGAAACTTTTAAGAAATTACATGAAAACATGTCTGAAGACAGCGGCAAAGAATGATATGAAGATCCGTGTGATCGGCGATATTGAACCGCTGGATGAGGATATCAAGGGGCGGATCAGAGAACTGGAAGAGGCAACAGCCAATAATGGAGGGCTTAATTTTACAATTGCCCTGAATTATGGAAGCCGTGATGAGATCACAAGAGCAGCCAGAAAGCTTGCGAAGGATTGTGCGGCCGGCAAGGTAAATCCGGACACAATCGATGAATCATTATTTAATTCTTATCTGGATACAAATGACATTCCGGATCCGGATTTGATGATCCGTACAAGCGGAGAACAAAGATTATCGAATTATCTGCTTTGGCAGCTGGCCTATTCAGAGTTTTATTTTACAGATATTCCGTGGCCGGCATTTACGAAAGAAGAGCTTATAAAAGCGGTGGAAGAATATAACCGCAGGCATAGAAGATTCGGCGGAGTAGAGGAGGCGGAATAAAGATGTTTAAAACAAGGTTACTAAGTGGAATACTATTAGTGATCATCGCGCTTGTTACAGTGATCACGGGCGGAAACCTGCTCTTTGCAGTTTTGTTATTAATCAGCCTGATCGGAATGACAGAGTTGTATAAAGTATTTCACATAGAGAAGAAGGCACCAGGAATTGTCGGATATATTTTTGCAATCCTGTATTATGGGTTATTATATTTTAAACCGCTTCTTCCGGGAGAATCCTTAAATTGGTTTGTTATGCTGTTTATGGCTTTTTTGATCTGCCAGATGGCGGTTCTTGTATTTGCCTATCCGAAATATAATACACAGCAGATTTTTGCCGGTTTTTTTGGAATGTTCTATGTGGCAGTGATGCTCTCTTACATTTATCAGACAAGAAATCTTCCGGGAGGAATCTTCTCGGTATGGCTTGTATTTGTATGCTCCTGGGGATGTGATACTTGTGCATACTGTGTCGGTATGTTGATCGGAAAGCACAAACTGGCACCAATTTTAAGTCCGAAGAAATCAATAGAAGGTGGAATCGGAGGAATCCTTGGTGCAGCATTGATCGGAGTATTGTATGGACTTGCAATTAATTACTGGGGAAATGCGGCAGCAGATATATTGGAATATGCGATTATCGGTGCGGTTGGTGGAGCAATTTCACAGATTGGCGACCTGGCAGCTTCTGCGATCAAGAGATACCACAACATTAAAGATTATGGAAAACTGATTCCGGGACATGGAGGAATTCTTGACCGTTTTGATAGTGTTATCTTTACAGCACCTATTATTTTCTATCTTTCCCTGTTTCTGTAAAAGGAGATATATGTGTGATAGATGCGTTGCTGATCCACAGTTTTGTGGATTGTAACATAAAAGCAGAATAGAGGTAAAAAGTTACGATGAAGAAAATTGCAATTTTGGGATCCACAGGATCTATAGGAACACAGACATTGGAGATTGTCAGGACAAATGGCGATCTGGAGGTTACAGCACTTGCAGCAGGGAATAATATTGATCTCCTGGAGAAACAGATCAGAGAATTTAAGCCGAAACTGGCAGCAGTTTGGAAAGAAGAAAGAGCAAATGAATTAAAAGACAAAATAAATGATCTGGATGTTAAAGTAGTAAGCGGTATGGATGGACTGCTTGAAGTAGCGAGACAGCCGGAGTCAGAGATTCTTGTGACAGCAATTGTCGGAATGATTGGAATTCTTCCTACAATTGAAGCAATTAATGCAGGAAAAGATATTGCTTTGGCAAATAAAGAGACACTGGTCACAGCAGGACATATCATTATGCCGCTGGCAAAGGAAAAAGGGGTTTCTATTCTTCCGGTGGATAGCGAGCACAGCGCAATCTTCCAGTCTCTTCAGGGAGGACAGCAGAAGGCTCTGCACAAGATTCTCCTGACGGCATCCGGTGGACCATTTAGAGGAAAGAAACTGGAAGATCTGGCGAACATCCAGGTAGAGGATGCATTGAAACATCCAAACTGGGCAATGGGACGCAAGATTACAATTGACTCATCTACAATGGTGAACAAAGGTCTTGAAGTGATTGAGGCGAAATGGCTCTTTGGAGTGGATGTAGATCAGATTCAGGTTGTTGTGCAGCCACAGAGTATCATTCATTCAATGGTGGAATACGAAGATGGTGCAGTGATCGCACAGCTTGGAACACCGGATATGAAACTTCCAATCCAGTATGCACTCTATTATCCGGAACGTCGTTATCTTCCGGGTGACAGACTGGACTTTTCGACACTTCAGCAGATCACGTTTGAACAGCCGGATCTGGAAACATTTTATGGATTGAAGCTTGCTTTTGAAGCGGGAAGAACAGGAGGTTCCCTTCCGACCGTGTTAAATGCGGCAAATGAGAAAGCAGTTGCGCTGTTCCTTGACAGAAAGATTAAGTATCTCCAGATTCCTGAAATTATTCAGGCGTGTATGGAAGCACATAAAAATATTGCGGCTCCAACCGTTGAGGAGATACTAAAGACAGAACAGGAAACATATGAATTTATTAAAAACAGGTGGTAATGTATGGGCATAATCTTGGCAATTCTGCTATTCAGTGCGATTGTAATCTTTCACGAATTAGGACACTTTCTGCTTGCAAAGAAGAATAAGATCCGTGTGGATGAATTCTCTCTGGGTCTTGGACCGACTATTTTTGGAAAACAGTTTGGAGAAACAAAATTCAGCTTAAAGCTTCTTCCGTTTGGCGGAGCCTGCATGATGGGAGAAGATGATGTGGATGATATGTCTGAAGGGAGCTTTAACAGCAAATCGGTCTGGGCAAGAATGTCAGTAATTGTTGCAGGTCCAGTGTTCAATCTTATTCTTGCATGGATCCTCTGCATGATTATTATTGGCTGGACGGGATATCGAGCACCGGTTGTCAGTAATGTGACAGATGGATATTCAGCGCAGGAAGAAGGTATCGAACCGGGAGATGTGATCAAGAAGATCGGAGGAAAATCAGTTCATATCTGGAACGATATCAGTCTGTATAATATGATGCATGCGGGAACAAAAAGTGTAGAAGTTGAGTATGAGCGTGACGGTAAGGATTATACAGTTGTGCTGGAACCAAAACAGAATGAGGGAGATGCTTTTCCTCTGCTTGGAATTACAGGTGGTGAGATGGTTCGTCCGGGTCTGTTTGGAACAGTTCGATACGGAGCATATACGGTGAAGTATTGGATCACATATACAGTTGACAGTCTGAAAATGTTAGTTGGTGGAAAGGTAGGAGTAAAAGATCTTTCCGGTCCGGTTGGAATTGTCAGTGCGGTAGATAACGTTTATCAGGAAGCAGCTCCGGCAGGCATGGTAGTAGTGATTTTAAATCTTCTCAATATAGGAGTACTTCTGACCGCCAACCTGGGTGTGATGAATCTGTTACCGCTTCCGGCGTTGGACGGTGGACGTCTTGTATTCCTTATCATTGAGGCCGTTCGTGGAAAAAGAGTACCGCCTGAGAAAGAAGGCATGGTACATTTTGCAGGATTTGTGCTTCTGATGGCATTGATGGTTGTTATTATGTTTAATGACATTCTGAAACTTGTGTAGAAAACAGGAAAGAATAGGAGTTTCCCGCATATACTGGAAAAAGGAAACGAATCAGATGTGGGAGACAAACTATGAAACTTTTTCAACCGATACAAGGGGCACAAGGTTCAACTGAAAGCAAAGAAACGCAGGAGAATCTGATCGATCGTGGTCAGCTGCAGATAAATGTTACATCTTCTGTGAATGCATTTCCGGTAAAGGAAGCGCGGATTTCCATCTCTTATACAGGAATCCCGGAAAGTATATTAGAACAGGTGGTGACGGATTCTTCCGGTCAGACAGAAGTGGTTGAACTGAATGCACCACCAAAAGAATGGAGTCTGGATGAGAACGAAGAACGTCAACCATATTCAGAATATACATTGAATATTGAAGCAGAAGGATTTGAGTCGATCAGTGTTTCGGGAACAGAGATCCTGGCAAACACAAAGGCAATCCAGAATATACGCATGAAACAAAAGGATCAGAGCAGGGAAGAAGGGCAGGTATTCGTCATCCCTGCTCATACTTTATATGGAAATTATCCTCCGAAGATTGCAGAGGAAGAGATTAAGCCGGTAAATGAAACAGGAGAAATTGTCTTGAGCCGTGTGGTTGTACCGGAATATATTATCGTACATGATGGATCTCCGCGGGATTCTACAGCACAGAATTATTATGTGAAGTACAAAGATTATATAAAAAATGTCGCATCAAGTGAAATCTATGCAACCTGGCCGGCAGACACCATAAGGGCAAATGTGCTGGCAATTATGTCATTCACTTTAAACAGGGTTTATACGGAATGGTATCGAAATAAAGGGTTTGATTTTACAATTACATCATCAACGGCATTTGACCATAAATGGATCCCGGAGCGCAATATATTTGAGCCTATTTCAGTGATTGTGGATGAACTGTTTGCAGACTATCTGTCACGGCCGAATGTGCGCCAGCCAATCCTGACACAGTATTGTGATGGTCGCAGAGTGAGTTGTCCAAACTGGTTGACACAGTGGGGGTCAAAAAGTCTGGGAGAACAGGGATTTTCTCCGATTGAAATTCTAAGGTATTATTATGGTGACGATATGTATATCAATACGGCAGAAGCAATTTCAGGTATTCCGTCCTCCTGGCCGGGATATACACTGGAACAAGGTTCACAAGGCCCAAAAGTGCGCCAGATACAGGAACAGCTGAATGTAATTGCGGGTGCATATCCGGAGATCCCTAAATTGGAGGAAGATGGAATCTATGGACCTGAAACAGAAGCGGCTGTCCGGAAATTTCAATCTATATTCGGTCTTCCGGTAACCGGAGAGATAGATTATAAAACATGGTATAAGATATCGGAAATTTATGTTGGCGTGTCAAGAATAGCGGAGCTTTCATAAAGTACAGGATCAGTTCAGACAGGAGACAGTGAAATTAATGGAAAGAGACAGAAGACGAAGGAAAAAACGACGAAGAAATAGAAAAACAAGAAGAAAAGGATTCATGTTTCTTGTACTTCTTCTTGTGGTGATCGGAGCAGCAGGTGTATTAAAGATGATAAAAGCAACACCTGGATCATTCTGTGAGTCTGGAAATATACTTTTGTCTGATTCAGGTCAGAAAATAGAATTTCCGGAGTTAAATGTATCAGAAGAAGATGTTGCAGACGGTTTTTATTATCAGCAGCTGTCGGAACAGGAAAAACAAGTTTATCGCGAGATCCTGCAGGGGGTTCGTTCCATGGATGAGACCATTCTTCTTCATGCAGGCGAGAACGATGAGGCTGGAAAGATATACGAATATCTGATCTATGACCGGTCGGAATTGTTCTGGTGTGACGGGAGCTCAAAAATGACGGTATACAAAGATTATACAGAGTTTCATCCGTCTTATATCTGCACACAGGATCAGAGAGAATCCAGACGGGAGCAGATTGAAAATGCGGCACAAGAGGTACTTGCAGGTGCGCAGGGATGTGAGACAGAGTATGAGAAGATCAAGTACATTTTCAAATATCTTGTAGATACGGTGGATTATGATCAAAACGCATTGGATAATCAGAATATTTATAGTTCTTTGGTTGGAAAAAGATCCGTCTGCGCAGGATATTCCAGAGCAGCTCAATATCTGTTGAAACAGATGGGAATAGAATGTATTTACGTTGTGGGAACAGTAAAAGAGCAGGGGGCACATGCATGGAATATAGTGAAATGTGATGATAAGTATTATCAGATGGATGTGACTTTCGGAGATCCGATCTTTCAGGAGAATGAGACGGGAGAAACGCTACCTCATGATCTTGTGAATTATGAGTATCTATGTTGTACAGATGAAGAAATTTTTACAGATCATCAGCAGGATGATTTTGTGCCGTATCCGGTGTGCGATTCCAATGATCTGGAATATTATCGAATCAACGGTTTGTACTATGAAACATTTGATGAGAATGAAATCTATGAAAAAATGAAAGCAGGGATAGAACAGGGACAGGAAATGTTTGCTATCCGTTTTTCGGAAAATGCTGTTTATGAAGTTGCAAAAGAGAAAATTATAGATAATTTGATTCCACAGGCGGCGCAGTTTCTTGTTGACTTCAGACAATTGGAAGAAGTGAAATATACGTATGCTGTGGATGACAGAAAGCGGATCATAATGATCTTCTGGTATTCATAAAAATGCATAAAATACCATTTATAAGTAAAAAATACCAATATATATTAATAAAAGTACTAAGTTATTCATCAAAAATGATGTTGAAATGTCTCTCATGCTGTAGTATAATCTTTACAATTTGAGAAAGAGGGCGCTCTGGAATAAAGACTCCATGAGCGCCTTCCTTTTGAGAAAAAATATTTTTACGAAGGGAAAGGGTGAACAGATGAAAGCGTTTCTTATTTTGGAAGACGGTACTGTGTTTACAGGAACAAGCATTGGTTCGACGAGAGATATGATCAGTGAGATCGTGTTTAATACTTCAATGACAGGATATCTTGAGGTACTGACGGACCCTTCTTATGCGGGACAGGCAGTGGTTATGACATATCCGCTGATTGGTAATTATGGAATTACACCGGATATGGAGTCATTAAAGGCATGGCCAGATGGATATATTGTGAGGGAGTTATCCAGAATGCCAAGTAACTTCAGATGTGAAGGTACAATTCAGGATTTCCTCAAGAAATATGATATTCCGGGTATAGCAGGAGTTGATACTCGTGCTCTTACAAAGATTTTAAGAGAAAAAGGTACCATGAATGGTATGATCACAACAAACGAGAATTACGATCTTGATGAAGTAATCTCCAAGTTGAAGAATTATAAGGTAGAAGGTGTTGTCTCCAAAGTTACATGTGAGGAGAAATACGTTTTAGAAGGAACAGGCAAGAAGGTTGCACTTCTTGATCTTGGAGCTAAGAAAAACATCGCAAAATCTTTAAATGATCGCGGCTGCGAAGTGACCGTTTATCCGGCCGATACAACAGCGGATGAGATCATCGCATCTAATCCAGATGGCATTATGCTTTCCAATGGACCTGGAGATCCGGCAGAATGTACATCAATTATCAAAGAAATCAAAAAGCTTTATGAAACAGATATCCCAATATTTGCCATTTGCCTTGGACATCAGTTGATGGCACTTGCAACAGGTGGTACAACTTACAAGTTAAAATACGGACACCGTGGTGGAAATCATCCGGTGAAAGATCTTCAGACAGGCAGAGTCTACATTTCTTCACAGAATCACGGCTATGTTGTTGATGAAGACAAGATTGATCCAAACGTTGCAGTTCCTGCATTTAAGAATGTAAATGACGGAACAAACGAAGGACTTGCATATGTTGGAAAGAACATTTTTACAGTTCAGTTCCATCCGGAAGCATGCCCGGGACCACAGGATTCAGGATACCTGTTCGATCGTTTTCTTGAGATGATGGGAGGAGAGAAATAATGCCAAGAGATAATAGTATCAAAAAAGTATTAGTTATCGGTTCTGGTCCGATCGTCATCGGACAGGCTGCGGAGTTCGATTATGCAGGAACTCAGGCCTGCCGTTCACTGAAAGAGGAAGGGATTGAGGTTGTACTTCTCAACTCAAACCCTGCAACAATCATGACAGACAAAGATATCGCAGACCGCGTTTATATCGAGCCACTGACAATTGAGGTTGTTGAGCAGCTGATCAAAAAGGAAAAACCAGACAGTGTACTTCCAACACTTGGAGGACAGGCTGGACTGAACCTTGCAATGGAACTTGAAGAGGCTGGATTCTTAAAAGAGAATAATGTACGCCTGATCGGAACAACATCTGAGACGATCAAGAAGGCAGAAGACCGTCTGGAGTTCAAGGCGACAATGGAGAAGATCGGTGAGCCGGTTGCAGCTTCTCTCGTTGTAGAAAATGTAGAAGACGGACTTGCATTTGCAAATAAGATCGGCTATCCGGTTGTTCTTCGTCCTGCTTATACACTGGGAGGAAGCGGTGGTGGTATCGCGCATGATTCTCAGCAGTTAGTAGAGATCCTTGAGAATGGTCTTCGTCTTTCCCGTGTTGGTCAGGTTCTTGTTGAACGCTGCATCGCAGGATGGAAAGAGATCGAGTACGAGGTAATGCGTGACGGAGCCGGAAACTGTATTACAGTATGTAATATGGAAAATATTGACCCGGTTGGAGTTCATACTGGAGACAGTATCGTAGTCGCACCTTCTCAGACACTGGGCGATAAAGAATATCAGATGTTACGTACTTCCGCATTGAACATTATCAGTGAGTTGAATATCACAGGTGGATGTAACGTACAGTATGCATTACACCCAGAGACATTTGAATATTGTGTAATCGAGGTAAACCCTCGTGTAAGCCGTTCTTCTGCACTTGCTTCCAAAGCAACAGGATACCCGATCGCGAAGGTTGCAGCGAAGATCGCACTTGGATACAATCTGGATGAGATCAAGAATGCAATCACACAGAAGACCTATGCAAGTTTTGAGCCAATGCTTGACTATGTAGTAGTTAAGATCCCGAGACTTCCATTTGATAAATTTATCAGTGCGAAGAGAACACTGACAACACAGATGAAAGCAACCGGAGAAGTTATGAGCATCTGTAATAACTTCGAGGGAGCTCTTATGAAAGCAATCCGTTCTCTGGAGCAGCATGTAGACAGTCTGATGTCTTATGACTTCACAGATCTGACAGATGATGAACTGATCGATCAGCTGAAGAAAGTAGATGACATGCGTATGTGGAGAATCGCAGAAGCATGCAGAAGAGGAATTTCTTACGATCTGATCCATGAAATCACAAAAGTAGATGAGTGGTTTATCGATAAATTTGCGATCATCACAGAGATGGAAACAGCTCTGAAGACACAGGAACTTACACCGGAGCTTCTTGCAGAAGCAAAACGTATCGAGTTCCCGGATAATGTGATCGCACAGCTGACAGGAAAGACAGAGCAGGAAATCCACGACATGCGTCATGCAAACGGTATTGTTGCAGCATACAAGATCGTAGATACTTGTGCAGCAGAGTTTGCCGCAGAGACACCATATTACTATTCCGTATATGGAAGCGAGAATGAAGTAGAACAGACAAAAGATAAGAAGAAAGTACTTGTTCTTGGATCCGGTCCGATCCGTATTGGTCAGGGAATCGAGTTCGACTTCTGTTCTGTACATTGTACATGGGCATTTGCAAAAGACGGATATGAGACAATCATTGTAAATAATAACCCGGAGACAGTAAGTACTGACTTTGACATTGCTGATAAGCTGTACTTCGAGCCGCTGACACCGGAAGATGTAGAGAGTATCGTTGATATTGAGAAACCGGACGGAGCAGTTGTACAGTTTGGTGGACAGACAGCAATCAAGCTGACAGAAGCACTTATGAAGATGGGAGTACCGATCCTTGGTACATCTGCAGAGAATGTAGACAAAGCCGAAGACCGTGAGCTCTTTGATGAGATTCTTGAAGAGTGCGAGATTCCACGTCCGACAGGTGGAACAGTATTCACAGCAGAAGAAGCGAAAGAAGTTGCCAACAGACTTGGATATCCGGTACTGGTTCGTCCTTCCTACGTTCTTGGTGGACAGGGAATGCAGATTGCGATCAACGACAATGATATTGATGAATTCATCGGAATCATTAACAGAATCGCACAGGATCACCCAATCCTTGTAGATAAATACCTTCAGGGAAAAGAGATTGAGGTCGATGCAGTATGCGACGGAACAGATATCCTGATCCCGGGTATCATGGAACATATCGAGCGTGCAGGAATCCACTCTGGAGACAGTATTTCCGTATATCCGGCACAGAGCCTGACAGAAGGAGCGAAAGCAAAGATTGCTGAGTACACAAGAAGACTTGCAAAATCACTCCATGTTATCGGTATGATCAATATCCAGTTTATCGTGTGCGGCGAAGATGATGTATATGTTATCGAGGTAAACCCACGTTCCAGTCGTACAGTGCCATACATCAGTAAAGTAACAGGTATCCCGATTGTTCCTTTGGCAACACAGGTTATTACAGGAAAGAAGATCAAAGATCTTGGTTACACACCGGGACTTCAGCCGGAAGCTGACTATGTAGCAGTTAAGATGCCGGTATTTTCCTTTGAGAAGATCCGCGGTGCTGATATCAGCCTTGGACCAGAGATGAAGTCTACAGGAGAATGTCTTGGTATTGCGAAGACATTTGATGAAGCACTTTATAAAGCATTTATCGGAGCAGGAATCAAGCTTCCGAAGCATAAAAACATGATCATGACAGTCCGTGACGAAGATCATGCAGACGCAGTAGAGATCGGAAGAAGATTTGAGAAGATTGGATACCATATCTTTGCTACAAGCGGAACAGCACGTGCACTGAATGAGGCAGGAGTAAAGGCTACTCCGGTTCGTAAGATCGAGCAGGAATCACCGAACCTTCTTGACCTGATCCTCGGACATAAGATCGATCTTGTTATCGATATCCCGGCACAGGGTGCAGAACATTCGAGAGATGGATTTATAATTCGTAGAAATGCAATCGAGACAGGTGTGAATGTACTGACTGCAATTGACACAGCGTATGCATTGATCACAAGTCTTGAGAATACAGATATTAAGAAACTGTCACTGATCGATATTGCGAAGGTGCAGTAAGATTTGTTGAATTAGGATTCTTTCAACTGGGATCTATATTTTAAATGGTCGAAATGCCAGTTCTACTATTATCACGTGCACCGGCCCGCTTTACCTTATCCCTTTGAAAGTATGTAACATAAGAGCAAGAACAGTTACCGTATGTGGTGCCTGTTCTTGCTCTTATTAACATACTGAACAAAGTGTATTCGGAACGCTCTTGCCTTACATATGCCCGCGGCAACAGTAGAACTGGCATTGCTCATATAATACAAAACAGAAATTTATATTCCAGTGAAACGAATCCGGAAAATAAAACATAGGTAAGGCAGAATCCTTTGATATTTTATAAAGCGAATGCTTTCTTGGATTCGCCTTGTATGGCATTCTTTAATTTGATAAAATATAGTAAAAATATATAAAATAGAAAACTGAATAAAGAAAAATATACACAGATAACACAAGAGGGCTAGATGGAAAATAAAATCGAAATAAAAAGAGATTTGGCGCATGTAGACTATGAATCAGGTAGATATCAGACGATGAAAGAACATTCGGAAAATGTTGCGAACTATGCAGCGGAGACGTGTTCTCCTTCAGAATTAAAGATACTGGTTACTTTGATAGGAATGTTTCATGATGTAGGAAAGCTGGGAAGAGAAAATCAAAAAGATTTTGAGAAGATTCTACAATATGGGGATGATGCTCATAAACATGGTTTAGATCATTCTACTGCTGGCGGAAGATTAATCAGGGAGTTACTGAAGGAAAAAAGTGTTTCAGAATTTATCAGTACGGTTATATATTTTCATCACGGAATGGGAGATTGCATCAATCTAGATAATGGACAAAGTTTACAGCAACAACGGGATGAAAAACAAATAGATTATGACTGGATAAAGAAAGAATTCTTTCAGATTTATGATAAAGAGATATTGGAAGAATATTGTGAAAAAGCGATTCAAACATATAAGAACATGGAAGGAAAAATCAATATTTTTCATAAAGAATCGGAAATATCAAAACGAAAATGTGGAAATGGATATTTCTTTATGGGAATGTATCTGAGATTGGTTTTATCTTTACTCATTGATGGTGACTGGACGGATACTGCTTGTTTTTTTCAAGATATTCCGTTATCAAAGAGAATTTCATTGGAAGAGACGCAGCAGATTTGGAATGAATGTATAGAGAATTTTGAACAATATATGTCGAAGGAAATTCAAAATAATCCATCGAATGGAAATGTGTTAAATACTTTTCGTCAAGAAATTTCGGATTTGTGTAGACAAGCTGCAGACAAAGAACAAAATCTTTATCGACTTACTGTACCGACAGGAGCAGGAAAAACACTTAGCAGTTTGCGCTTTGCTCTGTATCATGCGAAAAAGACGAAAAAACAACACATTATTTATATAGCACCATTTAATTCTATATTGATTCAGAATGCCGAGGAGATTCGAAAAGCAATAGGAAAGGCGGATGTTGTGTTAGAGCATCATTGTAATGTGGTTTGCGAAGAAGGAGAAGAAGAACGGTATCGTAAACTTACTGAAACTTGGGATTCACCGATTATAGTGACTACGGCAGTACAGATATTGAATACATTGTTTTCAGCTCAGAAAAGCTGTATCCGCAGAATGCACACATTATGTAACAGTATTATCATAGTTGATGAGGTTCAGGCAATTCCTGTAAAATGTATGGAACTTTTCAATTTAGCTGTGAATTTTCTCACTCAATTTTGTGGTACGACAGTTGTGTTGTGTTCAGCAACGCAGCCAACATTGGCACCAATAAAAGAGAATAACATTTGTGAATGTATAGAAATGGCGGGAAGACCGGAAAAGTATGCAAATGCTTTTAAAAGGACAGATATTAAAGATGCAACAGAATTATATCCTGGCGGTATGGAGATAGAAGATTTAAGTGAATTTGTGAAGGAAAAAACAGAACAATATCAAAGTACATTGGTTATTTTGAATACTACGGCTTGTGCAATGAATACATTTCAACAATTAAAAGCGATATGTCCACAAGAATATGAACTTTTTCATTTGAGTAATAATATGTGTCCACAACATAAATTAGATACATTAAAATCTATAAAACAAATTTTGAATGAACAATCGAAAAAGATTATATGTGTAAGTACACAGGTTGTTGAAGCAGGAGTGAATTTTTCATTCGGGTGTGTTGTGAGGTCTAAAGCAGGTTTGGATAATATAATTCAGGCAGCAGGACGATGCAATAGACATAAGGAATTAGGAAGAATGGGAACTGTTTTCATTGTACAGATGTCCGAAAAAGCAGAGAAATTAAGTCATTTGCAGGAAATTAGAAATGCGCAGGCAGCATTACAAAAAGTATTGGAAGATTATAAAAATAATTCTTTAAAATTCAGAGATACATTGGATTCAGAAGAGGCAATAAAAGCATATTATTTAAATTACTATTCCCAACTTAGAACAAATGAAACGAAATTTTTGATAGATAAACAAACAACCACGATTATAGAGTTATTGGGAGAAAATAAAGTAGGACAATTACAATATATCAGAAGAAATGGAGAAAAAGTAAAGACAAAATTACCGCAGGCTTTTTTGACCGCAGGAGAGGCGTTTGAAGTTATTTCTAATGATTATAAAGTTAGTGTTGTGGTTCCATACAATGATGAAGCGAGAGAACTATTGGATAAATTATCGCAGGA
>ENA-OQHF01000208-OQHF01000208.1-human-gut-metagenome-genome-assembly--contig:-NODE-208-length-37456-cov-6.999330_pt1 | contig 37456 bp, 20 predicted proteins | sample MGYA00242559_ERZ504709 | MGnify/ENA primary metagenome ERZ504709 (study PRJEB26092, sample SAMD00036203) | human gut metagenome | host: Homo sapiens | study: EMG produced TPA metagenomics assembly of... | reverse complement strand
CTGGTTCTACTCACTGCTTGCGATTTCAACGCTGCTGTTAACAAGCACCTTAATGAAAATGTTATCGTTTTAGGACACGTCCAGGATGCAGACGGACAGAAGATGAGTAAGTCCAAGGGAAATGCCGTAGACCCGTTTGATGCGTTACAGACACACGGCGCAGATGCAATCCGCTGGTATTTCTATGAAAATTCCGCACCATGGCTGCCAAACCGTTTCCACGACAAGGCAGTAACGGAAGGTCAGAGAAAGTTCATGGGAACCATCTGGAATACGTATGCGTTCTTCGTATTGTATGCGAATATTGATAATTTTGATGCAACAAAATATACACTGGAATACGATAAGCTTCCGGTTATGGATAAGTGGATTCTTTCCAAGTTAAATACGGTTGTCAAAGAAGTGGACAACAATCTTGAAAATTATAAGATTACGGAAACAGCCAGAGTGTTGGAAGACTTTGTAGACGAGCTTTCTAACTGGTATGTAAGACGCTGCCGTGAACGTTTCTGGGCAAAGGGCATGGAACAGGATAAGATTAATGCATACATGACATTGTATACAACACTGGTTACGCTGTGTAAGACAGCCGCACCGATGATTCCGTTTATGACAGAAAGCATTTACAGAAATCTTGTATGCAGCATTGATAAAAATGCGCCAATCAGCGTTCATCTGTGTGACTTCCCGGAAGTTCATAAGGAATGGATTGACAAGCAGCTTGAAGACAATATGGAAGACGTATTAAATGCCGTTGTTATCGGACGTGCATGCCGTAACGCAACCAATATCAAGAACAGACAGCCAATCGGACAGATGTTCATTAAAGCGCCGTGGAAGCTGGATGATTTCTTTACCGATATTATCGCAGACGAATTAAATGTAAAGAAAGTTGAATACAAGGACGATGTCAGAGATTTCACTTCTTACACATTTAAGCCGCAGTTAAAGACACTCGGACCGAAGTACGGCAAGTTCTTAGGTGAAATCAGAAAGCAGCTTGGTGAACTTGACGGCAATGCTGCAATGGATGAGTTAAATAAGGTCGGATTTATCACCTTACAGGTAAACGGACAGGATATCCAGCTTGAAAAGGCAGATCTGTTAATTGAAATGACACAGCAGGAAGGCTTTGTGGCAAGCTCCGATAAGGGCATTACGGTTGTTATGGATACGAATTTAACACCGGAACTCTTAGAAGAAGGCTTTATCCGTGAAGTCATCAGCAAGATTCAGACCATGCGTAAGGATGCAGGATTTGAAGTAATGGATAAGATTCATGTAACGGTCAGCGGAAATGACAAGATTTCTGCACTGATTGACAAAAATGCAGCACAGATTACAAAGATTGTTCTGGCAGAAGACATTACAGAGGGAGAAGCAAAAGGCTTTACAAAAGAATGGAATATTAATGGTGAGCAGGTAACACTGGGCGTAGAGAGAATTTAGTGTAACACTGCACAGTACTGCAACGGACAAATTGCATCAGGTTATTTCAAAAATATGCCTGATGCAATTTGTGTTTTAAGCGTAAAGAAAGAATGGAGATGAATATGGAGTTTCTAAAAAAAGTGTATCATGCAGTGGCGGCAGTGCTGCTGATGCTGGTGACATCATTGATTTACGGCGGCTATATACTGGAATGGAGAGGTAAAAGACCACTTTGTATCCTGATAGCGGCAATGGCAGTGACAGCAGTGCTGATTGCTCTGGTGTGCCGGTATCTGAAAAAATACGCAGGTCAGATTGCGGTTGTCTGTATTGTTCCGATGACATTCTGTCTGGCAACCGGACTTTATAAGCTGTATATGGTGGCAGCAGACAGCCGGAGTATTTTCTATCTGGCAATGATTTTTTTCGCTGCGGCTTATTTTATCACAGAATATCTGTTAAATCTGTGTATGGAAAATGCTTCGCTGCAAAATATACGACAATTTTTCAATACGCATAAGTGGGTACTGATTCTTATTTTTATTGCAGTTTTATGCCGTGTGCCGCTGCTTTCACAGCTTCCGCGCTGGGATTCGGGAGAATATTATTATCGGCTGATTCTCGGAACACATCATTTTGAATATACGGGTTTTAAAGAGTTCGTGGAAAATTATGCGCTGTGCGGACATCCGACACTGGGATTCTGTCTTGTATATCTGCCGGGAGAACTTGCTTTTTCGCAGGAAGTCATTGGTGTTACACTGACCAGCCTGATTCTGACGGCACTGGCGCTGTGGTGTGTGTACCGCATATTCTTAAAAATCCTGCCGCAGGTTACAGAAGGAAAAGCAGCGGTGTGTACATTTTTACTGTCATTTTCACCACTGTTTTTCGGTATGACCATGTATTTTAATCCGGACTATGCACTGGCGGTATTTTTTATATTTCTGTTATACAGCTATGTGTATGACAAGGCGGTTCTTGCGGCGTTTTTTTCGCTTCTGTGCTTTCAGACGAAAGAAACAGGACTGGTGCTGGTCGGCGGACTGGTGTTTGGCATTTTTATCCAGCATATTGCAGAAAAGAGAAGCCATGCCGTAAAAGCAATTTTTAAAGATGTAAAGTTATATGCAATTCTTGCAGTGACACTGTTACAGCTGTATTATACAAAGTTTATCGGTGGTATTGCAACGTGGACACAAAACGGAAATGAAGAACCGGGACTGCGCTGGGACAGCACAGGAGAGAATTGTCTGGGCTTTCAGCCGGCATTTGTGGCAGTTAAATTAAAACAACAGTTTTTGTTAAATTTCAATTGGATACTGACAGCCGGTATTGTCATTGCGGTTGCGTGGTGGTTTATTTTAAAAGTAAAAGGCAGGAAAAAAATTCAGGCATCGTGTAAAATCTGCGGTATCGTCGGAGCATTTGTTGCATTTTTATCGTTTTCATGTCTGTATATTACGGCATCGGTGGCAAGATATAATGTAGCGGGTGATGTTTTGCTGTATCTGATATTTTTTTATTGTATGGCGCTTTTTGCGGCAGAATTGCCGGAAAGCACATTTTTAAAGAAAAAATATGCAGGCATGGCAGTGACGGCAGTATTTGGCGTTTTACTTGCCGGTGAGTGCGTATTTACGGTTGACCCGGTGACAAGAGGGTTGTTTTTAAAGCTGGATACCGGAAATACAACGCTTTGTTTTACGGGAAAGGTCAGCGATATCAACAGCATTTATTACGGGGATTACCTCATTTATAATACGCAGTATACGTATATTGACAAGGCATATGATAAAGTGCTTGCAGATGTGGATTACCACCCGGATACAACGGATATTTATATCCCGGACAGCAACGGTTCATTTATTTGCGGCAATCTTCCGTTTTATTACTTAAACTGGGATGAAAAAACGAAAAAGAGAGTTTTTTATGAGAATGAAAATACACAGGAAATGGAATTCTATAATGAAGTAAAATATTTTTCTTCCAAAATGGTATCAGAGGGAAAGGATAAGGCGGTACTGATTGTAAACCCGTACATGATAAATGTCCATGAGGAGGAGCATCTGGCAAAGCTTGCGCCGTATTATGAAATCGGCGAGCGTAAAGAAGTAAAACTGTTGCAGGGCAGTATTGTGTACTACGAACTGACAAGAAAATAAGATGGAATTCATAGGAAAGCAAAAAAGATACTGATGTTGCATAAATCTGGTTCGCAGTGTATAATTATTGGTATATTATTACTTTCTTAAAGAAAAGACAGAAACTTTTTGTGAGCGGAGGGACGCAGATGGTTAGAACAAATACTTTTAACAAAGAGGAATTTAAAAAGGATATCAAGGATAATTGTAAGCTTCTGTATCGTAAGAATATCGATGAATGTGATGATCAGCAGAAGTTTCAGGCAGTTGCGTATTCTGTGAAGAATATTATCATTGATAAATGGATTGCAACCCACAAGGAATATGAAAAGCAGGATGTTAAAATTGTCTGCTATATGTCTATGGAATTTCTGATGGGCCGTGCGCTCGGCAACAACATGATTAACCTCATGGCATACGATGAGATTAAAGAAGTGCTTGCAGAGCTTGGCATTGATATTAATGTGATTGAAGATCAGGAACCGGATGCAGCACTTGGTAACGGCGGTCTGGGACGGCTTGCAGCGTGCTTTTTGGATTCTTTGGCAACACTGGAATATCCGGCATACGGCTGTGGCATCCGTTACAGATACGGTATGTTTAAGCAGGAGATTAAGGACGGCTATCAGATTGAAGTGCCGGATAACTGGTTAAAAGACGGTAATCCGTTTGAAATTAAGCGTGACGAATATCGTTATGAAGTAAAATTCGGCGGCTATGTACGTTCTTACCGTGATGAAAAGACCGGCAGAGATATGTTTGTACAGGAAGATTACCGTTCTGTCATTGCAGTACCGTATGACCTTCCGGTAGTCGGCTACGGCAACAATACCGTGAATACATTAAGAATCTGGGATGCAGAGCCGGTCAATACCTTTAATCTGAACTCTTTTGATAAGGGTGATTACCAGAAGGCGATTGAGGAAGAAAACCTTGCAAAGAATATTGTCGAAGTGCTTTATCCGAATGATAACCATTATGCAGGTAAGGAGCTGCGTTTAAAACAGCAGTATTTCTTCGTGTCAGCCAGTGTACAGAGAGCGGTAGACCAGTATAAGAAGCACCATGACGACTGTAGAAAGCTTTATGAAAAAGTTACATTCCAGTTAAACGATACCCACCCGACTGTTGCGGTTGCGGAACTGATGCGTATCCTTATGGATGAAGAAGGCTTAGAGTGGGACGAAGCATGGGACGTAACGACAAAGACCGTTGCATATACCAACCATACGATTATGTCAGAAGCGCTTGAAAAATGGCCGTTAGAGCTGTTCTCAAGACTGCTTCCTAGAATTTATCAGATTGTTGAAGAAATCAACAGAAGATTTGTTGAAGAAATCAAGACAAAATATCCGGGCGACCAGGAAAAAATCCGCAAGATGGCAATCATTTATGACGGACAGGTCAAAATGGCACACCTTGCAATCTGCGCAGGCTACTCTGTAAACGGTGTTGCTAAGCTCCATACAGAGATTCTTGAAAAGCAGGAATTAAAGGATTTCTATGAAATGATGCCGCAGAAGTTTAACAATAAGACCAACGGTATTACACAGAGAAGATTTCTCTTACACGGCAATCCGCTGTTATCCGCATGGATTACGGATAAGATTGGCGATGCATGGGTAACAGACCTGCCGCAGTTAAAGAAGCTGCTTCCGTATGTGGATGATGAAAAGGCACAGCAGGAATTTATGCAGATTAAGAGAAAGAACAAGGTCCGTCTGGCAAAATATATCAAAGAGCATAACGGCATTGATGTAGACCCGGATTCCATCTTTGACGTACAGGTAAAGCGTCTGCATGAATACAAGCGCCAGCTGCTGAATATTCTGCATGTAATGTATCTGTATAATGAATTAAAGAAAAATCCGGATATGGATATGACACCGAGAACATTTATTTTCGGCGCAAAGGCAGCCGCCGGATACAGGATTGCGAAGCTTACGATTAAGTTGATTAACAATGTGGCAGATGTGATTAACAACGATGCTTCCATCAACGGAAAGATTAAGGTTGTATTTATTGAAAACTACCGTGTATCCAACGGTGAAATCATCTTTGCGGCAGCCGATGTCAGCGAGCAGATTTCAACGGCTTCTAAGGAGGCTTCCGGTACGGGTAACATGAAGTTTATGTTAAACGGTGCGATGACACTCGGAACAATGGACGGTGCCAATGTTGAAATCGTTCAGGAAGTCGGCATTGAAAATGCAGTGATTTTTGGTCTGAGTTCAGATGAAGTTATCCGCTATGAGAATGAAGGCGGCTATGACCCGATGGAAATCTTTAACAATGATCAGGCGGTCCGTGAGATTTTAACAGAGCTGATTAACGGTAAATATTCACCGGAAGACCCTGAGATGTTCCGTGATATTTACAATTCACTGCTGAGTAACCAGGGCGGAAGACGTGCAGATACGTACTTTATCTTAAAAGATTTCCGTTCTTATGCAGAAGCACAGAAACAGATTGATGCCCGTTATAAGAACAGCGCAGGCTGGGCCAAATCCGTGATGTTAAATGTTGCCAATGCAGGTAAGTTCTCATCCGACAGAACGATTGAAGAATATGTATCTGATATCTGGAAGTTAAAGAAAGTCCACGTTCCGATGAACTAAATGGAAGTGTTGATAAATCATGCAGGTCAGTGACCGGATATAAAAATGATTATAAACGGAATTGTGCAGGCAGTCCGGAAAAGTAAATCTTTCCCGGCTGTCTGTACATTTTTTTTTGATTTCTTTCATAAACTGTTATAGCAGACCTTAAAAGGTTTACGGAAAGAGATGGAAAACGCGATGAACCGGACAAGAATTTTTTTAAGAAATAAAGCTGCCGTACTGACAGCAGTGATTCTCATAGACCTGCTTGTGCCGTATGCCGTAACAGCCACCGTGACAGGCAGAATTGAGCAGAATGTGTCGGAAAGCATAATACAGGGCAGGAAAGTCATTATACAGTATAAAAATGCCACGCAGGCGGTGGATTTGAATCAGTTTATTGTGATGGTGCTTGCGGCACGGTTTGACAAATCGCAGGAAATTGAAGTATTAAAAGCGGAAAGTGTCATGGTGCGTACCGATATTTACCGGGTGATGGGAGCGGCGATGCAGGCGGACAGTACAAGCCTTGGTCTGGAATTTTTCACCGAAAAGCAGATGAAGGCATCATGGCAGGAAAATTATGAAAGTAATTATGCGTTGATTGCAGACTGTGTGGCATCAACCGGCAGCAGTGTTTTGATGTATCAGAATGCATATATTGAGGCAAAATATACAGCAGTCAGCGCCGGAAAGACGTTGTCCGGGAGTGAGATTTCAGAAGAAAAATATGCGTATCTTGCGGCGGTGGACTGCCCGGAGGATATTAAAAGCACAGATTATTTAAGAGTAGAAACATTTACGTATAAAGACTTTGTCAAAAAGATAAAAAGCGGCTATGAGCAGGCAGGGCTGCACGAAGAAGCGCCGTTTCAGGATATTCAGATTGTGTCGAAAACCGACAGCGGTTATGTGACCAAAATACAGGCAGGCAATGTCATTATGAGCGGAACAGAATTTGCAAAAATTCTGGGTTTATCGTCTGCGGCAATGACGATTGAAAACAGTAACGGCAAGATTAAAATTACGACAAAAGGCTTAGGTGATGGTATGGGTGTAAGCCTTTATACCGCAGATTTTATGGCAAAACAAGGCAGTTCTTACGAGCAGATTTTAAAGGCATTTTACAGTGGAATTACCATTGTTTCACAGTAATCAGACGTATAGTTTGATGAAAACTGGCAATCATATTAACATCAAAGGTCAGTCAGATATCTGGCGGAAAAAGGAATGGAGGTTCATATGAAAGACAGTGGATTCAAACTGAATAAAGAAAAAGTCTTTGGCACAATTATATCATTTGCTATTATTCTGACACTTGGATACGGAATTTATTCGGTGGCGGTCAATTCCGGACGAAAAGAAAATCAGGAAAATATCGTCAACTTAAATGAATCGGGACAGGATAATGTAGCACTTCGGACAGAAGATGTAACACAGGAATATTCTGACATTTTACAGGTGCCGGAAAAGACAGACGGCAGTGATGATGCGGAAGCTGCCAATGCCGGTGCAAAGGCAGAAGGACTTTCGGCTGCGCAGGAAAATATCACAACCGGTAAGGAAGCACAAGGAACAGACACGGCAGAGGAATCGCAGGAATCACAGGAAGCGCAGGCGGCAAAGACTTCTGCCAAGGCAAATCCGGATGCGGCGTACTCTTTTGATGAAAGTGATACGCTGATGTGGCCAGTAACCGGCGATATTGTTTTAAAATACAGCATGGATACGACCATTTATTTTAAAACACTTGGAATGTATAAATGTAATCCGGCAGTCAGCATTGCGGCAGAAGCGGGAACCAATGTCGGTGTGGCAGCAGACGGTGTTGTGGAATCCGTAACTTACAGTGAAGAAACGGGAAATACCGTGGCAGTAGCAATCGGTGACGGTTATGTGACAACGTATGGACTGATAGATAATGTGGTGGTAAAAAAAGGCGACACGGTTGTGGCAGGACAGCTTTTGGGAACAGTATCCGACCCGACAGCATATTATGTAGAAGAAGGCCCGAATCTGTATTTTATGCTGACAAAGGACGGCGAACCGGTAGACCCGGCGGCGTATTTTGAAGACTAGTATGCAAAGGATAAGAAAATAAAGCGCCTTTAAAATTCACACAAAAAGCAAAGCAATAAAATCAGCCATACGGCAGGAATGGAATTTAAGTGGGTAGATAAAGGTACGCGGGCGCTTGTATTATAGATTGTGGGAGGCTTCAGACATAACAGTCGGAAGCCTCCTTTTTGTATTTTGGCAGAATTGCAGTGTGGGACTTGTAAAAGGGGATTGCAGGTGGGTATAATAAAACGAAAAGAAAAGGAACATGGATAATAAATCAATAAGAAACTTAAAGGAGAAAGCATAATGAAAAATAAAAGTGTACCGGGGTACAAGCGTGTATTCGCGTGGATGATTGCGGTATTTGCAATGGTGATTCCGTGGATTTCGTATTTAAGAATCTGGAAACTGACAGATGCGCAGGCAGATGTCTTTGAAAATTACAATGGATATGTGTTTGATTTCTTTTTGTATTACAGGGAAGCCCTGCTTGTGGTTATGGCAGTCGTCCTGCTGGCAGTGATGATTGGTGAAAATATATTTCCCGACCATGTGATTACACAGACACCGGTCCGTGACAGGCAAAACCGGAAAATATGGATTTGTTTTTCCGTTTATACGGCGGCAGTGCTGTTGTCTTTTTTATTTTCAAAAAATAAAGGGCTGGCGCTGTCGGGCTCACCGTCAGAGGGCGAGGGTGTTTTTGTGCTGATAGGATACGGTATTTTGTTTTTCGGGGCGATGAATTATTTTTGTTATGAAGAAACACTGCGCATTTTTGAAAAAGCAATGCTGGTTTTATGCGTGGTAACGATTGTTCTTACAGCAGTTGAATTTTTTTACGAACCGGTTTTAAAACTGCCGTTTGTAAAAAGTCTGATTGCACCGTCTAAATACGCACAGCTTATTGATAATATGAATACGGATAATTATAAAAGTTATGTATCACTTACATTTTACAACCCGAACTATTTTGGCGGCTTTTGTCTTCTGCTGCTTCCGTATGCGATTAAAAAGCTGCTGGTATCGGAAAAACGGTGGAAAACAGCCGGGTATATTCTGCTGGTCTGTGGTCTGTTATTCAGTGTGACTGCGGCAAAATCGACGGCCTCTTTTTATCTGGCATTTGCAGAACTGATTTTTTTATGTGCCATGGAAGGCAGAGGGCTGGCAGGACAGATAAAAAAGCTTTTGGCATTGATTCTTGTTGCAGTGGTTATCTTTGTGCTGTGTAATGCGGCAAGCGGCGGGAAACTGATGTCTATCGGTAAAAATGCAATAACCAATGAAAGTACGGCAAATGTTCAGAAAGCAGAAAGCACGGCAGATAAAGAAAATGCGGCGGATACACAAGGGGCATCGGATGCACAGACAAAATCATCGGGTACAGCCGGTATTTTCAGATTAAAGGATATCCGGCTTGAAGGCAATGAGCTGACGTTAAAGGGTGAAAACGAAACGCTTATTACCGTATGCAATGACGGAACGCTTGAATTTTACGACAAGGCGGGTGAGCCGCTGGAAGTAATAAATGACGGCAACAGGATCACTTTTTCAGATTCCCGTTTTACGGCGGTATCGGTAACGTACAGTCAGAATACGGTTTATTATGACTTGGGATATGATGAACCGGCGGATTTTTACTTACAGGATGATATTTTTTACGGCATTGGACAAAACGGCGCGCTGTCAGAGTCCGTTACGTTAAATAAGCGGTTTGGAGAGGCGCTGTATCCACTCTTTACGGGGCGTGGCTATGCGTGGGTCAATACGCTTCCGTTGTTGACGCATACCGTGATTATCGGACGTGGTGCAGGAAATTTTGCAATGTATTTTCCGCAAAATGATTATGTGGGACTTTTAAACACCCACGGTACGCATACAACCGTAATTGACAAGCCGCACAACGCATACTTACAGACAGCGGTGAATACGGGAATTGTGGGGCTTTGTGCCGTGCTTGCGGTATTTCTCATCGGGATTGGGCGGTTTGTGCGCTTTATGCGAAGTTCAAAGCCCGCAAACATGGACAGCGTGAAATTAGCGGATGCGACCGCGTGCTGGACATTTTGTGCGGCGGCGGCATTTGCGGTCTACAGCGTGGCAAATGACAGTATTGTGACGGTTGCGCCGCTGTTCTTTATCATACTGGGTGTGCAGTTTGCGGCGCTGTATGCAAAGGAATATGAAATGTAGGGTAAACGCATAAAAGCAGAAAGCAGTTTAAGAAAATGAAAGAAATGTAAAAACGCAGAGGAATAAAAATGGCAAGCAGAGGAAAGAAAAAACAGACAGAAGCGCAGGACATGAAAAACACGCAGATAAACCGGCAGACAGACGGTATAAGCGGAACAACCGGCGCGGATGGAGTAAATGGCAAGCGTAGAACAGACAGAAAAATCAAAATATTAAAAACCGTACTGGTGGCAGCGGCGGGCTGTGCGGCACTTTATATCGCGGCAGGTCTGGCGTATGCGGCAGTGGTGTGCCTAAGTGCAGGTTCATCGCCGTCTGCGGGACACAGCGGATTTTTATTGTCCGCCGGAAATATCCGTGGAACAGGTCTTACGGTGTATGATTCGGATGAAAATATCTATAAAACGGTTTATGCGGGTGGAGAAACAGAAGTTTCCTATGAAAAAATTCCACAGGAATTTGTGGAACTCCTTCCGGCAGGTTTCGGTTATGGAAATGTCTTAAAGGCATATTTTACGGGAAACTTAAAAAGCTCTGCGGCAGGCATGCTGGCATGGGAAGCTGAAAAAAATGGAATTGAAAATATGCCCGCGGGACGGCTGGCACAAAGCCGTCAGGCAGCACAGCTTGCAAAAAATTACAGTGAGCAGCAGCTTTATGAAATGCTGTGGAACGGATTGTATTTTGGAAATGGTGTATACGGCATTGCCAATGCGGCAAAAGCGTATGAGTCCTGCCTGCTGGAGAATTTGGACGAAAATCAGGTGGCAGACCTTGTAAATATTGCAAAAAGCATTTTAAAAGAGAACAAATATCCGGACGAAGATGACGTGGATACACAGACGGCTTACTGCGCCGGGGACGCATTTTGTGACGGATTGATAAAGCAGCTGACGGCAGATTTAAAGAAAAAGGGAAAAGCAGCGGATGAAGCGGCACAGATGCTTTATTTTGGCGGCATGTGTGCATATGCGACCGTGGATTCGGATTTGTCACAGACGGTTGCCTTAAAATATGAGGACAGGTTTAATTTTACAACGCTGCAAAGCGGCAGATTTATCCAGTCGGCAATGACCATTACCGATTACAACGGAGCCGTGCGTGCTGTAGCAGGCGGTACAGCACGTAACCTGTTATATAACAGGGCGCTTTCCGTAAAACGGCAGATTGGGTCAACGATTAAGCCGTTTTCCGTATATGCACCGGCGGTTGAAGCGGGAAAAATTCATTTTTCTTCACTGATACCTGATGAACCGATCGCGATTAACAAGGACGGACAGATCGTTTTATGGCCGGATAATTATGACGGTGTGGAAGGCGGCATGGTGACGGTCACGCAGGCACTTCAGGTTTCAAAAAATACGGTGGCGGTTCAGGTGTGTCGTGCGATGGGAGAACAGACCGTCTATGAATTTCTGCGGGATAAACTGCTTTTTACGAATCTGAATGGAGAGGAAGACAACAATTTGTCGGCGCTTGCACTGGGCTATTTATCAGACGGTATTACGCTGGACAAGCTTTCGTCCTGTTATATGATGTTTGGAAACGGCGGAACGTATGAACAGCCGTATTTATATGAAAAGCTTTGCAGTGCAGAGGGCGAAATGATAGTAAAAAGCACGCATAAAGGTGTGAGGGCAGTCAGTACACAGACGGCAGATATTATGAATCATCTACTGATAAATAACGTGACACAGCCGCAGGCACTTGCAAAGGAAGCGGCAATAGACGGGATTGAAGTTGCCGGAAAGACAGGAACAGTCGGCGCAGACGGAGAAGTAAAGTGTCAGTATTTTGTCGGCATGACACCGGAATATATCGGTGCGGTGTGGATTGGATTTGATGAGGAAGAAGAACGGCTGAATCTGAAAAACTATCTGCATGTGACACAAATCTGGAAAAATATTTTTCAGGATATTTCCTGTGAAAAGACGGCATTTGACAGGGATAGCACCGTAGAGAAGCGTATGTACTGTGAAAAAAGCGGAAATCTGGCTTCGCCGTCTTGTGAAAATGTGCAGGAAGGCTGGTACAGTGTGGATAACCTGCCGGGAATCTGTACGGAGTGTGGACAATAGCGTTATTGACAATAAAATCATTATTTTGGTACTTGTAATAAAACATGGACAAAGATAGAATGGAATCAGATGTTCACAATATAGACACAATTTTGTGAAACATACAGAGAAAATAAAGGAGGAAACCATATGAAAAGAGTGGTGAAAAAAACAATCGCAACCGTTTTGTCATCGGCAATGATGTTTGGAACAATGCTTTCCGGCGGTGTGGCACCGGTATTTGCAAATGTGATTGCATCGGATACATCAGACATTACATTTGATGTGCTGGCAGAGCCGCAGTACGATGACGGCAGTGTGGACGATTCGGGATTTTTCTTCATGCAGGGTGGAAAGTTTGGAGAAGAAGTTGATGAAAATGCAGTTCTTGTTGTGATGGACGAGAATGGCAATAAGACGGAAATTCCAAGTAAGACAGCAGACGGAAGAAAGTTTACAAAGGCAGTAAAAGCGACATCGGGTTCATTTTATAACATGGTAGCTTTATATAAGGATGACCAGTGCGCGCTGCTTCGTACAGACGGAACTTATTTTGGCGGAGCAGAACACTACTATAATGCAAAAAGTGTAAGACCATTGTCAGATGATATTATTGTAGTACAGATAGATACCGGTAAAACACAGGAAGTCCGGCATAATGGTACCCAGCTAGAATCACCTGTTTATGAATACAAGATTATTACTGCCACAGGGAATGAGATTTCGCTGGGAGAAACCGTAACAGACAACAAGTATTCCAATGATTTTTATTGTGCAAATATCGTAGGCGATATGGCAATTATGTCGGCAGCAGGTGTAATTTATAATATGAAAACCGATACGCTTGAATTTATCAGCAATGATATAGATAAGAGAGTACGTGTTACCGGTGGAAATTATTATGCAATTACAGACGGTGACAGTACAACGGTTTATGACGGCTCGGGAAATCAGGTTATGGCAGTGCCGGGAACCTGTACCTCAATTAATACGTCAGCGCTGGATACGGATGGATATGCCATTATAACAAACGCTTCTAAAGGAAATTATATACAAAATATTATCAGCAGAGACGGTACATTGTGGAATACAACGGATTATACGGGTGAAAGCAATATAAGAGTTGAAATGTCTGTTGTAAATGCGCAAAAGGCTATTTATGAAGTAAGTACACGCAGAAAAGTACAGACAGGTAACGGCAATGTGAATAGCTATACATATGAATATAGTAAATATCTGTATTCGCGGGACGGAAGCTTTTCGATGAATGTACAGGATGAGATTCAAAGACTTGGTACACAGAAAGGCTATACCAATATCAGCGGATTGTATTATACAATGAATGAAGATGTTGTCATTAATGTTTTAGACTTGGACAATGATAACAGCGGAGCAGTTTTTGGCTATGACGGTGCAAACGGATATCAGAATCCGACAGAGTTAAAGGGAAATCGTGTCGGTGCAGTCAATACGGCAGAGGGTTATCTTTTAACACAGCAGAGAACTTATACAGAGGGTGACACGGTAAATGTTGATGTCAGACTTGCGGGAATGTATAATGAGCAGTATGAACAGACGGCATTTACGGACGGTGCAGATATTGCCTGCAAGTCCACGTATAGAATGTATTATGCAAATGAGAAGTATGTATTCCGGATACAGAATACAGACGGAACATATAGCCTGTTAGATAAAAATGGTAATCTTACGGGAGTATATAGTGACATTTATCAGGAAAAGGGAAGAATCCCAAATAATCGCAGACATACATCAGAAGCCTATATCGGCGGGGTAAACAGAAATGCAGCAGGTGCTTATACAACAGATCTGTATAATGCACAGGGGAATAAAATAATTTCCGATTATCAGGGATATGCAGATATAGACGGAACGAAGGATTATTTACTGGTATATACGCGTAAATCCATTGAAGATGATTATAAGGCATATATGATTTGCGACCACAATGGCAATGTCTTAATGACAAATGAACAGTATGGCTTATATGACTTCTTTGAAACAGACGATGGCGCACTGCTTGCCTGTGTATACAACACAGATGCAGACGGTAATAAGAAGTTCGGTGCAGTAAAGCTTCATGTTGAAGATACCCCGCAGCCGGCCGGCCGCAATGGACTGGTTTTCGATGCGGATGGTGTATGGCGGTATTATGTAAACGATGCAGTTGATTACAGTTATGCAGGACTGGCAGCAAATGAATACGGCTGGTGGAAAATTACCAACGGAACAGTAGACTTTACATATACAGGACTTGCATATAACGATTATGGCTGGTGGTATATGACTAATGGTGTGATAGATTACAGTTATACCGGAATGGCAGCCAACGAGTATGGCTGGTGGTATGTCAGAAATGGTATGATAGATTTTGGATACACCGGAATGGCATTAAATGAGTACGGCTGGTGGTATATAACGAATGGTGCATTAGACCTTACATATACCGGAATGGCATTAAATGAGTACGGCTGGTGGTATATAACGAATGGTGCATTAGACCTTACATATACCGGAATGGCATTAAATGATTATGGCTGGTGGTATATGACCAATGGTGCGTTAGACCTTGCATATACCGGAATGGCAGCCAATGAGTACGGCTGGTGGTACATGACCAATGGTGCGTTAGACCTTGCATATACCGGAATGGCAGCCAATGAGTACGGCTGGTGGTACATGACCAATGGCGTATTGGACTTTACATATACCGGAATGGCAGCTAATGAGTACGGCTGGTGGTATATGACCAACGGCGTGTTAGACTTTACATATACCGGCATGGCGTTAAATGAATACGGCTGGTGGTATATGACCAATGGAGCTTTAGACTGGAACTATACAGGTCTTGCATTAAATGAGTATGGCTGGTGGTATATCAGAAACGGTGCATTGGATTTGACGTACAATGGACCGGCAGATAACCAGTATGGAACATGGAATGTTGTAAACGGACATGTAGAGGTTTAAAGCTGAAATAAAATTCAGATAAACAGCGGAATAAAATAAAAAGAATGATATACGGAAATTATGAGAATTCTCAAAAACGTATATCATTCTTTTTTGTTTTAAGCCAGCGGAAGAACCGCAACATATTCAAACATCATAATAAAATGGCAGATGCTGCCTGCCATAACAAACAGATGAAAAATTTCGTGTGAACCGAAGTATTTGTGATGTGCGTTAAAAATCGGAAGCTTTAATGCGTAAATAATACCGCCCACCGTATAAATAATACCGCCCGCAAGCAGCCAGTTAAATGCGGCAGCAGGCAGGGAATTTAAAATCTGTGTAAATGCAAGGACACAAACCCAGCCCATGGCAATGTATAACACAGAAGAAACCCATTTCGGACACGTAACCCAGCAAAGCTTAAAAATAATGCCAAGAATCGCAATGCTCCAGACCAGTACCAGCAGCATAAGCCCTGTGCGGCCATGCAGGACAATCAGGCAGATTGGCGTATAAGAACCGGCAATCAGTACAAAAATCATGCAGTGGTCGAGTTTCTTTAAAATTTTATTCGTGCGTTCAGACAAATCAAAAGTGTGATAAGTTGTGCTTGCCGCATACAGCAGAATCATGCTCACAATAAAAATACTTAAAGAAATGACATGAACGGTATCCGGAGCGCGCATGGCACGCAGAATCAGCGGTGTTGCGGCAAACATTGCCATCAGCATACCGATAAAATGAGTAATGGCACTTCCGGGGTCTTTTAATTTAAAATGTTTCATAATTTCCTCCAATCTCCGAGTACACTGTATTTCCATTATTTTATTGGATTTTTCGTGTTCGGCATGTCCTGATATTTTTATGTTTTGACATATACATTATAAAATATTATATGCACTGGTATTTAAAATAATAACATGTAGTATTAAATACTACGTGATGATGTAATGATAATACATCAGCGCTTTTTAAAATGCAATCCTTTTTTTCAAAAATTTCAAAAATCCGGTTCGGTTTTTAAGATTGTCTTATTGATACAGAAAAAACGCGCAAAACCGCCCATAAATTCCCTTAATTTTATTAAACAATAACCGGCAGAAAGTAAAGAAAACAAAGAAGAAAAACTTTAGAAAACTTAACCAAATACGGGGGATGTGCCGGATGTTCACAAACATGGATTTATTTTCATTAAATTTGAGTTTCCAAACCTTTCACAAATTAAGGAAAAATTTAAAAAGAAAAAATTATCGAACAAACAAAGAAAAGGTTATTGACTTCTTTTTTTGACAAGTCTAACATACGCAGTGTTTTCGGAAACGGCTTTTTCATTTTGTGAAAGCACGGGGTTGCCGACGGGCATCGTGCAGGATTAAAAAATTTAGGTTTCGGAGGTAATGTCTGATGGCATATGTAGATGAAGTAATCAAGGAAGTATCTGAAAAAAACAGTAATGAGCCGGAGTTTATCCAGGCAGTGACAGAAGTATTGGAATCTTTAAGACCGGTTGTAGAAGCAGATGACCGTTATGAAAAAAATGCGATTTTAGAGCGTATGTGTGAGCCGGAACGAATCGTTTCCTTCCGCGTACCGTGGGTGGACGATGCAGGAAAGGTTCAGGTAAACAGAGGCTTCCGCGCACAGTTTAACAGTGCAATCGGTCCGTACAAGGGCGGAATCAGACTTCATCCCAGTGTCAATCAGAGTATTATCAAATTTTTAGGTTTTGAACAGACTTTTAAAAATTCACTGACAGGACTGCCAATCGGCGGCGGCAAGGGCGGCAGTGATTTCAATCCAAAGGGGAAATCAGACGGCGAGATTATGCGGTTCTGTCAGTCCTTTATGACAGAGCTTTACAGATACATCGGACCGGATACGGACTGTCCGGCAGGCGACATCGGCTGCGGTTCCAAAGAAATCGGTTATATGTTCGGTATGTATAAAAGAATTGTTGGCGGTTATAAAAACGGTGCGTTATCCGGCAAGGGCATTCCTTACGGCGGCAGTCTTGGAAGAAATGAAGCAACCGGTTATGGCGCTGTTTACTTTGCGGAAGAATTATTTGAAGCTGTCGGAAAGAAGCTTGCCGGTACAACATTTGCATTATCGGGCTTCGGCAATGTGTCATGGGGTGTTGCAAAGAAATTAAATGAACTGGGCGCAAAAGTCGTTTCTATTTCAGGACCGGACGGATACATTTATGATAAAGACGGCATCAGCGGGGAAAAAGTGGATTATATGGTAGAAATGAGAGGTTCCCTGCGTGACCGTTGTGAAGATTATGCCGACAGATTCGGTGTGGAATTCCATGCCGGCGAGAAACCGTGGGGACGTGTAAAGGCAGATGTGTATATGCCTTGTGCAACACAGAACGAAATCGGATTGGAAGATGCAAAGCGCATGATAGAGGAGGGTACATCAAAGCTTTTAATCGAAGTTGCCAACATGCCGACCAAAGCAGAAGCCGTTGAAGAACTGCAAAAAGCAGGATTTATGATTGCACCGTCAAAGGCAGTCAATGCAGGCGGTGTTGCCGTATCTGCCCTTGAAATGAGCCAGAATGCCATGAAGCTTTCATGGACGGAAGAAGAGGTTGATGAAAAGTTAAAAAAGATTATGAAAAATATTTTTAACAATATCGACAGTGCGGCAAAGAAATACGGCATGGACGGAAACCTCATTGCAGGCGCGAATATTGCAGGATTTTTAAAAGTTGCGGAAGCCATGCTTGACGAGGGTATTTTCTAAAAAAGACTTTTAAAAACCGGAAATCGTCGAAAATCATAAAATACACAGGGAGAATTCAGATGAAGGCAGATTACTTGGAATTTAAGGATAAATGCATACAAATGCTTACCGAAATTGATTTTTTAAATCAGGTGCAGATGACAAAGGAAGAAATTTTATCGGTTCTTGCAGGCTGTCGTTTAGAAGAAGCATATGATGCACTTTTAATCCGTTCGGAACAGGTAAGCTGCCGGAAGCTGATGCAATACTGTGAAAAGGAGCTTTGCAGTGAAATTCACATGACAGGTAAAGAATTGTTGCAGGCGGTTTATGAATGGTGCCGTCATGTGATGTTTCCGTGTAATTTTACAGAAGAACCGTCTGATGCAGTAAAGCAGAAAATGCTGTTGTTCTGCCGTATTTTAAGAGCATTTTTAAAATGTGAGGAACAGACCGGACCGTTTAAGCGGACACGGTATTTTAAACTGGTTACGGCAGAAGAAGAAAGTCTTGGAACACGGCAGGAAACGGCGGCAGAATACGCAATCTTTTTAAAGTGCCTTGAGAATCAGTATATCATGGAGTTTATGCGGATTGCGGCGGAAATCACACCGTTTGACACGCTGGGGCATGTGGCAGGGGTCCACTATGTGGCAATGCACGTTGCAAGACAGTTAAAAATGCTTGGAAAGCCGGTGGATTTAATGCTGATGTCCGCCGCAGCCGCCCTTCATGATATCGGCAAATTCGGGTGCCGTAAAGAAGAAGCCGCGCGCGTTCCGTATCTGCACTATTATTATACCGACCGCTACACCAAAAGGTTTCATATGCCGGTCATCGGTCATATTGCAGCCAATCATTCAACATGGGATTTAGAGCTTGAAGATTTGTCGATTGAAAATTTAATTCTGATTTATGCGGATTTTCGTGTAAAAAGTATCCGGACAGCTTCCGGTGCAGAACAGGTCTGTTTTTATTTTTTAAAAGATTCTTTTGATGTCATTCTTTCCAAACTGGACAATGTAGATGAAAAGAAAAAGAACCGTTACCGTCTGGTTTATGCGCGGTTAAAGGATTTTGAAGAATATATGGTGCATCTGGGTGTCAATGTTGATTTTCGTTCGGAAGAACCGTCCTGCACACAACAGGAAGACTATGTGTTAATGACACCGCAGGAAATCGTAGACAACATGAAGTATCTGGCGATTGACCACAATATCTACGTTATGGAACGGCTTACCGGTGAAATGTCCCTGCGCAATCTTTTGGAAGCCGCCCGCGGAGAGAAAAACTGGAGAAATCTGCGTGCGTATATGAATGTATTGCAGGAGTATTTTACATATCTGACCCATGAACAGACACACCTTGCACTTCGTTTTTTATTTGAACAGCTTATGCACGGTGAAGTGGATATCCGGAGGCAGTCGGCACATTTAATCGGACAGATGACTGCCAATTATGACAGGGCATATCGCAAAGAACTGCCCAAAGACGTAGAACTTCCGGCCGATGATATTTCTGCGGCATACCTTTTACAGAAAACGGTTGAAACCATTTTATATCCGGACTATCAGGTGACCGAACAGCACCGGAAATGGCAGGGATACTCACTGCGGCGGATTGTTCATACCCTTATGGCTTTATCACAGCAGGCAGACCGTGAAATCTACAGGCAGGTATTACTGCCGTTTTATCAAAAAACCGATTATGATGCGTGGAACACATTTTTGCTGCTCGATACGGCAAAGGCTTTGGATTATGCGGAAATGGACAATAAAGATATCCGTACAATCTGTGATTTTACAATATCCTGCCGGGAATGGGACAGCCGTGCAAGGCAGATGAATAGTTTACAGCTATATTACAAAATGGCACAAGACGGTGTTTCTTATCAATGTCTTTCTTCCTATATAAATCAGTGCTTTTTATTGGAGCGGGAAACGGATTGTATACAGCTGGTATTTTTACGTGACCGTCTGGCACAGCTTCTGGGACTGCAAAGAAATGGTATTTTTGCAGTCCGGCGCATTGCAGACAGGGAAGAAGAACTGCTTTCCAAAATGTTTCTTGACGATTTGAAAGTAGCGGCGGGTGCAACCATGAAACAGATTAATATCGCGATGATGGAACAGGTGATTGAACAATATCCGCAGGAAGCGCGGACGGTTCGTATTGCCACGCACCTTTGCAGTCTGATGTCGGCGAGCCAGCGCCTGACAGTGCGTGAAAAAGCAGGCGAACTGCTTGTAAAAATCATGTGTAATATTTCTTCTGACCAGTGTAATGAAATGGTGATTGAACTGACGGAAAGCCTGGATTCGGGAGATTATCAGTATGCAAAATTTATTCCGCATTATCTTGGCTGCATGGTTTTGTACTTACAGCCGCAGGAGCTTGATGAACTCATAGAGGATACCTTTTATAAAAGGGTAAACGGAACGAGTGAAAAAGCAGCAGTATACACCCTGCATACGATTGGGACGATTCTTGAAAATTACGGCAGTTACCGGGGGCGTGATAAAGCACCGGAGGCTTATGAACAGCGCAAAAAAGTATTGCTTGGATATTTGATGAAAGGTCTGGTGCATTTTAAGGAATCTATCAGTATTGAAGCCCTTAATATTATCGGACACGAACTGTTTGGCAGTGAAAAGCTGGCGCCGGATGAAAAGTGTGCCTATTTTTCTTATATCGCAAAACATCTGATGAGTGCGGTGGGAGAGCAGTCCAGGGATGCATTGTCATTTTACAACCGGGCATCGGCGCTTAGTTATCTGTACCGGTTTATTACGGCATACGAATTTACATACGGCAGGTTTGAAATACCGCAGATATCGAAAGTGGCATTTTTTCCGGGGACATTTGACCCGTTTTCATCAGGACATAAAGGCATTGTAGAAGCTGTGCGGAAAGCAGGGTTTGAGGTGTATCTTGCAATTGACGAATTTTCATGGTCGAAAAAGACACAGCCGCGCTTAATCCGCCGCCGTATTGCGAAAATGTCAACGGCAGATATCGGTTCGGTCTATCTTTTTCCTGACAACTGTCCGGTAAATATAGCCAATCCGTCCGATTTAAAAAAATTAAAAACACTGTTTCACGGCCGCCCGGTCTATATTGTCACGGGGATGGATGTGATTGCGCACGCATCGGCATATCAGGCACCGCCGGTCATGGATTCCATTCATCACTGCAATCACATTGTCTTTACAAGAAAAACGTCAAAGGATAAAAATGCGCTCGATGAAAATCTGCTGATTGCACAAAACCTATATGAGGACACGATAAAACTGGAGCTGGGCAGTGAATTAGATGATGTCAGTTCTTCTAAAATACGGGAAAATATTGACCGCGGACGGGATATTTCCAATCTGATTGACCCACTGTGCCAGCGGTTTATCTATGAGTATGGAATTTATCTTCGTGAGCCGCAGTATAAGGAATTACAGCTTACAAAAGCCTTTGTGGCAGAAGCAGAGCCGCTTGGAGAAAAGCTTTCAGAAAACCGGTATCTTTTTTTGGGCAATGCCGGGGTTTTTGCACACAGAAGCGGTGCAGAGCAGATGATTGTCCGGCGCAGCATGGGAAACGGCGAAGTGCTTGCCGCCGTCGGCTATCATGAAGTGTTATCCGACCGATTTTATGAAGAATTTCAGGACGAAGCCGCAGTGCATTATCTCCGTAAAAATGCGGCGGGCAGACTGGCGGTGATTACAGGAGTTGCAGGGCTTCGTGATGAAAAGATTTATGAGTGGATACAGCTTGCCGTGACGGAAACGATTGCCGCGTGCTTAAAGCTTGGATTTACCCATATTGCCTGCCGCTTTGAGAATGAAGAACGGGAAATGGATCTGGAAATGGAAAAACTGCTTTACCGCTTCGGCTTTTTAAAAATGCCTTCCGGCGTGAAAAATAAAGACCGCTATCTTGTGGATATGACGTATCCGCTGGTGCTGATTCAGAATGTATCCACCGTGTTAAAAGCGCCGTTTGACAGGAATCCGCGTGTCAGAAAGGTACTGCTTGAAACAGGTCATGCGCTTTTGGATGCCATGAAGGAGTTATATCCGGGCAATCTGGTAATATCATTTGATGCACAGCACATGAACCAGCAGATGATGGACCTCATTACCTTTGAAAACCATGTAGCGGCACAGCAGGGGGCAAAACGTGTGCCGGGTAAAAAAATGTGTGTGCCGTTCGGTAAAATTTTAAGAGATGTCGTTGTACCCAATACCGTGACCAAAGCCATTTATACGGAAAAGGTGTATACAAGGGATGCATCGGCTTCACGGATTGAAGAATATCCGGACTATTCGCCGCTTCCGACACAGATTGAAACAATCAAATCCTTTAAAAGACCGGTGATTTTAGCAGACGACATTCTGCACAAGGGCGACCGCATTAAAAAGCTCTACCCGATGTTAAAAAAAAGCGGCGTGCCAGTAGAACGGCTTGTTGTCGGGATTCTGTCCGGCCACGGAACGGATTTGTCGAGTATGTTAAAGCTTCCTGTGGAAAGCATTTATTATATTCCCAATGTCAAAGCATGGTTTCAGGAATCGACCCTGTATCCGTTTCTTGGCGGGGATATGATTGAGCAGACACAAAAAAGCCGGACGGGACTGCTTCCGGCAATTAATCAGATACTGCCCTATGTTATTCCGCAGTTTTTGCCGGAGCTTGGCTGGCAGCAGTTTAACAATCTCTCGCTCACCTGTCTTTTAAATACACAGAAAATCCTGCGTGTGCTGGAGGCAGAATACCAGAAGGGGTTTGGCAGAAATCTGACACTGGGACGGCTTGGAGAGGCAGTTAAAGACCCGTACTGCGTGGACGTAGGCAGTCATGTCACGCTGGATTTAAATGTCCCGGCATCAGAATACATTGAAAATGACATTATCCGGCTTAAACATTTAAAAAATCTTGTGGACTAAAAAATCCGCAGAATGGAGAAGACTATGAACAATCTAAATCAGCTTGGAACAGAAAGAAAACTGCGCAGTGAAAAAGGAAAACATCCTTTTAAAAATCCGCGCTGGGTGTATGAGGGGGAAAAATTAAGGGTTCACATCGCGGCACTCGGCGATGTCGGCGCTACCACCCTTATGGGGTTAAAGCTGCTCGGCAGTGATGTGATTGAAACCATAGGAATTATAGATTTAGATGAAAACCGGATGAAGCGGTACGAGGCAGAATGTAACCAGATTTGTTATCCGTGGGCATATGATGTGCTTCCTAAAGTCGTCCTTTTAAAGGAAGATGAACTTTTTGACTGTGATGTTTTTATTTTTTGTGCAACCAAAGGCGTGCCGCCGGTCGGTACGGCAGTGCAGGATGTACGCATGCAGCAGCTGAGAGCCAACCGCAGTATTGTGGAAAGCTATGCAAAAAAAGCGCGGACTTGTGGATATGACGGACTTTTTGCCGTGGTTTCAGACCCGGTTGAACCGCTGTGCAACGCGGCGTGGCAGATATCAAACTGCAATGAATCCGGTGCATTTGATGATAACGGACTGCATTTAGAGCAGGTGCAGGGCTACGGACTGGGTGTGATGAATGCGCGGGCGGTGTATTATGCAAAGAAAAATCCGGGGAAATATGGATTATTTTTAACAGAAGGGCGGGTTTTCGGACCGCATGGAAAAAGTCTGGTGGTTGCAGACAGTATTACGCAGTATCACGACAAAGAATCAAGAGAACTTTCAAAGCTGGCGGCAGAGGCAAATCTAAGCGTGCGCGCTGGGCTTTAAGCCATATATTGCACCGGCGCTTTCATCTGCCGCCATTTCCATTCTGCTGACCATGCGGGGCGCAGACCACTACGGCTCGGTCGCACTGCATGAAATCTATTTCGGCTGTAAAAATAAGTACACGAAAGAAGGTCTGGAAACAGAGTGTCAGGAACTGCCGGGACAGCTCTATGAACGGATCCGGTCCGCCTACCGTGAACTGGAAGAAATCAGTGATAACTGCTGATAAAAGATTTGTAATAAGAAACCGGTAGTAAAAGGGCGTAACTGTAAGCTAACAGACAGAAAGGAAAAGAGGTGAAACGAATGCTGGCAGTGGTCTGCCCGATAGAAGGCGCCGTACCGGAAAGATACGGACAGCTGATTGATACGGTACTGCAAAATGCAAAAAAAGTATCCGGTGATAAAAAGGATACGGAAGCGGCAGTTATTCTGCGTGATGAGAAAGACTTTCTATACTGGTGCAAAACGCAAAAAAAGCCGGGCAGCTGCATTGTATTTGCGGTGCATCTTGACCGTTCGGGGATTAATCTGCGGCTTTATGCCATTTTAAAGGAAATGGATTATCATACGGACTGTCTTTTGGGCTGTACAGGGGCAATTCTGGTTGACGGGGAAAATGAACTGTATACAAAAAACATGGCGAAAAAAATCGCATTTTCGATAAACCGCGCAGGCTGTATGCTGCCGGGCCACACCTTTGCAGAGGCAACCGGCTCGTTAAAAAACCAGACAAAAAATGCAATGCACAGAAACCTTTCATTAAAAGAAGCTTTTTTTGCCAATGCAGGAGAGGCGGTTTGTCATGCACTGGAATACGCAGACGGGCGTACTCCGGCACACACAGACCGACCGGCACGCCTGCTGTGCATTTATGCGGGCAATAAACAAAAGAGCAATACCTGTTTATTCTGGAAGCTGGTACGCAAGTTCCTTCCCGAAGATAAAATTGTAATCCGTGAAATCAATCTAAGAAACGGGGAAGTTGCAGACTGTCTTGGCTGTCCGTTTGAGGTCTGCCTGCATTACAGTGAAAAGGGTTCGTGTTTTTACGGCGGTGTCATGGTGGAACAGGTCTATCCGGCACTGCTTGAAAGTGATGCGCTCATGATACTCAGTCCAAATTACAACGACTCGGTCAGCGCAAATATTATGGCATTTATCAACCGTCTGACCGCATTGTACCGGAAGGTCGATTTTAAGGACAAGCTGCTGTTTTCCATTGTCGTATCCGGCTACAGCGGTTCTGATATCTTAGCGGAACAGCTGATTAGCTCCCTTCATTTTAACAAAGGCTTTGCGCTTCCTGCCCATGCAATCCGGATGCTCACGGCAAATGACCCCGGAGAGATTTTGTCCTGTAAGGATATTGAAAAGGAAGCCGAGGTCTATGCAGAACGTATTACGGCTCATCTGGGAGCGCTCCGTCAGAAAATTTAAAGTAAGTAAAAGAAGGGTAAATAAAATGTAAATAAAACTGCTGTACATTTTCATAAAACTGATTTATAATAAACTGAGTTTATATAAACAATTCTTAAATTTAAAATTGTAAAAAATAACGATACAGTTTGAAAGAATAGGGAGAGCGTGTAATGCAGGCAATTATTTTAGCTGCCGGAATGGGCAAAAGATTAAAGGAATTAACAAGTAATGCGACAAAGTGCATGGTTGAAGTGAATGGTGAGATGATGATTCATAAAACTTTGATGCACCTTGAAAAGTTAAATTTAAACAAAATTGTGCTTGTTGTAGGATATGAAGGACAGCAGCTGATGGACTATGTTAATTCACTGGGATTAAAGACACCGGTAGAGTACGTTGTCAATGACGTATATGATAAGACCAATAACATTTATTCTTTATATCTGGCAAAGGAATACCTGTTACAGGATGATACATTATTACTGGAATCTGATCTTGTATATGAAGAAGCGGTTATCAGAAAGCTTGTAGACACGCCGTATCCGTCACTGGTGCTGGTAGATAAGTTTGAAAGCTGGATGGACGGAACCTGTATTACGGTTGATGAAGATGACAATATTACGTCATTTGTCAGCAAACGTGAATTTGATTTTACAAAGACAGATGAATATTACAAGACAGTAAATCTTTATAAGTTCAGCAAAAATTTCTCAGAAAAATATTACGTGCCTTTTTTGGAAGCATACTGTAATGCAATGGGACTGAACGAATACTATGAACAGGTATTAAAAGTAATCACATTTTTAGGTGATTTGGAAATTAAAGCGGTTAAGTTAAACGGTGAAAAGTGGTATGAAATTGATGATGTGCAGGATTTGGACATTGCAGAATCCCTGCTTGCCGGAAAAGAAGAAAAGCTGGAGAAAATGCAGAAACGTTTTGGTGGTTACTGGAGATATCCGAAGCTGATAGACTTCTGTTATCTGGTAAATCCGTATTTTCCGAATAAGAAGCTGGTTTCTGAAATGCAGACCAATTTTGAACGCCTGCTGGGTGAATATCCGTCAGGAATGGGTGTAAACAGTCTGATTGCCGCAAAGATTTTCGGACTGCATGCAAGCCAGGTGATTGTTGGAAATGGCGCAGCAGAACTGATCAAGTCCCTGATGGAGCGTTTTACAGGCAGACTTGGCATGGCATTTCCTACATTTCAGGAGTATCCGAACAGAAAGGCAGAAAAAGATGTTGTTCCGTATTTTGTAACCAATGACGAATTTCGTTATACTGCTAAAGATCTGATGGATTTCTATGAGGATAAGGATATTGAGGTGCTGACACTGATTAATCCGGACAATCCATCGGGAAATTATATCAGACGGGAAGATGTTTTAAAGCTGTCTGAGTGGTGTGAAAAGAAAAATATCCGTTTTGTTGTTGATGAATCCTTTGTGGATTTTGTCGATGAAGAAGAAACGACGACATTATTAGATGCAGGAATTTTAAAAGCAAATCCGAATCTGATTGTGGTAAAGAGTATTTCAAAATCTTATGGTGTGCCGGGACTGCGTCTGGGTGTACTTGCAAGCAGCGATGAGGAACTGATTGCAGAGATGAAAAAAGATGTTGCCATCTGGAATATCAATTCTTTTGCAGAATTTTATCTTCAGATTTATGAAAAATATGCAAAGGACTATGCCAAGGCAATTGAAAAATTCAAGCAGACAAGAGCTGCATACATCAAGGATTTACAGGCATTGTCCGGTTTAAGAGTGCTGCCGACACAGGCAAATTACGTACTGTGCGAAGTAACTTCCGGTGTTACAAGCCGTAAACTGGCAGAAGACCTTTTAGAGGAGAATATTCTGATTAAAGATTTATCCACAAAGAAGGGATTTGACGGGAAAAATTATATCCGTCTGGCAGTCCGTGATGAAAAAGATAATGCAATTTTAGTTGAAGCATTAAAGAGATATTTATAGGAAGTATCTTGCCGGAGTAAGATGGCTTGCAAATCTTGACAATCCGGGCCATAAAAGGTATAATCAAAGAACCGCGCAGCCGGGGCATTAGCGGCGCCTTGTACCTGCAATCCGCTATAGCAGGGGTGATATCGGGCCGAGGGCAGTTTTCTGTAGAGCTGCCCGGTATAAGTGGTGTTGACGTCTGGGTCTTTCGCAACAGGAATTCATGAACCATGTCAGGTCAGGAATGAAGCAGCATTAAGTGAAACCTCCTGTGTGCCGGAAGGGTGCCTGGGCCGAGCTAACTGTACCGGTAACGTCTGTGGACAGCTGTACGACGTCCGGTGCGCGGTTTTATGATGAGAATTGTTTTCGTCAGCACATATTATATGTAACACATATTACGTGTAACACATAGTATGTGGTGGCTTTTTTTACATTTATAAAGTAAAAGCAGTTCGCAGCGGTATTTTTAGAAAAGCGCCGTCCGTGGCGGCAGAATGAGAGAAAATATGGCATATCAGGCATTATACAGAAAATGGCGTCCTTTGGAATTTGAAGATGTCAAAGGACAGGAACATATTGTTACAACATTAAAAAATCAGATACGGGCAGACAGAATCGGGCATGCGTACCTTTTCTGCGGAACGCGCGGAACCGGTAAGACAACCGTGGCAAAGATTTTTGCAAAGGCGGTCAACTGCGAGCATCCGGTGGACGGCAGTCCGTGCGGGGAATGTCCGACCTGTAAGGCGATTGCCGAAGGGCGTTCCATGAATGTCATTGAAATCGATGCCGCATCGAATAACGGTGTTGACAATATTCGTGAAATCCGTGACGAAGTCCAGTATTCACCGACAGAGGGCAGGTATAAGGTTTATATCATCGATGAAGTGCATATGCTTTCCATAGGGGCATTTAATGCACTGTTAAAAACACTGGAAGAACCGCCTGCATACGTTATTTTTATTCTGGCGACAACGGAGGCACATAAGATACCGGTTACGATTCTGTCGCGCTGCCAGCGCTATGATTTCCACCGCATTTCTATTGAAACGATTGCAGGTCGGTTATCGCAGCTGATGGAAGCGGAACATATCAATGTCGAAGAAAAGGCAATCCGGTATGTTGCCAAGGCGGCGGACGGTTCCATGCGAGATGCGTTAAGTCTGTTAGACCAGTGCATCGCCTTTTACCTCGGACAGGATTTAAAGTATGAAAATGTGTTAGAGGTGCTTGGTGCGGTGGACACGGCGGTATTTGCCGAAATGCTGTCGTACATTTTAAAGGCGGATACGTATGCGTGTATGCAGCTTTTAGAGCAGATTATTATGCAGGGCAGGGATTTAGGACAGTTTGTCAGTGACTTTGTATGGTATTTAAGAAATCTGCTGCTTGTAAAGACAACGGATGATGAAGCGAAGGCGGAAGACATTATCGATGTTTCGGCAGATAATTTAGAGCAGTTAAAAAAAGACAGTAAACAGGTTGATGTCGATACACTTATGCGCTATATCCGCGTGCTGTCGGAGCTGGCTAATGAGCTGAAATTCTCAACACAGAAGCGTATTAAAGTCGAAGTGACACTCATTAAGCTGACGCGTCCGGCGATGGAACAGCGGCAGGATATGGGCGATGTGATAAGCCGCATCACCCTGCTTGAGCAGGAAATGCAGGAAGCCATGGAAGCGTTAAAAAACGGCGTGGCGGCAGGTACACAGGGCATAAGCGGTATGGCAGATATAGCGGGTGCGGCAGGCAATGCCAGCAGCGATGCAGGCATGGCAGTGTCCCAGCCGGTACAAAAGCGCGTAATAGAGGCAATGCCGGAGGATATTAAGCAGCTGGCAAAGCAGTGGGACTCCATTGTCCATTCGATTGAAGAACCGCTAAAGCGCACCCATTTATTAAATTCACATGTAACGCTTGCAGAGGATGGGCAGAGTCTGGAACTGATGACGTCTTCCCCGACAGCCTATGAGCTGTTTTCAAGGGAAGATGACAAGGCAGAACTGGTTGCGCTCATTGAGGAGCGGACAGGAATCCATGTGAATCTGATTGTTACAAAGCTACAGGATGGAGAAGATTTTCAAAATCGATTTACAGATATCAGAGAATCCGTTAATATGGAAATAGAAGTAGATGATAAGGAGGAATATATCTAATGGCAAAAAGAGGTGGATTTCCGGGAGGTATGCCGGGCAACATGAACAATCTGATGAAGCAGGCACAGAAAATGCAGAAGCAGATGGAAACACAGCAGGCAGAGCTGGAAGCAAAGGAATTCAGTGCGGCAGCAGGCGGCGGTGTTGTAGAAGTAACCGTTACCGGTAAAAGAGAGGTTACAAAGGTCAAGATTGACCCGGAAGCCGTAGATCCGGATGATGTAGAAATGTTAGAAGATTTAATTATGGCAGCAACCAACGAAGCACTCCGCAAGTGTGAAGAAGAATCACAGGCGCAGATGTCTAAGATTACCGGAGGACTTTCAGGACTGACAGGAGGCCTGTTCTAATGGACATTTACAGCGGTCATATGAACAAGTTAATAGAACAGCTGTCGAGATTACCAGGGGTTGGGGCAAAAAGCGCCCAGCGCCTGGCATTTCACATTATAAATATGCCAAAAGAAGAAGTTGAGGGACTGGCATCTGCCATGACGGATGCCAAAGCGCATATTAAATACTGTAAAGAATGTTTTACGCTGACAGATGATGAAATCTGCCCGATCTGTGCCAATGAAAAGCGCGACCACAGTACGATTATGGTGGTGGAACAGACACGCGATATGGCGGCATATGAAAAGACCGGAAAGTATGAGGGTGTCTATCATGTACTGCACGGTGCAATCAGCCCGATGCTTGGCATCGGTCCGTCCGACATTAAGTTAAAGGAACTGATGAAACGGCTCGAAGGCGATGTGCAGGAAGTCATCATTGCAACCAATTCAAGTCTTGAAGGTGAAACGACAGCGATGTATATCAGCCGCCTGATTAAGCCGACAGGCATTAAAGTAACCCGTATTGCAAGCGGTGTGCCGGTTGGCGGCGATTTGGAATATATCGACGAAGTGACACTGCTGCGTGCATTGGACGGCAGAACGGAATTGTAGGATACTATGTTAAACGATATTATTACAGAACACAAAGAGCGTATGCTCAATCTCAAAAAATATTATCCTTTTTTTAAGCTGATGGATGTATCCTTTGCCCAGTTTCAGGAAGGCAGATATGAAATGCTGGACATGGGATATATTGTCATGGGGATTCTGCGCTTTTTTATTGAGGAGAATAACTTTAAAGAAAAGGACGTCACTTACCCGGAATATCTGGACTTTATTACATCATTGCTCAAACGGGACTTTGGGCTGAATCTTTCAGCACAGGAATACAAAGAACTTGCCGATTACATTTTCGATAAAATTAAAAATGAAGGCAGACCGTTTACATTTCCATATTATGATCCTATTGAAAAGAAAAAATGTATTTCACGTATCAAGGTACTGGAAAGTGCCATCCGTGACCATACGGTATGGTATTCCATCAGTTCCGATGCAATTGAATTCTATCTGGATACGAAAGAAATTAAAGAAGAAAGCAGAATCAGTGTGCAGCAGCTGCTCTTAGAAAAAATGATACAGGCACAGAATTTTCAGGGCGGCAAAGATGTAATTGTGCGGATTAATGAAGAAGTGGCACGCCTACAGCGCAGAAAAAATGAGATTATGGAATTGCTCGGCAAAGATGTCTTTGCGGGGATTGAAGCGTATGAAGATTTTGTCCATACGGGTATGCGCTGGTTTGATGAAGAAGAAAAGCTGTTTAAGAAAAATAAAGATTTTATCGAGGGTGCGCTTGCAAAGATGGAAGCCGAACCGGTACAGTCGGAGAGCTATTACCGTACTTTAAAGGAGATTTACGAGCTGGACAGCCAGTTACAGATAGCCATGACAAGGCACGGACAGCTTTTATCGGCATGTACACAGATGCAGCAGATGACAGAAGAAGCCGTGAAGCGGGCAAAACTCGGACGGTTAAGAAGCCATATCCATTTTGGGGCGCTTCTGACAGATTTAATCCGCAGCGACAATGCGGGACTGTTAGAACAGCTTTTGTCACCGGTATTACTGCCGCATATAAAGAAGCGGTTTACGCTGGATTCACTTGACGAGGCACTGACCGTGAAGCCAAAGCAGGCAGAAGCGGTGGAGAAAGTAGAAGAAGAACCGCCGCAGGAAATTCAGTTTGCAGATGAAATGGAAGATCAGCGTATTCGTAAAAACTATACATTTTTAATGAATAGTCTGCTGGCGGCATTTGAAAAGAGAGATACGTTTACGCTTTCGGAATTTGGCGCGGCAATGAGCAGAATGTATTCGCCGGATATTTTAAAAAATGCGGATTACTATTCTTTTTTTGTCAACCTGTGTCAGAAACAGGAGTATGTCATCGGCGGTCAGACGGAAAACGAGAGTTTTCTCGATGACATTTTAAGCGGCGCATTTGCAGACCGTGAACCGGTACATTTTACGATTACGCCAAAATCCGCAGGAGCGCAGGACGAACAGCCAATGGAACAGTCTGAACTGGTGTTTGAACGGAAGGGAACAAAGTAATGGAAAGCAGAAATATAGAAAAGGCACTGGAAATATCCGCAAAACTGGCGGCGGGGGAAACGGTAAGCGAGCAGGGGACAAATGCTGCCCTGTATCAGGAATACAGTACCAACCCGGAAGTGTATGATATGGTATTGTTGTCGTTAAAGAAAATGGAACTTTCGGTTTATGAATATAATAATTCGTTGTTTGCCGCGCCAAAAGCGCACGGCAGCCTGTTTGGCTACAGCAATGAAGCGCTGCGCCGGGAGCTGGGACTGCGTACCAACGGCGAACTCTATCTGGCGTATTTTATCATCTATAATATTATTATGGAGTTTTATACGGATACCATCAGTGCAACGTATGCCGAATTTGTCCGCGTGGAAGACATTGTCCGCAAGGTGGACGATACAACGGCAGGCATTGTGGATAAGAAAAACGGCTTTGTTTTAAGTGAAATTGAGGAAAACAGCTTCCGCAGCCTTGCGTTAAGCTGGGACAGCCTGCCGGCGGCAACCGTGGAATTGTCGGAATTAAGGGCGGCGAAGAATTCCAAGTCGGGTTTTGTAAAGCTGGTCTGCAACTTTTTAGTCAGCCAGCAGTTATTAAGTGACAATCAGGAGCGGTACTATCCGACAGACCGTTTCCGCGCAGTTGTTGAAAATTATTTTGACGAATCCAGAGGAAGAATCATGGAATTGTTAGACCAGTCAGGAGAGGAGAGGGACGAACATGCCGCAGATTAACAGAATCCGTGTAAACAATGTAAAATACAATTTCGGTACGCAGTATTACGATGACTTTATGATGCGTTTTCACTGCCGTAACACGATTTATGACCTTGCAAACGGCGGCGGAAAGAGTCTTTTAATGCTGCTGCTGCTTCAAAATGTGATTCCGAACTGTACGCTTGATGAAAAACAGCCGGTTGAAAAGCTGTTCCGTCCGGGCGGCGGCAATACAGTGATCCACTCATTGATTGAATGGAAGTTAGATATCGCTAACAATGACGGCTATAAATATATGACAACGGGATTCTGCGCAAGAAAGGCAAAGGATACGGAAGCAGACGGCACGGAAGCGGACGGCATATCCGGGCGTTTTTCTGCGGCAGAAGAAGCACCGGCGGGACGTGACAATGCCAGCGTGGAATATTTTAACTACTGTATTTTTTACCGGGAGTTTGGTGAAAACGATATTAAAAATCTGCCGCTGACAAAAAACGGGGAGCGCATTACTTATAATGGTTTAAAGCAGTATCTGCGGGAGCTTGAACATAATGATTTCCACGTTTCGGTAAAAATATTTGACCGAAAGGGCGAATATCAGAGTTTTATCAGCAAGTATGGGCTGTATGAGAGCGAATGGGAAATTATCCGCGGCATCAATAAGACCGAAGGACATGTAAGAACATATTTTGAAACCAATTATAAGACAAGCCGTAAAGTTGTAGAGGATTTATTAATAGAAGAAATTATTCAGAAATCTTTCCACAATAAGCTGGCAGTGGGCAATGACGAAGGTCAGATGGCACAGACACTGCTTGATATTAAGGATACGCTTGCAAGACTGTCAAAGAAAAATGCACAGATTACCAATTATGATAAACAGATGGAGCTGCTCGATGCTTTTTCAGAGTATATTCTGGGATACCGCTCTTTATATGAAGAAAAGGGAAATCTGCGGGGACAGCTGTTAAAGCTGCTTATGCAGTGCAGACAAAATCTGTCGGGATACCGCGCGCAGGAAGAAAAGCAGAAGGACGAACTGCTTCATTTACAGGAAGAATTATTAAAACAGCAGCGCATGATCCAGACTGCCGAGGTGCTGACTGAACAGGCGTCTCTTGCGGGAATGGAAGAACTGATTGCTGCAAATGAGAAGAAGCGGGCATATTTTAAGGAACAGGAAGAACACTTAAAAAGGCAGATGGAAGAAACGGAAAGTCTGGTAGAATACCGCGAATATTTACAGTATCAGAAGCTCTGCGATGAACTTTTGGCAGCCATTGCGGCAAACGGACAAACGGATGAAGAACTGACAAAACAGCTCTATGCACTGGCAGCGGTAATTGTGCCACAGCTTGTACAAAAAAAGAATGCTGCCGGTGAAGAATTGCAGAATGCAGAAACACAGTACCGGGCGTGTCAGAAAGAAGCGGCACAGGCAAAGGCAGATTATCAGGAATTACTGGGCGGGGCTGCGGCGGCAGAACAGATTGCAGTGCATACTGCCAAAGAGATTGAACAGGCAGAAAAAGAACTGGGTGCCTGTATGGAAAAGGCAGGAATCCTTGTGATGGAAAAGGCAGGCGAAGAATACAGTGCCTGCACACAGAAAATCAAAGAACAGGAAGAACAGCTTTTACAGACCGAGGGACAGCTTTCACAGGTGGAAGCACTGCTTTCAAAGGGCAGACAGCAGCAGGCATCCTGCCGTGCGCGGATTGAACTGCTGACAGAACAGTTAGGACAGGCGGAAACCAAAAAAGAACAGGAACAGAAAGAAAAGCAGCAGCTTTTACAGTTAAAGGCCGTCTATGGGGAACAGGATACCCGCCGGGCATGCCGCGTTGTATTGGATAACCACCGCAGACTGGAAGCGGAATGTGAGCAGCTTACCGCTGACTGTACGCAGCTTACGCAGTTCCTTGAAAATATGAAGCACGGGATATTCAGTGCGGGCGGAAGACACCGGGAGAAGGTAAAAAGCTATCTTTCAGGACGGTATGGAGAAGATGTAAAAGAAGGCAGCGAGTGGCTTTCGGGGCTTTCGGAAGATGAAAGAAAACAGGTGCTTGCCGCATTCCCATATGCCGAGTATGCATTTATTGTTGAAAATGATTTTTCAAGAATCAAAGAAGACCCAGTGCTTGCGGACTTTGGCAGAAGCGCCTATGTGATTCCGGTATTGTCTGCACAGGCGGCAAAAGCACAGCTTACGGCAGAAAATGAACAGTATGTTGTATATGCCAGAAAGGATATGGCATTTTTAAAGGATGAAAAGCTGCGCGGGCGGGAAGAAAAGCTGGCGCAGGAAGAACTGGCGGCGGCACAGGAAAAACTGGCCAGACTGACCGACAGAAAAGAAATTGTCTGGAATGACTATGTACGCATACAGGAACTTTCAAAGCTGGAAGAAGAACCGGCAAAGAAAGAGTTTGAAGCGTTGTCTGTGCGTTTAGAGGAACTGCAAAAGGAAGCACAGCGTTTACAGGAAGAAATGGAACAGGAGGAAGCCCTGCGTAAAAAAGGCCGGGAGCGGAAAGCACAGGTGCAGGAAAAGCTGGCACAAAACCGGGGGCGGTATCCATACGTGCAAAAGTGCGCAAAACTGGCAGAGAGTCTTCTTGTACAGTACCGTGAAAAGCAGGAATACACGCAGAGGGCGGCAGATGCAAAGCAGGAACAGCTCTTAAAAGAGCAGGAAATGCAGGCGCAGGAAAAGGCAGAACAGACCGCCTTACAGCGCAAAAATGCACTGGCAGTAGAATATGATCGTCTGCAAAGCCGTCTTGACAAGCGTTATCAGGCATATATAAGCGTGGAAGCCGACGGCGGACAGTCCGCAGGAATTCATGTGCTGCAGTCAGCGGCGGATGGCAGTGCGGTAGCAGGGTTAGCGGATGCTGACGGACATGCGCTGTCATTAGAACAGCTGGAGAACCGCTTTGCGGGAGTGAAAAAGGCATTGGATGAAAAAAATGCCGATGTGCATGATAAAGAAGAATTATTAAGACATTACCGTGCGGCAATGGGAAAATGCAGTACGGCAATTGCACGCCGCCATTTTACAATGGAAGAACTTGCGGCAAAAGAGGCACAGGGAGAAGCTGTCCCAAATCCGGATGATGCGCTCCGTGCGCTTGAGCAGGAACGTGAGCAGGCGGTACAGCAGGAAAAAGCGGCAGCAGAAGAACTGGAAGCGCAGAATGCATTAATGAACCGTCTGCAGGGAAGTATTGCACACGGAAAGAGCCAGATTGAAGAAAAGTACGGTGCTTTTGAAGCGTTTGACTGTGATAACCCGGAGCAGTTCATTGTACAGCATAAAAATTATAAGGACAGCATTGCAGGACAGATCAAAGAACTGGAAAAAGAGCAGAAACGCCAGACAGAAAAAATGCAGGATTTCCTCGTAATGGAAAAGGATTTGTCAAGAATTGTTGCCAAAGCGGGCATTGAAGTGCCGGAAGCGTCAGAAATGGAAAATGCAGATACCATGGCAGGACAGCCGGAGGATACAGACATAAATGTAGCAGATTTTTCGGGCTATGAAACGGTACAGAAAGAATTTGAAAAGCTGTGTGCGCTTGAGGTGCGCAAGCTGGAAGAATTTTTAAAGAAAAAGGATAAGCTGACGGAAGAACTGACGGCATGTGATGCAAAAGAACTGGCATTGGAGATTAAAATGTCGGTTCATGTGCCAAAGGACATTGAAGCCGTGAAGCAGTTAAAGTCCAGACTTTCCGAAACCAATACGCTGATTGCACTGGAAAAAGAGCGCGTATCCAAAGGAATTTCCGATATGGAGCGTATCAAGGATAACTTTGAAAACCGGTGTGTCCAGATTTGCTGTAATATCAAGACGGAACTTGACCGCCTGCCAAAGCTTTCAAGCATTACGATGGATAATGAGGTTATTTCTATTATCGGGCTGTCCGTACCGTATGCCAAGGAATCCGATTATAAGGAAAGAATGGCGGCATACATTGACGAAACGGTCCTGATGGCGGAAAGCTTTGACAATACACAGGAGCGGTTAAAATATATCCGCAACCGGTTAAGCTGGAAACGCCTTTTTGCCGTGATTGTAACCGATATGAACGCCATCCGCGTAAGTCTTTATAAAAGAGAGCGCATGAAAGACCAGAGCCGGTATCTGCGGTATGAAGAAGCAGTGGGTTCAACCGGACAGTCACAGGGTATTTATATTCAGTTTTTAATTGCGGTAATTCATTATATTTCAAGTATCAATGCGCCGGCAGACAGTGCGGGTGTACTGGGCAAGACCATTTTTATTGATAATCCGTTCGGTGCGGCAAAGGATATTTATATCTGGGAGCCGATTTTTAAGCTGTTAAAGACCAACCACGTGCAGCTCATTGTTCCGGCACGAGGTGCAACCCCGGCGATTACGGGAAGATTTGATGTCAATTACATTTTAGGACAGAAGCTTGTACATAACCGGCAGCAGACGGTTGTTGTCGATTACTACAGCCGTACAAAAAATGAGGAACTTGAATATACGCGCATGGATTATGAGCAGGCAGTATTCGACTTTATATAGGCGCTATAGGCAAAAAACGCCTCAACGTTGGCATTTCTTTTTAAAAGAGTTTACAAGAATACTGCGCTGTGATAAACTTGAGTAGAATATGTTTAAATCATTTATTTGATATATACAGTAAAGGTGGCGTTTGTTTTGGATAAGTATGAATTTAATATAAAAGTAGATCAAATTAAAAAGCTTGCTGCCAAGAAGTCATTTCAGGAGGCGGCAGCGATTGCCAAGGAAATGAACTGGCAGAAGGTG
>ENA-OQHF01000201-OQHF01000201.1-human-gut-metagenome-genome-assembly--contig:-NODE-201-length-38003-cov-5.363898_pt1 | contig 38003 bp, 39 predicted proteins | sample MGYA00242559_ERZ504709 | MGnify/ENA primary metagenome ERZ504709 (study PRJEB26092, sample SAMD00036203) | human gut metagenome | host: Homo sapiens | study: EMG produced TPA metagenomics assembly of... | reverse complement strand
ACCATCAGGGGCTTTTTTGCAGGCAGTGCGCACCATGCGCACCACCTCACCGGCAGCTTCGGCTTTCACACCGTAGGCCATGCCGCCCACCTTGACGTTGGGGCAGGAGATGTTCAGCTCCACGATGTCCACTGCGCTTTCGCTCAGCATCGCAGCGCCTTCCACATACTCTTCCTCGCTGTGGCCGCCAAGGTTTGCAATGGCCACCGTGCCGTACTTCTGCTTCAGCTCCAGCATCTCGGGCAGCTCCACGTCAATAAAGTGCTGCACGCCGGGTTCTGCAGGCCGATGCTGTTGATGAGGCCGGAGGGGGTCTCCCACAGGCGCTCGCCCTTGTTGCCGTACTGGCCGTGCAGGGTAAGCCCCTTGCCGGAGATGCCGCCGATTTTAGCAAAATCGGCCAGTTCCTCGTACTCCACACCGTAGCCCACGGTGCCGGATGCGCCGATGACCGGGCTGTTCATCACAAAGCCCAGCAGGTTTGTTTTCAGGTCAGCCATCAGAAGAACACCTCCGTTGCGTCAAATACAGGGCCGTTCTTGCACACGCTCTTGCCCTCGCCGCCCTTGGTCTCGCAGGTGCAGCCAAGGCAGGCACCAATGCCGCAGGCCATCTTCTTTTCCATGCTCACAAAGCAGGGAGTGCCTTTTTCGGCACACAGGCGGGCGGCGTTCTTCATCATCACGGTGGGGCCGCACACCAGCACCACATCGTAATCGGCGGGGTCGTACAGCTGGGTGACAAAGCCGTGGAAGCCCACCGCGCCGGTGTCGGTGGACACCTTGACGAGGTTTGCGATGCTGCGGTACTCCTCCATGCAGTAGGGGGTGTCGCGGAAGCCGAAGAACACGTCCGGCTTTGCCCCGGCAGCGGCCAGCTCGCGAGTGAGCTGGAACATGGGCGCAGTGCCGATGCCGCCGCCCACCACGGCGATCTTTTTGTACTTGCTCAGGATATCCGGCACATCAAAGCCGTTGCCCATGGGGCCGGTAAGCTGGAAGGTATCCTGCTGCTTGAGCTGTGCCAGCTTTTCGGTGCCCTCGCCCACCACCTGATACAAAAACTCGATGGTGCTGCTGTCCGGGTTCCAGCGGTGCACGCTGATGGGACGGGACAGGAAGGGGGCCTCGTCTGCGCCCCAGGAGCGCAGGGTGAAGAACTGGCCTGCGTGGGGGGCCGTGGTCACGGTCCGGCCACACCACGGTCAGCAGGCGGATGTCCGGGGCAATGACCTCATTGCGCAGGACGGTGGCTTCACAGCAGGCTGCACGCATGAGCAATGGCCTCCTTCATGTTCACACACTCGTTGTAAGCGGCCTCGTCAAAGGCAGTGCCCGGCTGCTTTTTGTAAGCCAGCAGGATGCCGCGGCTGGAGTTGACCACGCCGCCGTTGCCCTTGGTCAGGTACTGGGCAATATCCTCCGCCTTGCCGCCCTGTGCGCCGTAGCCGGGGATCAGGAAGAAGCTGTCCTGATACTTGGCGCGGATCTCGGTGGCCTCCTCGATGTGGGTGCCGCCGATGACCAGACCGATGGAGGAGTAGCCGTGCTCGCCCATGTAGTCCTTGCCCAGAGCGTTCAGCTTGTCGCCCACCAGATCGTAGACGTGGCGGCCGTCTGCCAGCTTCTCATACTCAAAGTCCTTGGCACCGCCGTTGGAGGTGCGGCAGAGGACGAACATGCCCTTGCCCTGCTTTTCGGCATAGGGCAGGTAGGGGCTGATGGAATCCAGACCCATGTAGGGGGCCAGAGTGACGAAATCAGACTCGAAGTCGCCGGTGAAGTGGCCCATGGCGTACATCTCGGCGGTCTTGGCGATATCGCCGCGCTTGATATCGGCGATGACAGGGATACCAGCCTCGCGGACAGCGGCCAGGGTCTCGGCGTAGGCCTTCATGCCCTCCAGACCCAGGGACTCGTAGTATGCGATCTGCACCTTGTAGCAGCCAGCCACAGCCTTGGTGGCATCGATGAGCTTCTTGTTGAAGCGGACGATGTTCTCTCCCTTGGTCAGGGTGGTGTCCACAAAGTCAGCGGGCAGGTAGCTGAAATCAGTGTCCAGACCCACACACACCGGGCCGCGGGCTGCAACTGCTTCGTAAAGCTTGTCCATGTTTGTCATTGTCGGGTTCCTCCATACTCTCTTATTACGAATTAAACTCTCAGTCAGCGCTGACGCGCTGCCAGCTCCCCTAGTAGGGGAGCCCTTGGCAAAGAGGTGAAGTGATACGTTCTGACTTTTACTCCTCAGCCTGATAGGTCAGCTTGCCGCCCTTGATGGTGGCATAGACCCTGCCGTAGAGCTGTGCACCATCAAAGGGGCAGTTATGGCTCTTGGAGTGCAACTTTTCTTTGTCCACGGTGTAGGGGGTGTCGAGATCCACCAGCACGAAGTCTGCATCGTAGCCGGGCTCCAGCTGGCCCTTGGCAAGGCCCAGGATCTCTGCCGGGCGGGTGCTCATCAGGTGCACCAGCAGTTCCAGCGGCAGGCCCTCTTCCCTGCAGAGCTTGGTGTAGCAGACCCCAAAGGCGGTCTCGCTGCCCACCATACCGGCCATACCCTTCAGCTTGTCCTCCTCAGAGTGGGGAGCGTGATCGGTGGCAATGGCATCCACCACACCGGAACGGATGCCATCGATGAGCGCCTGCACATCATCCGCGGTGCGGATGGGCGGGTTGACCCGGTAATCGCAGGTCTCATTGTTGAACCACAGGTGATGCGGGGTCACCTCACAGGTCACAGGTGCGCCGCGCAGCTTGGCCATCTGGATGGCCTCCAGCGCGCCCCGGGTGGAAACGTGGCACATGTGCAGCCTGGTCTGGTAGTACTCGCTCAGCCAGCAGTTGCGCACGGTCTCCAGATCCTCGGCCAGCCGGTAATCCCAGGGGCTGATCTCCATATCCTCGGCGTGGCTCATCACGGTGATATCCCGCTGGGTGCAGATGGCAAAGGCCCGGGCCATAGTGGCGTTATCCTGCACACCGTGGCCATCCTCGGTGATGAACTTCACGCTGGCGGGCAGGGTCTTGAGGTGGTCGATGGTCTTGCCGTCAAAGTTCTCGGTGATGGAAACAGTCTGGTTCACATCGCACAGTCCCACCTCGGCAGCCTTCTGCTCCACCATAGCTGCCTGTGCGGCAGAGGAGCAGACGGGCTTTGTGTTGGGCATCAGGTTGACAAAGGTGTAGCCGCCTGCGGCCGCAGCCATGCTTCCGGTGGCGATGTCCTCCTTATATTCAAAGCCCGGGGTGCGCCAGTGGCAGTGCAGGTCCACAAAGGCGGGCAGCACGGTCAGACCGCCTGCATCGAGGACAGTCTCCCCCTCCCCGGCCAGTGCGGAAAGATCCTGACCCACGGCGGCGATCTTTCCGTCTTTCACGAAAAGCTCCACCGGGCGGCCCGCAGCGTTTACAGCGTTGATGAGCAGCATATTCTTTTACCTCCCTGTTCGTATTTCGGATGGGCGGATGCGGGCATTGCAGCCCGCGGACAGGCAAAAAAAAGAACTTTTCCACAAACGGAAAAGTTCAAAAAGCGAAAAAAGGAAACACGGAACCCACCGCAAAAACGGCTGCAAACTGCTTTTTCAGTTCAGCGTTCATTTTTGACAGCATTCGTCCGCTTCTCCTTTTCCTTCGCATTTGTTTTCGTTATATTTTATCATAGAAACGCAAAATGTGTCAATGCTTTCTGTAAGATTCCTGTGTGAAAAGGTTTTGGCTGTATCTCCCGGAATTTTGGCTACTCTACCGAAAACCCGTTTCCCGTCCCATAATCCATGCGCGGAGGGGGATTTTTCTCCGTCAATTCCTACCAAAGCACTGTACATTGAAGTTTGCATGTGTTATTATAGTATCTGTCAAAAAGAGAGAGCCGCACCGAGGCGGCTGAACAAAAGGGAGGGTTTCCCACATGAGCTTATTGGAAGACGCACGGAACATCCAGCGCAAAGACCCCGCCGCACGCAGTGTGCTGGAGGTCATCCTGCTGTACCCCGGCTTCCATATCCTGGTTTACCACCGCATTGCCCACTGGCTGTATGAGCACGGGCACTTTTTCCTTGCCCGCTGGGTCAGCCAGCACGGCCGCCACAAGACCGGCATCGAGATCCACCCCGGTGCCCGGATCGGCAGGTGCCTGTTCATCGACCACGGCATGGGCATCGTGTTCGGCGAGACCACCGTGATCGGCGACAACTGCACCATCTACCACGGCGTGACGCTGGGCGGCACCGGCAAGGACACCGGAAAGCGCCACCCCACCCTGGGCAACAATGTGCTGATCGGCGCGGGCACCAAGGTGCTGGGCCCGGTGTATATCGGCGATAACGCCCGCATCGGCGCAGGCAGCGTGGTGCTGCGCAACCTGCCCGCCAACTGCACCGCTGTGGGCGTGCCCGCCGAGGTGGTGCGCATCAACAACAAGGCCGTCAACCCCGCCGACGACCTGGACCAGCAGGATCTGCCGGATGTCATGGCCCAGCGCCTCACCGAGCTGGACCGCCGCATCAGCAGGCTGGAAAAGGACGCACAGGGGGATGTGCCCCCCAGCATCCACGAGGTCATCCAGAAACAGCAGCGCTGAACCTCTCGGTCCCACTTTGCTTGTCGGCTTTCCTCATAGGGGAGCCGCTGGCATGGCGGTACTATCCGCAAAAACTGAACAAAGCTTCTGCAAAACGAAAGCAGCTGCGCTCCGCACACACGGAACGCAGCTGCTTTTCTGTTATTTACAAGGAGTTGCCACCAGTTCTTTGACCTTTTGTGCCGCTGCTGCCACCAGCTGGCCGATGGGCTGGTCGGGCACGCCCACCACGATGTTCTCACAGTGGTTGATGGGCACCAGCACCCGCCGGGCAGGGCTCTGGCAGACTGCCGCTGCCATGGCAGGGGTGATCTCGCCCAGCAGCGCGTCAGCGATCACAATGCCGATGGGCCCCACAATAACATCCGCGGTGCGGCAGTTCACGACCACGGCGTTCTCGCCGGTGGCGGCGCGGGCCGTCCCCGCCTTGAGCATGGCCGAAGTCGCAAGGCTGTTGGTGCCCCACGGCGGTCAGCCGGGCTTCCGGGCAGGCGGCAGAGATGGCCGCCACCAGCTGGCGGCCCAGACCGCCGCCCTGGCCGTCAATGACCAGAACGTTCATCAGAAGTCGATCTCCTCCAGCCGCAGCAGGGCGATGATGTAGATCTTCAAGGCCTCCAGCAGCTTATCGATGGGAGCTGCCTCGTTGGCACCGTGCATCGGGCCGCCGAACTCAGGCAGCACCATGTCCTCGTGCTCGGGGCCAAAGCTCACCGCATAGGGGAAGTGGCGGGCATAGGTGCCGCCGCCCATGGTAAAGGGCGTGGCATTCTCGCCGGTGACCTCGTTGTAGGTCTCGATGCAGGCCTTGATGGCGGGGGTATCGGCTGCGATATAGAAGGGCTCGGCACCCTCGGCCTTCTCCAGAGAAGCACCCGTGCCAATGGCAGCTTTGATCTGCTCCTTCATCTTCTCGGCGTTGGTGCAGGTGGGGTAACGGCTGTCCATGGTCTGGACGATCCGGCCCTCCCGCATGAAGATGCGGCCGCCGATGATGGTCAGGGGGCCGAAGGGGCCGTCGGCGCAGTCGATGCCCAGGCCGGTGCCTGCAGTGGAAGCGTGCAGCTTTTTCAGGGCTTCCAGATATGCGCGCTCCGCATCGTTGCACAGATCGTTGTCCAGCAGGTAGTTCACCACCAGACCGATGGCGTTGACCGTGCCCTCGGGCATGGCGGCATGGCCGCTCTTGCCCCAGCCCCGGATACGCACCCCATTGCCTTCCGGCTCCAGCGTGATGTTGGGGGCATTCTTCAGCTTGGTGATGTCAGTCTCCACCAGTGCGCTGGCGCGGTCGGGGACTGCATTGTTGGCAACGCCGCCTTCGAACTCCTTGATCTCACCGTTGCACACCGGGCTGACCAGCTCCGCACCGAAATGGCCCTTCTCGCCGTTGCACACCGGGAACTCTGCATCCGGGGTGAAGCAGAACACCGGGGCCGGGTAGTTCTTGAGGTAATATTCCACATCGTTCATGTGGGTCTCTTCGTTGTCGCCAACCATTGCGCGGATGGGATACCGCAGGGAAACGCCCTCCTCCTTGAGGAACTTCAGGGCGTACAGAGTAGCCACCATGGGGCCTTTGTCATCGGCCACACCACGGCCGATCATCCAGCCGTCCCGGATCTGCATCTTGAAGGGATCCTGGCTCCAGCCGTTGCCCACGGGCACCACGTCCACATGGCAGATGGTTGCCAGATACTTCTCGGGGTCTGCACCGGCCAGCTCGGCATAGCCGATGTAGTTCTCGCAGTTGCGGGTCGCCAGACCCATGCCTGCAGCCAGCTCCAGCGTCTTGTCCAGCGCTGCGCGGGGGCCTGCGCCGAAGGGTGCGCCCTCCTCCGGGGTGCCCTCTACACTGTCAATGGCCACCAGCGCCGCAATATCCTGCAGCAGCTGCTCCTTGTTTTCCGCAATATATGCGTCAATTTTCTGATTCAGTGCCTGATCCATGTTCTACAACGTCCTTTCTGACCGGAAGTGGCTTCCGGTTTTCACACAACTATTATTCAGTGTAGCATACTGCGGGCAGAAAAGCTACCGGCATTTTACACGACAAAAGCGCCCGCGTTTTGTCAGCCTGCCGCAAACAGCCCGCTGACCGCGCCCAGCAGCCCGGCGCTTGCCAGGCCCATGATGATGCCCGCCAGCAGCACACCGCCCATGCAGGCAATGAGAACATCCTTGAACTTCATGTCCAGAATGGAGGCTGCCAGCGTACCGGTCCAGGCACCGGTGCCGGGCAGCGGGATCCCCACAAAGAGCAGCAGGGCAACGGTCAGACCCTTGCCGGCCTTTTCCTCCAGTTTGCGGCCGCCCTTTTCCCCCTTGGTGATGAAGAACTTGCACACCGGCCCGATGACCGGCTTGTGGTAGCCCCAGATGAGGAACTTGCGGGCAAAAAGGTAGATAAAGGGCACCGGCAGCATATTGCCGAGCACGCAGACCAGATAGGTGGGCAGAGCGGGCAGGCCCATGCCCAGCCCGATCGGAATGGCACCGCGCAGTTCAATGACCGGCACCATCGAGACAAAAAACACCATCAGATAATTCTTGAGCATCCAGGTTTCTCCTTATTATAAGATCATGATCGTAACGGCTTACAGGTCGATGACCAGCTCCACCGGGCAGTGGTCGGAGCCAAACACCTCGTTGTGGATCTCGGCGGCGGCCACCTTGTCGGCGATGCGGTTTGAAACGATGAAATAATCAATGCGCCAGCCCGCGTTCTTTTCCCGGGCGTGGAAGCGGTAGCTCCACCAGCTGTACTTCACCTCGTCCGGGTGGACAGCGCGGAAGGTGTCGGTAAAGCCCGCTGCCAGCAGCTCGGTCATCTTGGCCCGCTCCTGGTCAGTGAAGCCCGCGCTCATCCGGTTGGTCTTCGCATTCTTGATGTCGATCTCGGTGTGGGCCACGTTCAGGTCACCGCAGAGGATGACCGGCTTTTTCGCGTCCAGCTCCAGCAGGTAGGCCCGGAACGCATCTTCCCAGGTCATGCGGTAGTCCAGCCGCTTCAGGCCGTCCTGACTGTTGGGCGTGTAGCAGTTGACCAGGTAGAAGCCGGGATATTCCAGCGTCAGCACCCGGCCCTCGTGGTCGTGCTCCTCCCTGCCGATGCCGGTGGTCACGGCCAGCGGGGCCGTTTTGCACCAGCAGGCCGTGCCGGAGTAGCCCTTTTTCTCGGCGGAGTAGGTGTACTCGGTGTATCCCTCGGGGGCAAAATCAGCCTGCCCCGGCTGCATCTTGGTCTCCTGCACCGAGAAAATGTCGGCATCCAGCGCCGCAAAGCTTGCGGCAAAATCGTGGGTCAGGCAGGCCCGCAGGCCGTTGACGTTCCAGCTGATCAGTTTCATATCCTGTTCCTTTCTTATGCCTGATATTTTGTTTTCCATGCGCCGCTCTTCATGCGCGCCACAAAGCAGATGACACGGCAGACCCAGTCAATGACCATGGCGATCCAGACACCCACAGCGCCCAGCCCATCCTGACACAGAGCAGGTAGCTGAACCCCAGCCGCCAGATGGCCATGCTGAGCACAGAGACCACCATGGTAAATTTCACATCGTTGGCCGCGCGCAGGGCGTTGGGCAGAACAAAGGAGGCCGGCCACAGGAACAGGCCGCTGCCTGCGTGGATCTGCACCAGCAGGATGGCCAGCGCCATGGTCTCACCGGAGAGGGCGTAGATGCCCACCAGCGGCTTAAGGAAGAGCAGGATGCCGCCGTTGAAGATCCCCATGGAAATGTAGGCCCAGAGCAGCAGCTTGCGGGTGTAGAAAACGGTCTGCTCATTGTCCCCTGCGCCAACGCAGCGGCCCACCACCGTGATCATGGCCAGACCAATGGCCTGCCCCGGGATGCAGCCCATGCCGTCCAGATTGTTTGCCACGGCATTGGCGGCAATCTGCACGGTGCCGAAGGTGGAAATCATGCTCACCACCAGAATGCGGCCCGCCTGGAACAGGCTGTTCTCAAAGGCGGACGGGATGCCGATGCCCAGGATGCGCTTTGCCATCCGGCCATCCAGCCGGAACGTTTTGGGCACGGTGAGCATGTGGCCCTTCTGGTAGCAGCGGTTCAGGATGAGCACCGCTGCCACAGCACGGGAGAGGACGCTGGGCCAGGCAACGCCGTCCACGCCCATGCCCAGCACAAAGATGCAGACCGCATTGCCCACGATGTTGATGATGTTCATCAGGATGCTGATCTGCATGGAGATTTTGGAGTTGCCCATGCTGCGGAAGAGCGCCGCACCGGCATTGTACATGGCCAGGAACGGGTAGCTGACCGCCGTGATGCGCAGGTAGAGCACACCGGCCTCCAGTACATCGGCATCGATGCTGCCATAGCACAGCCGGATCATGGGACGGGCCAGCACAAAGCAGAACACCCCCACACCCACGCCCAGCAGAGCGCTGAGCAGGATCAGCTGACCCGAGCTTGCATTGGCGTGCTTCTGCTCCTTTGCACCCAGATACTGGCTGACCACCACCGCGCCGCCGGTGGCCAGCGCCGCAAACAGCACGATGATGAGGTTGTTGATCATATCCACCAGGCTGACACCCGAGATGGCGGCTTCGCCGCAGCGGGAGACCATCATGGTATCGGCCATGCCCACCGTCACGGCCAGCAGCTGCTCCACCAGCAGCGGCCCCACCAGCCTGAGCAGGTCACGCTGGCTGAACAGCGGGGCCCGCCCGCCAAAGCACGGGGCCTTGTTTTGTGCGATCGTATGTTCCATTCTATTCCTCGCTTCTTCCCACACCTTTTTTGCCCTTCCGGGCCGCAGAGCGTCCTTTTCTCATAGATGTATCCATCATAACACAGCCGCATCCTGTTGTAAAGAATCAGCTTCTGCAATTCCGAACCTCTGCCCCCAGCCCGTGCTTGTTTCATCACTTTGCCAAATGTATCTCTCCCCTTTTTGTGCGTTGTGACAAAATTGCATTTTTTGCTCGAACAAAAGAACTTTTTTCAAAAAAGCTCTTGTATTTTTCTGTGAAAAGTGTTATCTTGTATCCAACAGAAGCGCCAGTTGGATACAAAGCGAAACGACGCGCTTTCCTCTCCGGCACTCCTGTTGTTCATCCTTCTATTATTATGCTATTTTCTTCATTTACCTTCTTATCATTTACCCTGTCCTGAAACGGACAAACAAAAAATGCTTCCCCACCTGCACGGGGGAGCGTTTTTTGTTTGTCTGCCGCCCACCATAGCAAAGCGCCCTGCACCTTTCACGGTACAGGGCGCTTTGTGTTCTGTTCTTACAGCGCTGCAACAGCGGCCTTGAGCTCATCCACGCGGTCCGTGTTCTCCCACTTCACGCCCAGATCCTCGCGGCCCATGTGGCCGTAGGCGGCCAGCTTGCGGTAGATGGGCTTCCGCAGGCCGAGGTCACGGATGATGGCGGCGGGGGTCAGGTCAAAGACCTTCTCCACTGCCTGCTCGATCTTCTCATCGGCCACGGTGCCGGTGCCAAAGGTATCCACCATGATGGACACAGGCTTTGCCACGCCGATGGCGTAGGCCACCTGCACCTCACACTGCTTAGCCAGACCGGCAGCCACGATGTTCTTGGCCACCCAGCGGGTCGCGTAAGCGGCACTGCGGTCCACCTTGCTGGGGTCCTTTCCGGAGAATGCGCCGCCGCCGTGGCGGGCGTAGCCGCCGTAGGTGTCAACGATGATCTTGCGGCCGGTCAGGCCGCTGTCACCCTGCGGGCCGCCCACAACAAAGCGGCCGGTGGGGTTGATGTAGTACTTGGTGTTCTCATCCAGCAGCTCGGCAGGGATGGTGGCCTTGATGACCTTCTCCATGATGTCGGCCCGGAGCTGCTCCATGGTCACGCTCTCGCTGTGCTGGCTGGAGATGACGACTGCATCCACCCGGATGGGCTTGTTGTTCTCGTCGTACTCCACGGTGACCTGGCTCTTACCATCCGGGCGCAGGTAATCCAGCTCGCCGCTCTTGCGCACCTCGGTCAGCTTCTTGGCCAGCTTGTGGGCCAGGCTGATGGGCATGGGCATCAGCTCAGGGGTCTCATCACAGGCATAGCCGAACATCATGCCCTGGTCACCGGCACCGCCGACCTGGTCGTTGGTGCCCAGTGCGATATCGGGGCTCTGGCCGTCGATGTTGGAGATCACGGCGCAGGTGTCAGCGTCAAAGCCGTACTTTGCACGGGTGTAGCCGATGTCAGAGATGACTTCGCGGACGATCTTCTGGAAATCGACATAGCAGTTGGTGGTGATCTCGCCCATGATGTGGACCAGACCGGTGGAAGCGCAGGTCTCGCAGGCCACGCGGGCATCGGGGTCGTGGGTCAGGATCTCGTCCAGGATCGCATCGGAGATCTGGTCGCAGATCTTGTCAGGATGTCCCTCGGTGACGGACTCAGAAGTAAACAGGTGTCTTGCCATAAATTTTGTCCTCCATGTGTGTGGTGAATCTTGCACAGCTTCATACACGTCCATCAAGTTTGCGCAAACAAAAACGCTCAGAACCGAAGCTCTGAGCGTTTGCACTCTTATCTTTCGGTTTCCCGCAGGATTTGGCACCTTATGCTCATCGCACAGGTTGTCGGGCTTCACAGGGCCTGTCCCCTCAGCCGCTCTTGATAAGTCGGTATTCAGTTGTTTTCTGAAAGATATCTTATCATCTCTTCGTCAGATTGTCAAGAAGAGTATCACTCTTTTTAGACATCTCAACGAAATTGATTAGGATTTCCCCTAGAAGTACCGGGAGTTTCTTGATGCTCTCTTAGTAACCCTTGGCCTGTTCGCCGTTCAGCAGCTTGACCGCGCGGGAGGTGCCCAGACGGTCTGCACCCAGAGCGAGGAACTTTTCCATATCCTCCACGGTGGAGATGCCGCCGGCAGCCTTGACCTTGCAGCGACCATGCACGCCCTTGACCATCAGCTCCACATCGTGGAAGGTAGCGCCTGCGGTGGAGAAGCCGGTGCTGGTCTTGATGTAGTCAGCGCCCGCCTCGCAGACAATGTCGCACATCTTTTCCTTTTCCTCGTCGGTCAGCAGGCAGGTCTCAATGATGACCTTGAGCACCTTGTCGCCCACGGCCTCCTTGACGGCACGGATGTCCTCACGGACTGCATCGTACTCCTTGTTCTTCAGACGGCCGATGTTGATGACCATGTCCACCTCGGCAGCGCCGTTCTCAATGGCAGTCTTGGCCTCAAAGGCCTTGCTGGCGGTATCCATGGCACCCAGAGGGAAGCCCACCACGCAGCACACCGGGATTCGGCCCGCCATATACTCGACCGCCTGCTTTACATAGCAGGTGTTGATGCAGACGGATGCGGTGTGGTTGGCAATGGCCTCGTCGCAGATGACCTGGATCTGGGGCCAGGTGGCCTCGGGCTTCAGCAGGGTATGATCGACATGGGAGAGGATCTCTTCACGGGTCATATTATTTTCCTCCATCAATTCTTGCTGGCACGGCGGACCTTTGCCATACCCACAGCGCTCAGGGCAATTGCCGTTACGGATGCGGTGGCACCAATGATGCCCAGAACAAGACCGGAAACCAGGAATGCAAAACCTTTCAGACCACGTTTCATAATACCGTACCTCCATTGTTTTGTTACTTAAAACTCCCTCAGTCACCTTCGGTGACAGCTCCCTCTGAGAGGGAGCCTTGTCGGCAAATGCAAGGCAATGCCTCCCTCCCAGAGGGAGGTGGCTGCACCGTAGGTGCAGACAGAGGGAGTTACTTCTTCTTAAAGATGATCAGCTTGCTGAACACATAGTTCAGCACCACGACCACCACGTTGGAGAACACCTTGACGCACAGACCCCACAGCTCCTGCGCATTGTAGCGGCTGGTAACGAAGATTGCCGTGGGGCCGTCTGCACCGCCGATGACGGCAATAGCGGCAGAGCCATCCGTGACCCCCGCCGGTGTGCCTGCATAGGAGGCTGCCATCTGTATGGCCGTATCCGGGCCAAGCCAGTGGGCCACCACGCTCAGCACCCCCTGCATCAGCTCGTCCATCAGCGCTGCGCCCTGGGCCGCCAGCAGATTGCCCAGCACCAGCATAATTGCAGTGTCCACCAGCATTGTGCCCAGACGGCAGGTGACAAATGTGCCGAACTCCCGTGCCATCTCCCGGCCACGGGTCTTGCTGCGGAAGACGAACGCCCGGTTGGTGGCATAGGCAAACAGGATGCAGAGGATGTTGTCCAGCACATTGCCCCAGCTGTTGGCGGCGGTGTAGCCGAACAGCCTGTTGAACAGGGCGTACAGCACAATATTCAGCAGGGTGGTCAGCACGCCGAAGATCAGGTAGGAGATGACCTCCCAGTGCTTTTTAAAAATTTTATCATGGCTTTGTAACAAAAACAGCCCCGCCGCGTTACCCGGCAACGGGGCTGCAGTCGCATTGTGTCTGAAACTCAGCGAACCACGGACTGATTACTCAGCGTCGTCGTTCAGCAGAGCCTTCATGGACAGGCTGATGCGCTTCTTGTCGAAGTCAACATCCAGCAGCTTCACATCGACCATATCGCCGACCTTCAGTGCGTCGGAGACCTTCTCAACGCGGTCATTGCTGATCTCGCTGATGTGGACCAGACCGTCAACACCCGGCAGGATGCGGACGAATGCACCAAACTTGGTCAGAGAAACGACCGGAGCATGGAAGGTGCTGCCGATGGGGTAGTTGTTCTTCAGCTGCTCCCAGGGGTTGTCCTCGGACTTCTTGTAGCCCAGAGAAACCTTGTGGTTCTCGGTGTCGATGTCCTTGACATACACTTCGATGGTGTCGCCAACAGAGACGACCTCGGAGGGGTGCTTGATGCGGTTCCAGCTCAGCTCGCTGATGTGGCACAGGCCGTCAACACCACCGATGTCAACGAATGCACCATAAGAGGTCAGGCTCTTGACAACGCCGGTGTAGGTCTTGCCCACCTCAACGTTTGCCCAGAACTCCTCACGCTTAGCCTTGTTCTGCTCAGCGGTCACCTTGTTGATGCTGCCCACGATCTTGCGGCCGGAGCACTCGGTGACGACCAGCTGAACGTGCTGGCCGACCAGAGCAGTGTAGTCCTCGTCGCGGCGCATAGTGGCCTGAGAACGGGGAACGAACACCTTGACACCCTTGACGTTAACGACAACGCCGCCCTTATTGAACTCGGTAACATCGCCCTCGACGACTTCACCGGATTCTGCTGCCTTGGCGATTTCTTCCATGCCCTTGCGAGATGCGAGCTTCTTGCGGGAGAGCTGGATGACGCCATCCTGATCCATAACCTTCTCGACGATGAGGTCCAGCTCATCGCCAACCTTCACCAGGTCTTCGACCTTGGCGGAGGAATCATCGGTCAGCTCGCTCAGCTTGACAAAGCCGGTCTGCTTGGCTCCGATATCCACCTGGATCTCGTTGGCAGAGATGCTGGTCACGATTCCTTTCACAATACTGCCTGCATGAACACGCTTTTCCTCGGATGCGTTCAGCATCTCCTCAAAGCTCATGCTGTCATTGATTTCTGCGCTCATACTGTTAAGTACCTCCTCAATAATAGACGATGGCGTTGAAGCCCCTGCTGTTACGCCCGCCGTTTTTACATCTGCAAACCATTCCGGCCGAAGTTCGCTCGCTGTCTCGACCGTCACGGCTTTCGTATGCTTTGCGGCGACCTGTACCAGCTTTTGGGTATTGGAAGAATGATGACCGCCAATGACAACAATGATGTCGCATTGTTGGCTGAGGTCTTCCGCTTCCTGTTGCCTCGCCCACGTCGCATTACATATTGTATCAAAAATTCGGGCGTTTGTATAGGCTTTTTTGAGAAACTCCGAACTTTCTTGCCATTTTGTTACCTGAAATGTGGTCTGTGCAACCGCAAAAATGGGCTTTTGGGGGTCAGAAGGGCCTTTCCAGGCCTTCAGCTCGTCCAGATCGCTGAATACGAATACCTCTCCCCGGGTATGGCCCACGATGCCCTGCACCTCGGGGTGGGCAGCATCACCGGCCACCAGAAGCACCGCGCCCTCGGCCTCGGCCCGGGCGGCAATGCTCTGGATCTTCTTCACAAAGGGGCAGGTGGCATCGTGGTAAACAAGGCCGCGCTGCTCCAAAGTATCATAGATGGTGCGGGGCACGCCGTGGCTGCGGATGATGACCTCGTACCCGGTGGGGATATCGTCCACGGTATCGGCCACCAGCGCACCGCGCCTTTCCATATCGGCCACTGCCTGCGGGTTATGGATCAGTGGGCCCAGCGTTGCCACCTTATGGCCCTCGTTCAGCAGATTGTAGGTCAGCTCCACCGCGCGGTTCACGCCAAAGCAGAAGCCGGCGGTCTTGGCAAGACGAATTTCCATAGCGTTTCTCCTTCTCCAAACCTCTTACTTCAAATTCTCCCAGGCATCCAGCAGTGCCTGCTTATTGGCCCGGAGCACCTTCATATCCCGGCGGCTCTCCATGGCGAACTGGGCGGCGGGCATCGGCTCGCCGTAGATGACGTTCACCCGGCAGAACAGCCGCATCTTTCCATCCGGCGTATCGTAGTGGATGCGCACCGGAACCACATCCACCCCGGCCTGCGCCGCAATGACGAACAGGCCGCTCTTGGGCGGCAGGAGCCTGCCCTCTTTTTCGCGGGTGCCCTCCGGGAAGATGAGCAAAGTCTCCCCTGCCCGGCAGGCCTCCACGGTCCGGTCAATGATCTCCAGCTCCTCCTTGGTGCCGCGCACGCAGAGCGCGCCGCAGCAGCGGAAGAACCAGGTGAGCAGGACGTTGATCTCAAACAGCTCCTTTTTGGCAAAAACGAGCATCCGCCTGCCCCAGAACCGGCTGATGACGATGAACACCGGGTCAATGGCTGAAACGTGGTTGGGGGCAATGATGCAGCCTTTGGTCTGCACCTTGCGCAGGTTCTCGCGGCCAACGGTATGGACCCGGAAGCCGATGTGGAACACCAGCCAGGCCAGCGGCAGCAGTATGTAATATAGTACCATTTAATTAACCTTTTCTGCAATAATCTTTTTCATCGCCGCAAGGCTCTGCTCAAAGTTGAGGTCAGAGGTATCCAGCAGCACTGCATCCTCGGCCTGCTTCAGGGGGGCGGCGGCACGGTGGGTGTCCTGATAGTCCCGCTGCTTCACATCAGCCAGCACATCCTCAAAGGCGACCTCCATGCCCTTCTGCTGGTATTCCAGCCAGCGCCGTCTGGCCCGGGCTTCGGGGGCAGCGGTCAGGAAGATCTTGACAGTGGCATCCGGCAGCACCACAGTGCCGATATCCCGGCCATCCATCAGGACGTTCTGGGTCTTGGTCATGCCGCGCTGCAGCTCCAGCAGGAAGGCGCGGACTTCCGGGTTGGCACCCACGGCAGAGGCGGCCATGCCGGCCTCCTCCGTGCGGATGGCGGTGCTCACGTCCTCACCGTTCAGATAGATATGCTGCTCCCCGTCAATGCAGTCCACCCGCAGGCCGACCTCCGGCAGCAGAGTGCTGACCGCCGCATTGTCCTTCGGGTCCACGCCCTTGCGCAGGGCATACAGGCCGATGGTGCGGAACATGGCACCGGTGTCCACATAGATGTAGCCCATCTCTGCGGCCAGCCGCCGCGCCAGGGTGGATTTGCCTGCCCCCGCAGGGCCGTCGATTGCAACTGAAACCATTTGATACGCTCCTTTTATAATATAAGCTTTTCTTTTATCGGTCAGTATAAACTTTACGTAATGCCAAGGGCTCCCCTCCTAGGGGAGCTGGCATCAAGCGAAGCGCAGATGACTGAGAGGTTTAGTCCAGATTCCTCGCAAAGCTCTGCGCCGTACAGAAAGCGATCTGCAGGTTGTAGCCGCCGGTATAGGCATCCACATCCAGCACCTCACCTGCAAAGTAAAGGCCCAGCGCCTTCTTGCTCTGCATGGTCCTGGGGTCCACCTCCCGCACGGACACGCCGCCGGAAGTGATGACCGCATGGGCCAGGTCACCCCGGGCATCGATGGGCACGTTCCAGTGCTTCATCAGGCGCACCAGCTCCCGCTTCTGCTCCCGGGTGATCTGGTTGGCCTTTGTGGCAGGGTCAATGCCCCAGCGCGCCACCATGACCGGCTGCATACTGGCAGGCAGCAGCTTGACCAGCGCCCCCTGGGCGGCATGGTTGGCCAGCAGGGCAAAATCCCGGGTGATGCGGTCATAGAGCTGCTCCTCGCTCAGGGCGGGCTTCAGGTCGATCTCGGCGTGGTACTTGTGCTTTTTCATATCGCCCAGATGGCTGGACGCGCTCAGGGTCAGCGGGCCGCTGATGCCAAAGTGGGTGAACAGCATCTCGCCCTGCTCCTCAAAGATGTCCTTGCCGTCCTCAAAAAGGGTCAGGGTCACATTTTTCAGGGCCAGCCCCATCATCTTTTTGCAGTCCGGGTCATGGCTGACCAGACTGACCAGACTGGGCACCGGCTCCACAAGGGTGTGCCCGGCCTGCCGGGCCAGCCGGTAGCCGTCACCGGTGGAGCCGGTGGTGGGGTAGCTCACACCGCCGGTAGCCACCAGCACGGCATCGGCCCGGTATTCTTTCCCGGAAGTCCCCCGCACACCGACACACCGCAGGGCAGGCCCGGCTTTTTTCTTTTTGGGATGGCGCGGATTTTCCGGCACGGCAGGGGCGGCTTCCGGCTCCGGGGGCAGCTCTTCCAGAAGCAGCTTTTTTGCCCCGTCATAGACGATCTCCGCGTCCTGTGCGTAGCGGAGCAGTGCCTGCCGGATTTCTTCGGCTTTGTCGGACACCGGGAACACCCGGCGGCCGCGCTCCACCTTCAGCTCCACGCCCAGGCTCTCGAACAGCTCCATGGTCCTGGCGGGCGGGAACGCCCCCAGCGAGGAGAACAGAAAGCGCGGATTGGTGCGAACATGGTGCAGAAATTCCTCCGCGGTGCAGTCGTTGGTCACATTGCAGCGCCCCTTGCCCGTGACCAGGATCTTCTGACCGGGCTTGTCGGTATGCTCCAGCACCGTTACCTGATGCCCCTGCCGCACAGCGGCACCCGCCGCCATCAGCCCGGCCGCACCGGCCCCCACGATCAACACCTTTGCCATTCTGGTTCCTCCCGCAATTCACTGCCTGTCGAAATTTGTTCTAGTTTATCATACCAGAATCGGCACGCAATTGCAATCTGCATTCCTTTGGAAAGGCACAGAAAAGCGGCAGACAGTCGCGTCTGCCGCTTGGGGTCACTGCATCAGTTTTGCGGGGTCAAGATAACTGTCGTCCTGCTTCACTTCCAGGTGGATATGGCTTTCCTCGGCGCATTCACAGCTGACGCTGCCCACTTTGCCCAATGTCTGCCCGGCACTGACCGTCTCGCCCTCTTTCACCGCCGGGCTGGCCACGCCGCAGAGCCGCCAGACACGGCCCGCACTGTCCTTGATCGCCACAGTGGGGCCCCAGCTGCCATCGGAACCGGCCAGCACCACCGTGCCCGCCGTAGGACTCTGGACGGCGGCATCCTTTGCGCAGGCGTAGTCGATGCCGTTGTGGGTGCGCCAGTCGCCCAGGGTCTTGTTGTAGACCAGCTCATCGCCGCTGTATCCATTGAGCACCCTGCCAGAGACCGGCTGCGTGGAAGCAGGCGCTGCCGAACTGCTGGCAGGCGAGGATGCACCTTGCAGCGCGGATGGTTCGCACACCGAGCCAGAGCCAGCCTGCGGCACAGAGGAGGCCGAAGATGCACTCCGCGATGCCGAGGAGGCCGCCTTGGGCACATTGCTTACACTGTTTGCGGCGGGTTCGGTCGGCCATTCCCATGTTGTTTCGTCCTCCTGTGGCGTGGTGGTGGAAAGCCCCTCATCGATGCCGGGGGCCGTGGATGTGCTGTCCGGTGTCTTCAGGCCCGAAAGGTTCTTGTCCAGCTCGTCGCGCACGGTGCGCACCGCCCAGACCCCCGCCGCCGCTGCCGCCACCAGACAGGCCAGCAGTGCCAGCGCAAACCCTTTGTCCCGCAGAAATTTCCTGATCTGTTCCATGTTCGTTACTCCAATCCGTCATGGTTTCGCTTGATTTTCTGATTGCAGTATGCGATTCCGGAACCGGGTTTATACACATTTTATAAAAAGAAAACCCTCTCCGTCAAAGCCTGAGGCCTTGACGGAGAGGGCTGAAATACACAGATCAGCTGCGGCGGCGGTTGTTGCCCATCAGACGGACAACATACAGGAAGATGTTGATGAAGTCCAGATACAGGGTCAGCGCGCCATAGATGGAAGCCTTTTCGGCCATCTCAGCATCAGCGGAGTAGTAGCTGTACATCTGCTGCAGCTTCTGGGTATCGTAAGCGGTCAGCAGCATGAACACCACCAGACCGATGCCGCAGTAGAGCACTGAGCCGCCAAAGCCGAAGCCGAACAGCATCCCCACAAAGCCGGTGATGATCATGGCAACCAGGGCCATCATCAGGCGGGGGCCCCAGCCGGTCAGGTCCCTATGGGTGGTGGTACCGTAAACAGCCATCAGCCCGAAGTAAAGGGACGTTGCCAGCAGCGCCATGATCAGGGTGCTTGCCGAGAAAACGAGGAAATAGTAGCTCAGCACCATGCCGTTGAGCAGTGCATAACCGAAAAAGGCCGCGCGGGCAGCTCCCACCGACATGGTCTGCACCCGGGAGCTCAGCACGATTACCAGCGCCAGCTCCGCAATGGTCAGCACAAGATAGAGCGAATCGACCAGATAGATAAGCGAGGTCGTCGCAGTGAGATAGGCCATGGCGAAGGTGATGAGCAGGCCGCAGGCCATCCAGCGGTAGGTGCGGGTCATATAGTCCGATGCGCTCATCGTGGGCTCCGCATAGCCGCGGTCATAATTTCTGTAATCCATTGTGGAACTCCTCCAGTCTTTTTGCCGGGGCGGGCATTCCGCCTTGCTCCGGTCTACGTTTTATAGTATACTGCATAGAAATGAACGTTTCGTGAAAAAGGCTGTGATATTGTATGTCTCTTGGACTTTATCTGCATATTCCCTACTGCTTTTCCAAATGCCGGTACTGTGATTTCTATTCTGCCCCCGGCCAGCGCGGCGTGCCCACCCAGTATGTGGATGCCCTTCTGCGGGAGCTTGCCCGGTTTGCGCCGGAAGCGCCTCTTCACCCGGACACGATCTATTTTGGCGGCGGCACCCCCAGCCTGCTCTCCCCTGCTGATGCCGCCCGGCTCATTGCGGCGGCAGCTCCGGCACCCGGGGCGGAGATCACGCTGGAGGCCAACCCTGAGACTGTGACCGAGCAGACCCTGTGCGGTTTCCGGGAAGCCGGGGTGAACCGCATCTCCTTCGGGGTACAGTCGGCCCGTGACAGCCAGCTGAAAACGCTGGGCCGCCCCCACACCGCCCGGCAGGCCCGGGCAGCTTTTGCGGCGGCACGGCGGGCAGGCTTTACCAACATCAGCGGCGACATCATGCTGGCCCTGCCCCATTATACGCAGGCCGAGTTCGACGAGACACTGGAGCTCATTGCGGAGGGCGGGGCAACGCACATCTCCGCTTACCTCTTAAAAATCGAACCGGATTCCGCCTTTGGCAGGCACCCGCCCGAGGGCCTGCCCTCCCCCGACGAGGCGGCAGACTTTTACCTCTACGCCGTGGAGCACCTGGAGCACCACGGATACCGGCAGTATGAGATCTCGAACTTTGCAAAGCCCGGCTATGAGGGCAGGCACAACCTCATCTACTGGGACTGTGGGGATTACCTCGGCCTTGGCCCGGCGGCGCACTCCTGCATGGGCGGCAGACGGTTCTATTACCCCGCCGACACCGAGGCCTTCCTGAACGACAAAGCAGCCCCCGTTATGGACGGAGGCTGCGGCGCAGAGGACTATCTCATTTTACAGCTGCGGCTGCGCAAGGGGCTGGATCTTGCCGCCTATAAGGCCCGCTACGGGAAAGAGTTTTCCACCGCCCAGCTCGCCTTTGTGAAGAACTGTGTAAAGTCCGGCTATGCCACCTTCGATGGCAGCACCCTTGCCCTCACCCCCGCCGGGCTCATTGTGCAGAACAGCATTCTGGCGGAGCTGCTGTGACTTTTGCTTGACAATTTACGTTGAAACGTATATACTGAAATTACAAAAGGTGCTGCCCTCCAAACGGCTAGCTCCTTACGTTACTCGTATCAAAAAAGATTGACCGATTTGCTTGGGGAAGCATAGATGGCGGTCAGTCTTTTTTGTTTTTATATCTTTTGTCGTCATGGCTGATTTTCCATGTGATGTCAAAAACACCATATGCTACGCTGGAAACAAATGTCAACAGCAGCAGCACTTCTGACAAAGTCATGCGCATTCCTCCTTTCGCCGAAGCGTCGGGATTGTACGCCCAAAAAAGCCGCCCTCCCGATGCCTGTTTACCAGTAAGTAAAACCTTTGCGGTTCGGTAAGGAGCGTTCAGCCGCCTACGTTTAAGGCAACACCTGATGACAGCTTAAAAGCTGTATTTTTAAGATATCATATTTTCTGACAAAATACAATCGCTTACGTCAGGTCAATGACCCTCCACCCCAGCTCCCGGATGGCTTCCCGGTCATGGGTGGCCAACAGAACAGCCCGTTCGCCGCGGCGCTCTTTCAGGAGCGCTGCGGCTTTTTTCATGGTCTCCGGGTCCATGCCGGTGAAGGGTTCGTCCAGCAGCAGGGTATCGCACCCGGCCCAAAGGGCACGGAGCAGGGCCGCACGGCGCTTCTGCCCGCCGGAAAGCTTCCGGGCAGGCAGGGCAAGCGCCTGCTCATCATATCCAAATCGTTGAAAATCCGACATGATTTGCGTTTTGTATTGCGTTTTTCCCTCCGGAAGCACCAGTTCCACGTTCTGCACGGCGGTCAGCTGCGGGCAGAGCCGATCCTCCTGAAAGACAGCGCCGACCCGGCCCACGCCCTGTACCGTGCCGGAATCCGGCGCTTCCAGCCCCATCAGGATGCGGAGCAGGGTGGTCTTGCCCCAGCCGCTGGGGGCCCAGAGAACGGCAGGCTCCGCAAGGGTCAGATCCAGATCCTCAAAGAGCGTTTTTTCTCCAAAGCGTTTTGTTAATCCGCAAATTTCCAGTTTGTTAATCATTTTTTGCCACATCCTCTCCCAACACGCGGGCCACTGCCTTGTCCAGCAGGGCCAGGAACAGCTTCTCAAAGCCTGCGCTCAGCAGGATGATGACGAACGTCCAGGCGAACAGTTCCCCGGTGGAGAGTGTGATCTTTGCCCGGTAGAGGGCATCTCCGATGCTGCCATCGGGCAGGCCAATGACCTCGGCGGCCACACCGCTCTTCCAGCAGATGCCCAGCGCCACGCTGCACCCCTGCCGGAAGGCCGGCAGAATGGCGGGCAGCCAGATGGCTTTGACCCGCCGGGCCAGCGGCAGGTGGAACACCTGTGCCATTTCCAGCAGCTGCACGTCCGCGCTCTCGATGCCGGTGCGCACAGCACTGTACAGCACGGGCAGGACCATCAGAAAGCTGATGAGGATGGAGAGCGACCGCCCGCTGACCCACACCAGCGCCAGAATGATAAAGCTGGCCACCGGTGTTGCCTTGACCAACTGGATGACCGGAGCCAGCAGCGTGTCCACCCAGGCCCAGCGCTCGGCGGAAGCCGCCAGCAGAACGCTGACCACCACGCCCAGCGCAAACCCCAGCAGGATATGCCCGGCGCTGAACCCCACCCGCTGCCAGAAATCGGCCTGCGGCAGCAGCTCCATCAGGGTGCCCGCCGCCTGAATGGGTGACACCAGAAAGACCTCCTGCCCGATGGCCATGGCCACCGCTTGCCAGACGGCCAGCCAGAACACCGCCGCTGCCAGCAGCCCTGTGCGGCGTTTTTTTGTCTGTTTCATTTTACCTGCTCCGTTCTCACTCAAAAAGAGCCGTGCAGCCGCACGGCTCTCCTTTTTACCGGTTTACTGAAAACTGCGCTGGACGCTTTTCCAGAACACCTGGCCGGGCGTGGCCTTGGTGTAGTAGAAGTTTGCATCCGGCAGCTTGCCGCCCACTGCAGCGGGGGAAGCATCATACAGCACCTTGAGGTAGGCGTTGACATCGGCCTTCATCTCGTCCCCCACACGGTAAACGATGTTGCATTGGGGCAGCGCCTTCTGGGCAATGGCCTTTTTGGCCACCACGCCGGTCTCCTCGCAGAGAGCCGCCGTACCGGCAATATCTGTCTGGGCGGCCTTGATGCTCTTCTCGTAATCCCGCAGGAAATTTGCCACGATGTCCGGGTTCTCTTTGGCGTACTCGGTGCGGACAACGGTGACACCCGTGATGAGCTGGGTGTCACAGACCTTGTTCCACTCCTTGGTCAGGTCCAGCACCACCCGCAGGCTGCTGTCCTTCAGCTGGGCGGCGGTCACATAGGGCTGGGGCAGAACGGCAATGGCATCCTTTTTGGAGGCAGCCATCTGGGCGGTCACCTCGGATGCCTCGCTGTAATACTCGATCTTCACATCCTTGTCGGGGTCCAGGCCATTCTTGGTGAGCAGGTAGCGCAGAACATACTCCGGCGTGGTGCCCTTGCCGGTGGACAAGATGGTGCGGCCCTTCAGGTCGGCAAAACTGTGGATGCTGTCACCTTTTTCCACCACATACAGCACGCCCAGCGTGTTCACTGCCATCACCTGGATGCCGCCATTGGTCTTCTGGTAAAGGGTCGCGGCCAGGTTGGCAGGGATAGCGGCCATATCCAGCTCACCCTTGATGAGCTTGGGCACGATCTCGTCCGCCGCACCGTAGAGCTGCAGGTCGTAGTGCTGGCTGGCCTTGCCGCTGCGCTCCATATCCAGCAGATTGACCAGGCCCATGGTGGTGGGGCCCTTCAGGCCCGCAATGCGCACGCCGCTTTTTGTTTTGGCGGCAAAAGCCCCGCAGGCCAGCAGGCTGATCATCAGCGCAGCCGACAGCAGCAGGGAGGTCAGTTTTTTCATCATGGTTCAGATTCCTTCCTCTCTTTGTTGTTTCAACCAGAAACAAAATTTGCAAATTTTGCAAAATCATTTGCTTTACGCGCTCAAGTTTACTATAATGGAGCTAAAAATACCGTTGCCCATGCAACGGAATTGCAGAAGGGCGGTGAGGGCCCGGGGAAAACCTCACGGAACTGACATGGAAAACTATCTGCCGCTGTTACAATCCACCTCTCTTTTTGCCGGGATCTCTGCCGGGGAACTGCGCCCCCTGCTCAGTGAGCTGGGGGCCTGCATCCGCAGTTATGGCCGGGGCGAGGCGCTGGTGCAGGCCGGGGGCCCCCAGCCGCCGGGTCGGCGTTGTGCTGACCGGAAGCATCGAGGCCTACCGCCCGGCACCGGGCGGGGCACGGATCCCCATCACCCACATGGGGCCGGGGGGCGTGTTTGGCGACGTGCTGGGCGGTTCCAGCCTGGACAGCCCGGTCACGGTGGTGGCATCCGCCCCCTGCGAGGTCCTGCTCTTCCCCTACGAGAAGCTGCTCCAGCCGGACGGCTCCGCTGCCCGCCAGCGCCTGCTGCAGAATCTGGTGCGGACCATCAGCGATAAATATTTCCTGCTCTCCCGCCGGGTGGACCTGCTGGTGATGAAGACCCTGCGGGCCAAGATCTGCGCCTACCTGCTCAGCGAGGCCGAGCAGCAGGGCAGCATGACCTTTACCATCCCCTTCTCCCGCATCCAGCTGGCCGATTACCTCAACTGTGACCGCAGCGCCCTTTCCCGGGAGCTGAGCCTAATGCAGCGGGACGGCCTGCTGGATACCTACCGTTCCAGCTTCAAGCTGCTGGAGCCGGAGGCTCTGCGGCAGATGATTCTATAAAAGGAAAGTGATCTGTAACTATGTCTAAACCAATCCTCTGGATCGTGATCCCCTGCTACAACGAGGAGCAGGTACTGCCCATTACAGCGCCGATGTTCCTGCAAAAGATCACCAGCCTCACCGAAAAAGGCATGATCAGCGACAAGAGCCGGGTGCTGTTCGTCAACGATGGTTCCCGCGATAAGACCTGGGAGCTCATCTGCGGCTTTGCAAAGCAGGATGCGCATTTCATCGGCATTTCCCAGAGCCGGAACCGGGGCCATCAGAACGCCGTGCTGGCGGGCCTGATGGAAGCCCGCGCCAATAACTGCGACATCACCATCTCCATCGACTGTGATGGTCAGGATGACATCAACGCCATGGACGAGATGGTGCAGAAATATCTGGACGGTGCCGAGGTGGTTTACGGCGTGCGCAGCCGCCGGGACACCGACACCTTCTTCAAGCGGTTCACTGCCGAGGGCTTCTACCACCTGATGAATGCCCTTGGCGCGGATATCGTGTTCAACCACGCCGACTACCGGCTCATCAGCGCCCGGGTGCTGGACAGCTTTGCCGACTACAAGGAGGTCAACATCTTCCTGCGCGGCATGGTGCCGCTGGTGGGCTTTAAGAGTGAGCAGGTGCTCTACGAGCGGCACGAGCGGCTGGCCGGTGAGAGCCACTATCCCCTGCGCAAAATGCTGGCGCTGGCCTTTGATGGCATCACCAGCCTTTCCAACAAGCCCATCCGGCTCATCACCGGGGCAGGCATCGTGGTCAGCCTCATCAGCTTCATCGGCGTGATCTGGGCCATCGTGCAGGCGGCCATGGGCAGCGTGGTGGCCGGCTGGGCCTCCACCATCTGCATCGTCTGCTTTGTGGGCGGCGTGCAGCTGGTCTGCCTGGGTGTCATCGGCGAATACATCGGCAAGATCTATATGGAAACAAAGGCCCGCCCGCGCTACATCATCTCGGAGCGCACCTGGGCCCCCTATGAAAGGAAGTATCACGGATGAGCAAACAGAGCTGGCGGGGCAGCACCCTGCTGAACCCGGAGCCGCCGGTGCTGGTCTCCTGCGGCGGGCTGGAGCAGCCCAACCTCATCACCATCGGCTGGACAGGCACCATCTGCACCCAGCCCAGCATGGTATCCATCAGCGTCCGCCCCGAGCGGTACAGCCACCACCTCATCAAGGAGAGCGGACAGTTTGCCATCAACCTGCCCACCGAACAGCTGGTGCGTGCGGTGGACTGGTGCGGCGTGAAGAGCGGCCGCGACAACGACAAGTTTGCCGCCTGTAAGCTCCACGCCGCCCCGGGCAGCGTTCTGACCAACTGCCCCATCCTGGAGGAAAGCCCGGTCAATCTGGAATGCAGGGTCACGCAGGTCATCCCGCTGGGCAGCCATGACCTGTTCCTGGCCGAAGTCGTGGCCTGCGATGTGGATGAGAGCCTGCTGGATGAAAACGGCAAGCTCTGCCTGGACAAAGCAAGGCTGATCGTGTACAGCCACGGCGAATACCTGAGCCTGGGCAAAAAGCTGGGCACCTTCGGGTACAGCGTGCGGAAAAAGAGACCCGGAAAACGGAAAAAGTGATCTGACCTGCAAAAGGCGGGGCATCAGTGCAGTAATCTGATGCCCCGCCTTTTTCTGTTTTGTTCCCTTCCCCCAACAACAAAAGCCCCGCCGGCAGAGGGAATTGCCAGCAGGGCTCCGGTAATGTCAATATGAACTTAACCTGGCTCTCCTATCAGGAGAGCTGTCGAGCGGATACGAGACGGAGTGGTTCAGTCCTCCGCACCCTCATCCAGGTTGCCCAGCTTCTTGGCCTGCTCCACCACGGCAGGCACCAGCATCTCGGGCAGGATCTCGTAGCGGGCAAACTCGGTGGTGAACCAGCCGCGGCCCTGGGTGATCTGCCGGATAAAGGTGGTGAAGTTGCTCAGCTCAGCCAGCGGGACCTCGGCAATGACGGTCTGCATACCATCCTCATCGGGTTCCATGCCCAGCACGCGGCCGCGGCGCTTGGTCACATCGCCCATGATATCGCCGGTGTTGTCGTTGGGGACATGGGCCTTCAGGGTATGGATGGGCTCCAGAATGACGGGCCCTGCCTCGGGCATTGCAGCCTTATAGGCCAGCTTTGCAGCCATGATAAAGGCCATCTCGGAGCTGTCCACGGGGTGGTAGCTTCCATCCAGCAGGGTAGCCTTCAGGCCGACCACAGGATAACCGGCCAGCACGCCCTTTTCGGCGGCAAGGCGGACACCCTTTTCTACAGCCGGGAAGAAGTTCTTGGGCACGCTGCCGCCGAACACCTTTTCCTCAAACACCACCTGCTCGCTGTCACAGGGCTCGAAGTTGATGACGACATCGCCGAACTGGCCGTGGCCGCCGGTCTGCTTCTTATGGCGGCCCTGCTTCTGGCAGGCCTTGCGGATGGACTCACGGTAGGCAATGCGGGGAGCTTCCAGACCGATCTCCACGCCGAACTTATTCTTCAGTTTGGCCTTGACCACATCCAGATGCTGCTCACCCAGGCCGCCAATGATCTGCTGGTGGGTCTCGGCATTATTGATGTAGCTCAGGGTCGGATCTTCTTCCATCAGACGGGCCAGCGCGCTGGAGATCTTGCCCTCATCGCCCTTTTTGGCCACGGTGACTGCCATGAACAGGCTGGGCAGCGGGAAGGCAGCGGCAGGCAGCTTGACCACGCGGGAAGCATCGCACAGGGTATCGCCGGTCTTTGCGCTGACCAGCTTTGCCACAGCGCCGATATCACCAGCACCGATGCCGTCGGTCTCGGTCTGCTTCTTGCCGATGACGGTCAGGGGCTTGCTGATCTTCTCGGTCTCGCCGGTGCGGGCGTTGACCAGAGCAGCGCCGCCGGTCACCTTGCCGCTGATCACGCGCAGGTAGCTCAGCTTGCCCACGAACGGGTCAGCCACAGTCTTAAAGACATAGGCTGCGGTGGGCTCGGTCTCATCACAATGCAGCTCCACAGGCTCGCCGCTGGCATTCTCGGCCAGGATGGCGGCATCGTGCTGCGGGCTGGGCAGGAGCTTGTGCATATTGAACAGCAGCATATCCAATGCCTGCTGGTTGACGGCGCTGCCGCAGAACACGGGGGTGATCAGGCCGTCCTTAACACCCTTGCGCATTCCCTCAACGATCTCCTCAGTCGTAAAGGGCTCACCGCCGAAGAACTTTTCCATCAGCTCATCGTCGGTTTCTGCAATGGCCTCGCTCATGGCCTCGATCAGGCCCTGGAAACGGTGGCCGATGTCCGGCAGGTCTACCTGAATCTGCTTGCCACCCTCGTACTTGAAGGCCTTCTGGCTGAACAGGTTGATGTACACAGGGGTGCCGTCATCCAGCTTTGCAGGCACGACACAGGGGCAGATGGTGGAGCCGAAGCGGATCTTCATATCCTCAAGGATCTTGAAGTAGTTGGCGTTTTCCAGATCGCACTTGGACACGAACACCATGGTGGCCTTGCCGTTCTTGCGGGCCAGCTGGAACGCCTTTTCTGCGCCCACAGTAACGCCGCTGCGGCCGGACACGCACACCAGCACGCTCTCGGCGGCGCGGATGCCCTCGTACTCGCCTGCTTCAAAGTCGAACAGACCCGGTGCATCGATCAGGTTGTACTTGATGCCCTCGTACTCCACCGGCACAACGGACGCCGACAGGCTGGCCTTGCGCTTTGCTTCCTCGGGATCAAAGTCCGAAATCGTGGTGCCGTCCTCAACACGGCCCATACGCTCGGCAGCGCCCGAAAAATAGACCAGTGCTTCGGTCAGCGTGGTCTTGCCGCTGCCGGCATGGCCGGCAATCAGAATATTGCGGATGTTGTTGCTTGCGTATTTCATATCGGTTTTTCCCTCATTTCCGCCGCACGGAGCGTTCTCTCCGTTTTTTGTGGCATATTTTACAAAGATAATACCACACTCGAAACGATTTTTAAATATATCGTTTCAAAATTTGGCAAAAACGCCTGCCAAACTTCCGGGCACTGTTTTGTGCAAGTTGACATTCGGGTGCAAAACGGGTGGGTAGAAAAAGCAGAACTCCCGGCAGCGCGTACAGGCGCGGAGCCGGGAGTTTTCGTTGCAAATATGCGGTTTTTGTGGTATGCTGTAAGTGCCGCTTCGGCGGTAAGGGCGTTGATTGCATAATCGGTGGTCTAGCTCCTTCCGGCTGCGCGCCAGAGGGGGACGAAAAATTTTTTGCTTCCCCTGACGCGAAAGCGGAAAGAGTGGATGCCTCATGACGTTCGAACAGGTCGTGCTGTTGCTCACGCTTCTTGGCGGAGCAATCTACATTACCTTCGAGATCACATGGACGATTTCCAACGGCAAAAAGAAATGACCGCTCATGCCCTCAGAAAGCAAGCGGTCATTCTTTACGACTGATTAGCCGGATGAGGAGCTGACCATTGCAGTCAGCGCTCTTTCTATTCGTAGTATAGTCTATTTTTCCGGGTTTGTCAAGCCGCAGACCCGCCGGAAGAGGCAGGAGGTTTTACGCGATGAAGCGCGAGGATTATATCAACTGGGACGAATATTTTATGGGCATTGCGCTGCTTACCGCCATGCGCTCCAAGGACCCCAACAGTCAGGTGGGTGCGTGCATCGTAAGCCCGGAAAACAAGATCCTTTCCTTAGGCTACAACGGGATGCCCATGGGCTGCAGCGATGACGAGATGCCTTGGGAGCGGGAGGGAGCCCCCCTGCAGACCAAGTATATGTACGTCTGCCACGCCGAGTTGAACGCCATCCTCAACCAGTGCCCACAACAAACCTGAAGGGTGCCCGGGTGTATGTGACCCTGTTCCCCTGCAACGAGTGCACCAAGGCCATCATCCAGTCCGGCATTGCCGAGGTGGTGTACTACGGCGACAAGTACCACGACAGCGATTCCAGCATTGCGGCGCGGTTCATGTTCGAGCACGCCGGTGTCCGGCTGACCCCCTATAAGCCCACCGGACGCCGGGTAGAGCTGGAGCTGTAAGCTCCCTCTTGACCTTCCCGATGCAACGTATTATAATAGAATCACAGGTTGAATAAATATTCAATAGCACTTGCATAGAGAGGGAAATATACAATGGAACTGAAAAATCGCAGCTTTTTGAAGCTATTGGACTACACCCCTGCCGAGATCGGGCAGCTGCTGGAGCTGGCCGCTGACCTGAAGGCCAAAAAGAAGGCCGGTATCCGTCATGACCAGCTGCGGGGCAAAAATATTGCTCTGATCTTTGAAAAGACCTCCACCCGCACCCGCTGTAGCTTTGAGGTGGCCGCCCACGATCTGGGCATGGAAGTGACCTATCTGGACCCCTCCGGCAGCCAGATCGGCAAAAAGGAGTCCATCGCCGACACCGCCCGGGTGCTGGGCCGGATGTTTGACGGCATCGAGTACCGTGGCTACGGCCAGCAGATCGTGGAGGATCTGGCAAACTACGCCGGTGTTCCGGTATGGAACGGCCTGACCAATGAGTTTCACCCCACCCAGATCTTAGCCGATTTCCTCACCATTCAGGAGCATTTCGGCCATCTGAAGGGCATCCACTTCGTTTACTTCGGCGACGCCCGCTACAACATGGGCAACAGCCTGATGGTAGGCTGCGCCAAGATGGGCTTACACTTTACCGCCTGCGCCCCCAAAAAGTACCAGCCGGATCCCGCACTGGTGGAGCAGTGTCAGGCCATTGCCGCCCAGACCGGGGCGACCCTCTCCTTTGAGGAGGATCCCGTCAAGGCAGCAAAGGGCGCGGACGTGCTGTACACCGATGTGTGGGTGTCCATGGGCGAACCGGTTGAGGTGTGGGCAGAGCGCATCCATGATCTTGCCCCCTACCAGATCAATCAGGATCTGATGAATATTGCAGGCCCGGATGCAGTATTTATGCATTGCCTGCCCGCCTACCACGACCACAAGACCACCGTGGGCAAGGAGATGGGTGAGCGCTTTGGCCGCGACGCCATGGAGGTGACCGACGAGGTATTCGAAGGCCCCCAGAGCATCGTGTTCGACGAGGCCGAGAACCGGATGCACACCATCAAGGCGGTCATGGCAGCCACCTTGGGATATCAGGAATAAAGAGATAAGCCCGGAAGGTTCACAGACCCTCCGGGCTTATTCTATCTAATAATAATTTTCCGCTCAGCGATCATTCCGAAACTGCATTCTGCAGTTTCAGCACGCCTGCCTGCGTCAGGCGCTTACGCAGCAGCGCACCCACGATGCAGGACACCACGATCTTTGCAAGATCCAGCGCAATAAAGGGGTAGACGCAGACGGTCAGCGCGTAGCCCAGCTCGCACTGCATCTGGAACACGAACCATGCCGTGCCCAGCACATAGCAGGCGGCATCGCCCAGCACCAGACCCACAGCGGAGACCACCGGGTTGCCCTTGCTCTTTTCAATGAACATCCCGCCGATGAAGGCCAGCAGCAGATAGCCCACCAGATAGCCGCCGGTAGGGCCTGCCAGCTTGGCAAGGCCGGCACCGTAGCCGGAGAACACCGGAATGCCGATGGCACCCAGCGCCAGATAGATGACCACGCTCAGGGTGCCGAACTTCGGCCCCAGCAGCCATGCGGTCAGGCAGATAACAAAGTTTGCCAGCGAGATGGGCACGGCTCCGATGGGCACGGTCAGCGGGCCCAGCACGCACAGCACGGCAGCCATCACCGCAGTGACAGCCATCTGGTAGGTAGTCAGTTTTTTGTCTTCATGGTCAGTTTTCCCCTCTGTTTTCGTTTTGTAAGGCATCTGTGCCCGAGTATACCGCACCGGTGCGCCACAGGTCAACGGAAAAGTTTGCAAAGGGTTTACAATCAGAATTTTGATTGTAATACTGTGGAAAGTATGTTAAAATAAAAATGCCGCCGGAAACGGCGGTGGGTGCTGTCTGCATAAAAAGGTGGTCTAACGTCCTCCGGCAAGTGTCCGGGGGCTGTGAAACCTTATTGCTCGGTTCCCCCGGACGCAAATGCGAAAGGGGGGATGCGTCATGGTGTTGAACGATGTTCTGCAACTGCTTGTCGTCATCGGCGGTACAGTGGGAATCACGTTTAAAATCTCATGGGCGATCTTTCAGGAGATTCATAACAATAAGAAATGACCGCCCACAGTCTCACAAACACTGAGCGGTCATTCTTATTGACTACTTAGCCGAAGGAAAACTGACCCTTGCAGCCAGCACCCTTTCTATTTGCAGTATAGCCTATTTTGCACGAAATGTCAAGAAAAACACGGAGGTTCCCATGGGTGGAGGTCATGTATCGCGGCCAGATTTCGGGATGCCGCAGCCGGATGCTGCGTACCCGCTGACCGAGTTCTATCTGCTGGCGCAGCAGGCGCTGGAAAAAATGCGGCAGCTTTATGCTGCCCGCCCTCTACGCAGGGCTGCACGCCCCCCGCCCGGCGCATCTACCGGGAGGAAGCCGCCGGGTATCTGCAGCTTGCAGCAGCTCCGGCAGAGGGCCTGACCCGGCTGCTCTCCCCTGCCCGGATGCAGCTTTTATACAGCAGCTTGCAGGTGCAGCCGGACGGCGCCCCCGCTGCCCTTTTGCTGACCGAGGAGTGCACCCGCCTGACCGTGGCGGTGCAGCTGCTGCCGCCCTTTGTGTGGGAGGACCCGCTGCCGCCTCTGCCGGATGTTCCGGCGGCGCTCACCCTGCAATTGACCATGCAGGACGTGGTAGCCATCGACACCGCCCCCGCCGCACTGGCGCAGAAACTGGTGCACAGCACCGATGGCAAATGCTGGTTGCACCACCCCAAAGCAGAGACCTTTCTCTCCGAGCGGCTGGCGCTGCTGCAAAGGGTCTATAAATAAAGAAGGAGCACCCTCCCCCTCTTTTACTTTTTTGCGATTCCGTGGTATACTGACCGGTAAACCGACAGGATATCCAACCCCTGTCGGAGAACGTGGACACACCTTGCGGTCCGGTGCGTCCGGTACACAAAAAATGGAAGGAACCGGGTTTTGTTCTGCAATAATCGGGGATGCTGAGCCGTATATCAAGTGAACGTCCCCGTGAGAACCACAAACATTCCATCGAGAAGCCCGCTTCCGGGCATCCAAGGAGAGTTTATACAATGGGACAGCTGACCAGAAACGAAGTATTTACCTTGGCGGTGCAGCGTTACAGCGACACCGTCTACCGCACTGCGGTGCATAATTGCCGCTGCACAGCCGATGCTGAGGATGTGGTGCAGGATGTGTTTGAAAAGCTGCTGCACTACAACAGCATCTTTGAGAGTGAGGAGCATCTCAAAGCATGGCTGCTGCGGGTGGCCATCAACCGCTGCCGGGACCTGACCCGCGCCGCCCACCAAAAGGACACCGAGCTGGACGAGAACCTGCCCGCCCCCGATGTTCTGGAGGAGGACGGCAGCGTGCTGGATGCCATCCGCACCCTGCCGGAAAACTACCGCAACGCCATCTATCTGCATTACTACGAAGGATACACTGCGGCAGAGATCGGGCGGATGATGGCGGTGCCCACAAACACGGTACTAAGCTGGCTGCGGCGCGCACGGGCACAGTTACATACGATGCTGAAGGAGGAGATCGAAGATGAGGTGGTATGAATATAAGATGGAGGTCGATGACCTAGCTGCCCCGGACGATCTGAAGGCAAAACTGCTGGCCATGACCGACACCCTGACTGCGGAGGAAAAGGCTGAACCCATGATGGCTGCCCCTGCCCCGCAGACCGCTGCACCCGCAGCACCCCTGAACACCGAAGCCAAGAAGAAAAAGCCCATCCACTTCCCGGTAAAGCAGCTGGGCACGCTGGCTGCCTGTCTGGCCGTGTGCGTGCTGGGTTACAGCACCCTGCATCTGGGCATCGGGATGGGCAGCGCAAAAAGCAGCGCGCCCACCCTGTACGCAGCCGAGGGCGCTGCCAACAGCTCCGCTGCCTCTGCGGCAGCGGGCGGGTTTGATCTCCAGCATGCCGCGCTGGACAGCACCCCCGAGGCGGTGAATTACAGTCTGGAGGCAGACGACCGCTCTCTGGAAACGGAGTACAGCGGCACCGGCAGCACCGAGGCTGCTACCCCTGCGGTGGACAGTGCCAAGATCATCTACACCGCCAACCTGACACTGGAAAGCAAGGACTACGAAGCCGCCCGCAGTGCGTTGGACAGCGCTCTTGCCGAGGCGGGCGGCTATCTGGAATCCAGCAGCGAGTACACGCGCACCGGTTCCAGCCGCTCGGTCAACCTGACCTACCGGGTGCCGCAGGCCAACTACCAGAGTTTTCTGGACGCTGTTGCCGCTGCCGGTAATGTGACCTATCGCAGCCAGCAGGCCGATGATGTGACCACCCAGTATATGGACGTGTCTGCGCGGCTTTCTAATCTGCAGGCACAGCGCACCCGCTTACAGCAGCTGCAGGCACAGGCCGAAACTCTTTCGGATCTGTTGCAGATCGAGGACTCCCTCACCGAGGTGCAGTCCCAGATCGAAAGCTGGCAGAGCCAGCTGGACTGGTACAGCGATCAGGTGCAGCAGTGCACCGTGTATATCGACCTGAACGAGGTGCAGACCTACACCCCTGCGGACGAAGGCTTCTTCTCCCGCATCGGCTCCGCCTTTACCGCTGGCTGGGGCAACTTTGTGAACGGCTTGCAGCAGTTCGTGGTAGCGCTGGCTTCCGTCTGGCCGCTGGCAGTGCTGGCGTGCGCCGCAGTCGCCCTTGTACTTGCATGGCGCAAAAAGCACCCGAAGAAGTAACTCCCGTAGAAATCCATTTTCCGCATAAAGGCTTCCCCCGGCCGGGGGAAGCCTTTTGTTCAACCCCGTTGAAAAACCACCCCTGTCCCGCCGGGCTGCTGCACCGGGAGACAGGGGTTGTTTTGTATATTTTGCAGTACTTATTACACGCCGGAATAAGCCGAGAAGCCGCCGTCTACCGGCAGGCAGATGCCGGTGATGAAACCAGCTGCCTCATTGTTCAACAGAAACAACAGTGCGCCCACAAGGTCTTTTTCGCTGTCGCCGAAGTGTCCCATGGGGGTGGCGGCAAGGATCTTTTTGGTGCGCTCGGTGGGGGTGCCGTCCTCGTTGAAGAGCAGCTTTGCGTTCTGCTCGCTGGCAAAAAAGCCCGGGGCGATGGCGTTGACCCGGATGCCCACCTTGCTGAAATGCACCGCCAGCCACTGGGTAAAGTTGGTCACAGCAGCCTTGGAGCCGGAGTAGGCGGGGATCTTGGTCAGTGGCAGGTAGGCGTTCATGCTGGAAATGTTCAGGATATTGCAGCCCTCGCGGCCTACCATCTGACGGGCAAAGGCCTGCGTGGGCAGCAACGTGCCGATGAAGTTCAGGTTGAACACCATCTCCACGCCGCTCTCGTCCAGATCAAAAAAGGTAACGGTGTCCCTTTCCAGATCGCCCATCTCAAAATATTCCTTGTCCGTGTTGGCGCGGGCGTTGTTGCCGCCTGCACCGTTCACAAGGATATCGCAGGGGCCAAGGTCTGCCAGCACATCCTCTGCTACCTGCAGGCAGTTGGCCTTGTTCATCACATTGCAGGTGTAGCCCTTGGCGGTGCCGCCCTCGGCTTCGATCTCGTCCGCAAGCTCCTTGAGCTTGTCCATGTTGCGGCCCAGCAGCGCCACCTTTGCGCCTGCCCGTGCCAGCGCCTTGGCAAAAATGGAGCACAGCGTGCCGCTTGCACCGGTGACAACGGCTACCTTGCCGGTGAGATCGGTGTTCAGTACGTTCTTTTCCATAACATCCTCCTGTTACAGCTGTATTTATTGGCTAGAGTATAACAGAAAAAGACGGTCTTTGCCAGAACATTTTCAATTATAAACACCCCGCTGCGCAATGCCATTGAGCAAAACGCAGCGCCCCTTTTTATGTGGATAAAATTTCCTCCAACTACGCCCGCCGCATCGAAGCGCTTGATCCGGTGGAGAACGTGCAGGCCGCGTCTGGAATATGTTCAGCTTCGCACGGCTCTGGCTGTTTTCCCCCAAAAAAATCACAGACACAAAAAAGCAGATTGAATTTTAAAAATTCAATCTGCTTGGTGGTTGCGGGGGCCGGATTTGAACCAACGACCTTCGGGTTATGAGCCCGACGAGCTACCAGACTGCTCCACCCCGCGATATTTACTTTTTGCTCTTCAGCGGTTCTCGCTGACTGCTCAAGTATAATACCACAGGCCGGGCAGAATGTCAACCCTTTTTGAGAAAAATTTTCGTATTCTCCTGCCGCAGCTTTTAACGCACCATTGTCCGGTGCTGTGCGCGGTATTCGGCGGGGGTGATGCTGTACAGACGGCGGAAGGTTTTCAGGAAGCTGCTGTAATCCGGAAAGCCGCTTTCGGTGCAGGCATTCAGGACGGAAACGCCCTCTTCCAGCGCCTTGCGGCAGTGCTGCATCCGCAGATAGATCAGGTAGTTGTGGATACTCTCCATGGTGCACTCCTTGAACGCGCGGGAAAGGTGCTCCCGGCTGGCGTAAAGCTCCTGCGCCAGCTGCGCGGTGGTCAGGGTCTGGTCCTGATAATGGGTCTGAAGGTAGGCCACCGCGCGCGACCAGTACACTGGTGCTGCTGGGTGTTCTAATCCCTGACTGTTCCGGGTAAAGCAACGAATACGTTGCCCCCATTTCTCTGAAGATATCCTGCATCTAAAGGGGAATGGGGCGATTTTTATTCAAAAATCAACTGAGAGGAGTAAAAGCTATGGAGATCTGCTCCCGTTTTACCGGCATGGAGGGCAAAAGACGGCGCTTTCCTGCTGCATACTGATAACGCAGATATCAAGATCTGCTTTGTGACCGATGAAATCGTCCGCGTCCGCGCAAGCTTTGACCACGAGCTGGCAGAGGAGTCCTATGTTCTGATGACCACCGCATGGGAGGATCGGATGGACGCGCTGTTCAAGGGTGAGCGCACCCGTGTGGAGCCTTTGCCGCCTGAGGTCATCGAGGACGACAGCACCCTCACCTTTGCCACCGGCAAGGTGACGCTGGTGGTGGATAAAGACCCCATCAACTTCAAGCTGCTGGCTGCCGATGGCGCGGAGCTGTACAGCACCCTGCCCGGCAACCCCTTCGCAAGGACGCCAACAACCGCGTGGTGGCTTACAGCCGGATGAAGGAGAACGACTGCTTCTACGGCTTTGGCGAAAAGACCGGCCTGCTGGATAAGAACAAGACCTTCCAGCGGGAGCGCGCCACCGATGCCATGGGCTACGATGCCGAGAAGATGGATACCCTTTATAAGCACATCCCCTTCTACATCCGTCTGGACCGCGACACCCACAAGGCTGTGGGCGTGTTCTACCACAACTTCTACGAGTCCGTGTTCAACATGGGCTGCGAAAGAGCAACTACTGGCCCCGCTACTACCTATTTTCAGGCAGATGGCGGCGATCTGGACTGCTTCCTGATCGGCGGCGACACCATTGCCCGCATCGTGGACAACTACACCCTGCTGACCGGCCGTCCGGCACTGCTGCCCAAGCGTGCGCTGGGCTATCAGGGCTCCAGTATGTACTACCCCGAGCTGGAAAAGGACAGCGATGACGCTGTGCTGGGCTTTATCGACACCATCAAGGAAGAGGGTTTCCCCATCGACGGATTCCACCTGTCCAGCGGCTATACCAGCCAGAACAACAAGCGCTGCGTCTTTACATGGAACACCACCCGCTTCAAGGATCCCAGCGGCTACTTCCACGCCATGAACGAAAAGCACGCCCAGAACGTGCCCAACGTCAAGCCGGGTGTCCTGCTGTGCAACCCCCGTTTCGACGAGTTCAACGCAGATGACGTGTTCGTGAAGGACAGCAAAAACCCCGAGACCTATGGTGTCGGCAAATGGTGGGGCGGTGACGGCGCATTCTGGGACTTCACCAAGCCCGAAGGCCGTGCAGCATGGAAGAAGTACCTCACCGAGTCCATCATCGCCGTGGGCACCGATTCCGTCTGGAACGACAACTGCGAGTATGACAGCCTGATGGACAAGGACTGCATCTGTGATTTTGACGGCAAGGGCGGCACCATCGGCCAGCTGAAGCCCCTTATGAGCACCCTGATGTGCAAGGTGGGTGCCGATGCCGTGGTGGAGCACAACACCAAGGCACGTCCCTACATGGTCTGCCGCAGCGGCAGCGCCGGTATCCAGCGCTACGCCCAGACCTGGTGCGGCGATAACTACACCAGCTGGAAGAGCCTGAAGTACAATATCCCCATCATCACCGGCATGGGTCTGTCCGGCCAGCCCAACGAGGGCGCGGACATCGGCGGCTTTGCCGGCCCCGCCCCACCGCAGAGCTGTCGTGCGCTGGGTGCAGAACGGCATTTTCCAAGCCCGCTTCTCCATCCACTCCGCCTCCAACGATAACACCGTCACCGAGCCGTGGATGTTCCGGGAGTCTGCGGATATCATCCGGGACGCTATCCTGCTGCGCTACCGCTTTACCCCTATCTTTACAGCGCCGAGTACGAGGCCAGCCAGACCGGTGCGCCCATCATGCGTGCTCTGGTCTACGACTTCCAGAACGACCCCAAGGCATGGGAGGAGAGCTTCGAGTTCCTGTTCGGCCGGGATATTCTGGTGGCCAACGTTCTGGAAGAGGGTGCCAAGACCCGCACCGTCTACCTGCCCGCAGGCTGCAAGTGGTACGACTGGAAC
>ENA-OQHF01000200-OQHF01000200.1-human-gut-metagenome-genome-assembly--contig:-NODE-200-length-38230-cov-3.672572_pt1 | contig 38230 bp, 31 predicted proteins | sample MGYA00242559_ERZ504709 | MGnify/ENA primary metagenome ERZ504709 (study PRJEB26092, sample SAMD00036203) | human gut metagenome | host: Homo sapiens | study: EMG produced TPA metagenomics assembly of... | reverse complement strand
CTGCTTGAAAACAAACGTATATCATTGGTTGTAAACCAAACCTCCCTTGTACAGAACGTACACCTTCTGGATACTTTGTATAATAAAGGAGTGCATATTACTCAGGTATTCGCTCCTGAACATGGATTCAGAGGGGATGCCGATGCGGGAGAATTTATAAAAAACGGTAAAGATTACCGGACTCAAGTGCCTATAATCTCTTTATACGGAAAAAATAAAAAGCCTCAACCGTCACAACTACAGCAAACAGACATTATGATTTTTGACATTCAGGACGTAGGTGCAAGATTTTATACATACATCAGCACAATGTTTTATGTCATGCAAGCTTGCGCCGAAAACAATAAGGAACTGATTATTTTAGATCGCCCCAACCCATGTGACTATGTAGACGGACCTGTACTTGACATGAAATACAAAAGTTTCGTAGGTATACTTCCCATCCCGATACTTCATGGCTGTACGATAGGTGAACTGGCACAAATGATAAATGGAGAGGGATGGCTAGGTAATAATCTCCAGTGTCCACTGAAAGTTATTACTATAGAAGACTGGAAGCACGGACAACCTTATTCACTTCCGGTAAAGCCCTCCCCTAACCTGCCAAATGATCAGGCCATTGCGCTCTACCCTTCTCTCTGTCCATTTGAGGGAACATCTATCAGTGTAGGAAGAGGTACAGATTTTCCATTCCAAATAATTGGAAGCCCGACAACAAAAAATCTGAAATTTCGTTTTATGCCTCATCCAATGAAAGGCTCTGATAAACATCCGCTACACCAAGATACATATTGTTACGGATTAAATCTCAGCTCGGAAAAGAATATTCCCAAAGGATTTTCTTTGCAGTATGTCATCCAGTTCTATAACTATTTTCAAAATCTCACCAAACATGCGGAAAAAGAATTTTTCACACGCCCACACTGGTTCGATCTTTTAATGGGAACCAATCAAGTACGCCTGGATATTCTAAAAAATAAAACAGAGGAACAAATCCGTTCTGCCTGGCAAAAGAAACTAAATCAATATAAAGAAATAAGAAAAAAGTATCTTCTTTATGAGGATTATCCGGCAATGTAAATACAAAAAAATCCGGCAGGCTTGAAGTGACCCCAAAAAGTTGGACGGTTTAAATATTATCCGTTTTGAGAAAGAGTTCGGTATTGTACCGGGCTCTTTCCTTTTAAGCGGGATTTAATTCTCTTATTATTATAATAGTCTATATATTCTTCCAAAGCCTTCATGAAGGCTTCAGGCGTTTCGAACTTTTCGGCGTAAAGTAACTCGGATTTCATAATACCAAAGAAATTTTCGGCGACAGCATTGTCCAAACAGTTTCCTTTACGCGACATGCTTTGAACTATATGATGTTCTTCCAAACGTTTACGATAGCCATAATGCTGATACTGCCAGCCTTGATCAGAATGGAGTATGAGACCATCAAGACAATCATACTTGGCAAAAGCCTTGTCCAGCATGTCGTAGATTTGCTCCAAATTGGGACTTGTAGATATATTGTATGAGACAATTTCTCCATTGAACATATCCACAATGGGAGATAGGTACAGTTTGGCCGTCCCTACGTTTATCTGTGTCACATCAGTAGCCCATTTACGATTAGGTGCTGTAGCGATAAAGTTCCGTTTAATGATATTGGGCGCTATCTTTCCGACTTCCCCCTTATATGAGCGATATCTGACCTTGCGGATCTTACACTTTAATCCCATCTCATTCATAAGTCGCTGCACGGTCTTATGATTGATCTTATACCCTCTATTACGCATCTCGGCAGTTACACGCCTGTAGCCATAACGTCCCTTATGCTCATAGAAGATTAATCGAATAGATTTTCTTTCATCCTCATATTTGTCTTTACTCTTCAGATGTTTAAGATGGTAATAAAACACAGAACGAGCCATCTTTCTTAACTTTAATAATAAGTCAAGAGGATATACAGACCTTAGTCCATCGATGGCTTTTGTCCATTGTGCCGTGCTCGGGCTTCCTGTTCCTCGACTAAGGCCTTCACTTTTTTTAGTAGGGCGTTCTCTGCTCTCAGACGGAGATTCTCCGCCTGAAGCTTTTCAAGTTCAGTCTGTGTTTTTTTCTTCTTCGGTCTTGCCATTGGAGTTTTCGGTGGACGTCCCCGTTGTTTATTCTCTAGCGATAAGCCCTTACGGACTTTCTTTATCCAGCACTTGATTGTGGATCTATTCAAGTTATAGCGGAGACAAATTTCATGCAAAGTTATGCCTTTTTCAGCATATTCTTTTACGATCATAGCCTTTTCTTTTGCTGAATAATGATATGACCTCGTGCCTCTTAAACCTTCTTCTCCGTATTTCTTATAACGGAGATACCATTGTCGGACCAAATTCTCATCAAGTGAGAGAGAGCGGCATACTAATTTTATTGGTTCGCCACAAAGGATACGACGAACTACATTTAGCCGTTCTTCAAAGTTGTGATGTCTATACATAATGCACCCCAAAAGTTTTGTGTCTAACTTTTGGGGTGCACTTCAGCTTTTTTATAAGCTTGCCGGATTTTTTTTATTTCAGTCAGATATTCTGTTTAGATACCCAAAGATTTCTTTACAGCTTCAACTTTTTCCATAGCATCAGCGTTAGCGCCTGCATAGCACTTAGGACATCCCATTTCACCCTTTATTTCCATATAGAACTTAATCTTCGGTTCAGTACCTGAAGGACGAACAGAGATCTTAGTACCATCAGCTGTGAAGAACTGAAGAACATTCGAAGGTTCTGGCATATCCAAATCAGTTACATTACCATTTGCATCAGTAGCCTTCAAAGTCTTGTAGTCTTTCACAAGAACAACTTCTGATCCACCCAATTCTTTTGGAGGACAAGCACGGAAGTTATCCATCATAGCCTTGATTTCATCTGCACCGCTCTTACCCGGTTTCACAACATTTACTGTCACTTCTTTAGAGAATCCATATTCTACATAGATTTCCATCAGAATGTCATACAATGTCTTGCCCTGATCCTTAGCCCATGCACAAATTTCAGCCAACAAAGAACATGCTGACACAGCATCTTTATCGCGAACGAAATCTTCTGCCAAGAATCCGTAGCTTTCTTCACCACCGCCAATATATTGTTCTTTACCTTCGCGCAAACGGATTTCACGTGCAATCCACTTAAATCCAGTATAGCAATCAAGCATCTTGATGTTATTCTTGTCAGCAACAGACTTGATAAGTTCAGTAGTAACAATTGTTTTTACAATAAATTCGTTACCTTTCATCTTACCCATTGCAATACGATTCTTGATGATGTAATACAAGAATATCAAGCAAGTCTGGTTACCGTTAATCAATACCCATTCGCCCTTGTCATCTTTACAAGCCATACCTACACGGTCAGCATCTGGGTCAGAAGCCATTACAATGTCAGCATCGATTTCCTTAGCCAACTTAATAGCCAAAGTCAAAGCCTCTGCATTTTCCGGATTTGGAGATACAACAGTTGGGAAATCACCACTCTTCACCATCTGTTCAGGTACGCAATGTACATTTTCAAATCCCCAAAGTTTCAATGATTGCGGAATCAGCATCATTCCAGTTCCGTGAATCGGAGTATAAACAATCTTCAAATCTTTCTGACGCTTGATAACTTCCGGATCGATAGAAATAGTATGAACCTGACGCAAATACTCGTCATCAATATCTTTTCCGATAATCTGAATCAGTTCCTTATTGCCTTCAAACTTGATATCAGCAGCCGAAGCAATTTTGTTTACTTCATCGATAATTCCCTTATCGTGTGGAGCAAGCACCTGAGCACCATCGTCCCAATATGCTTTATAGCCATTGTATTCTTTTGGATTATGAGAAGCAGTCAAAATAATACCGCTCTGGCATCCCAAGTGACGAATAGCAAATGACATTTCCGGAGTAGGACGCATATCTTCGAACAAATAGACTTTGATACCGTTAGCAGAAAAGATATTAGCAGAAATTTCAGCAAACAAGCGGCTGTTATTTCTACAGTCATGTCCTACGACAACAGAAATATCTTTCTTTCCGGCAAAACATTTATTCAGATAATTAGACAATCCCTGAGTTGCAGCTCCAACAGTATAGATATTCATACGGTTTGAACCTACTCCCATGATACCACGCAAGCCACCTGTTCCGAATTCGAGGTCTTTATAAAAAGCTTCTATCAATTCTGTTTTATCAGGATTTTCCAACATGCGCTTTACTTCAGCTTGAGTTTCAGCGTCATAAGCAGGAGTCAACCATTTCTGAGCTTTATCAGAACACAATTTAATCAATTCTTCGTTTTCCATGATTTTATATTCTTTATAGTTATTGATGTTTTTCCTGTATTAGCGAAACAAAAATAAAAGATTCATTCTAATTATCCTAATTATTCTTTGCAAAAAACAAATTGAATCTTGATTTATTACTTTTTCTTATCCCCATTTTCAAAATAAAAATCCATACATCATGAATAATTCATAAACAACAAGAAAATGTTTAAATAATTTAATTGAAGAAATACATATAAATACAGACATGTACCTAGTTGATTTTATAAAAATCAACCACTTACAGATTGTCAAATGGGACAAGAAAATCGTTACATTATGAATTTAATGTCATTAAAAAGAAACAATAATTTGTTCAAAAAAAATATAAAATAGCCATATTTGTAACATAAAAGTGAATAAATATATCTTTTAGAAAACAGAAACTTTTGTATGAAAGAACATATCTACATATTGGACGATCACCCTATGATAGCAGAAGGTACTGCTCAACTACTGATGACGGATGAAAGATATCAGGTCACGATAGGAAAGCATTACTCTGAACTGTATAATTTTATAGAAAGTAATCCCATTAGTCTTTTAATCATAGATTACGAGCTACAAGATAAAACAGCATTAGATCTGCTGCCATACTTACAAAAGAAAATACCTCAGACACCTGTGCTTGTATATACTATGCATACGGAGTTTTGGATAATAAAACTGCTAATAAAAAAAGAAGTAGCAGGTATAGTTTCCAAAAAATGATAATACCAGCGAAATAAAAAAAGCAATCGAATCTATCCTATTGACAAAAAATAAATACTACTCTCCCACAGCACTCAATATCGTATTGTCACTTGTAGGAGATCATTCTGCAACAGATTCGATAGCATATACACCAAGCCCTCGTGAAAAAGAAATCATCAATATGTTATCATGTGGGTACACATCTGAGGAAATAGCCCAAAAACTTAACCTCAGCAAAAGCACTATAGATACAATGAGAAAAAACATATTATTAAAAAGTGGCGCTATCAATGTCTCACATCTTATGCGCCTGGCTTTTATAAAAGGATGGATAACTACATGAAAAAATTAATCTTAATGTTTCGTTTTAAGTATTTTTACTGGATATATCACAGCCAACAATTTTGTCCAACAGATTCAACAATACGGCGATAACGGTGACTTTCACCGGATGGATTCTATATATTCTCTAGCAAAACAACAAGTAAATTACAAAAACGACCCAGTTGCCGCAGTAGAGATACATACAACTTATGCTACTTACCTCAATTCGAAACGAGATTATGATAAAGCATATTCAATACTTAAGGATGTCAAAAAAGAAATCAGTCATTTTAAAAGACAGAAGATTTTCATCCGACGCTCAAAAAAAATTATTACAATCGGAAAGTATTGCTACCTATGAAATAGCGTATGGACTATGGTCAAACAATAAACTTGATGAAGCAAAGAAATTTGCTCACGAAGCTATAAAACTGTTTGAGCAAGCCAATGACACTTCCCGACTGGCTGAATCATATAACTTATCAGGAGTTATATACAAGAATTCATTCATGCTTGACAAAGCTATTTTAATGTACAAAAAAGCTTTGAAAATAACCGAACAACAAAAAGATTATACACTTTCAGCCATCATCAGCAGCAATATAGCCACTCTGTACAATGAACTGGAGGAAAATCAAAAAGCAATAGTATTTTCACGGAGATTTTTTTTCATACCCACAAACAGATACACTTGCATTCGATTATCAGATCAATAAGATAAGTTATTTATGTAACCATGCCATCCTGCTCACAAACGGGAAATATTATAAGAATGCCATCGACAGTCTTCAATTAGCTACCAGGTTATTACAAGACAATATGCCCGCAGGACTAAAATTATATATCTATACCAATTACGCAAAAGCACTATATGATACAGGAGAAACCAAATCAGCAATCAAATATTACCAGAAAGCCATAAGCTATAAAAAGCAATCAAGTAACGAGTACAATAAGGCAAATTTGGATTACCTGTACGGATATATGCTTTTTCAGGCTACAGACTCTCTGGCTCAAGCCCGGCAATATCTATCAAACGCTTTAGATTTTTACAGAAAAAATCCAAGTGTGCTACTCACCAAGTCCCTTCTTGCATTGGCAGAGGTAGAAGCCAAAAGAAACAACGTGAAAGAGTCATACAAATTGGCTCTTGAAGCATACGAAACAGAGCAAAAAATCCAACACAAGAATTTCCATAATCGTCTGGCCGGATTCGAAGCTGAACTTAAAACTAAAGAAAAGGATCTGGAAATCATTAGCCTCAACGCAGAAAAAGCCAAAAACAAAATAGCATATCAAACACGTATATACATTATTTCCAGCATATTAATACTAATCATACTACTATCTTGTATCATTATAATCAGTCTTCAGAAAAGAAAAGTAGCACTTAAACTGAGTCAATCGGAACTGGAAAAAGAACTAAGGAATAAAGAAATACAAAGCCAGCAGCTAATTGATGAAATGAATAAGAAAATGACAGAAAGATATCTTAAAGGACTGGAAGACAGCAATAACTATATTTCTAAAGAACTCCATAACAATGTCTGCAATGAGTTGCTGGCAGCTGAAATGCAGTTACAGCAAGCAAATGCCAGTCAACTTGCAGCACAGCTTGGCGTGATACGAGAAACCGTACGTAACATATCACATCAATTATCGACACCTAATTTCAGCAACATCAGTTTATATCAAATGCTGAATCTATACGTCGAAAAACTAGGTGCTTTAAAATCTCCAGCCCTGCATCCATATATAGCCGACGAAATAAACGATTTATCAATTCCATCAGAAAATATTTTGGAAATATACAGAATCTTGCAGGAAATCATATCCAATATAATCAAACATGCACATGCCCAAAACATGTATCTTACTGTCAGTTGTACACCCAGCGACATAGAAGTTATAGTAGAGGATGACGGCCAAGGATTTGATACGTCCTCATCTCATAATATCTTGACAGCAGGATTAGGATTACAAACGATAAAAGAAAGATGCAATAAATTGCAGGGAGAATGTGAAATCGAATCTACTTTAAATAAGGGAACAATCATTCACATGCGATTTCCTGTTTGAAAGCTATTAATAGTCAGATAATACAAAAATCAGGATACATCTTCACGATGTATCCTGACTAAATTAACACAATTTATTTGTGCCCCATCTCTAAATAAAAAAACAAAGTTTGAATTATAGTATCACATTTTCTAATCGATCTTGTACTCTTTATCTTATTTTCTCACATAAATCTTTCTCTTTTTACAAAAGTACATTATCAATATAAAAAAATACCCCCATAAATAATGATTCTATTATCACTATTTTAGGGGATAAATGCAAAAACAGCTCTCTCGTTAATCGAATCAAAAAAATGACTCACAAATCCTTGACAGCTGTTTTTAGTTGTTCATTTTGTATTTCTTATTTCACCAGATAACGTTCTCCGGTAGCTTTTTACAACCTCATTTCAAGAATTCCTGCGGATAACCCGGACGATCGAGAGGAGCAGTATTTCCTGTTTCAGGACGTACAATCTTACCATTCTTTACACGTTTTACTACTCCATCATTATAACGGACAATCAGGAACTCACCCAGTTTTTTCCAGCTATCAACAGCAGTCTGAGCAGCCATTCCTGTGTAATTGGTAAGAAAATCTTTTGCTTTCTGAGGATCTTGAGTATACAGTTTCATAGCGGTACTCTCGATACCTTCCTGAGCGTCAGCATACATATCTTCCAATGAATTCTGAACTGTACGCATATCGTCTATCATCAGACTATAGCGGGGACGAATCATATCTGCTACCCAGTTGTAAATCCAGAAAGCAGAATTCCATGAGAATGTCACACAGTCGCCCTCTCCTTCTGCATAAGAAGCAGGAACTTTATCGGTATTACAATAAACCGGAGTAAATACAGTCATATTGGCATCATCAACTCCAAACCAAAGTACTCCACCGATTGCATCAGGCATGGTAGAACGCATTTGAGAAACAAAAACAAAACCACTCTGCTGAGTTGAAATAGGACGTTCGTTGAAGTAAGTCTTGCCATCCACTTCAAATGTCAATGGAGATAAACGATAAGGCATTTTAAATGCTCCAGCTCCCATATCGTTGGTGATATCAAGCGGAGTACCTTCATAATGATCGCGCATAGCATGCTGAATATCACGAACAGAAACCTTACGGTCCGGCTTAATATAAAGCGGCATCGGTTCTTTACTTTCACCTTGTATGTAAGAAAGATAAGCCTGTCCGGTTACTTTGCTGAACATGTTATAGAAACTCCACACACGAGCCTCGCAAGCACGCAATCCACTAAAATCGAGCGGACAATAAGCATCAGCAAAACTGAAATCCTTGTTTACTCCATCGAAATAACCTTTTTCACGTGCAAACGAAATCACATCCGGAGAATAAAGACAATTATCTTTATCGTTCATATCAAACTGATGAATACGGCTTTGGTTTGCATGAGCTGCTATACAGTCGTCCGGAATACGGACTGCTACCCATACAGCTCCCTTCACTCCTGGTCCTTTTCCAATCATTTCCATAATCCAAGCCTCATTCGGATCGGCAATAGTAAATGATTCACCACTGCTGTAATAACCATATTCCTTCACCAGATCAGTCATAACCTTGATTGCCTCTTTGGCTGTACGCGAACGCTGCAAAGCAACATAAATCAAGCTTCCGTAGTCCATCACACCGGTAGTGTCAACCAATTCCGGACGACCACCGAATGTAGTTTCTCCGATAGTAACCTGAAACTCGTTCATGTTTCCTATCACATTGTAGGTCTGTTTAGCTTCCTTTATCTGTCCCAGATACTTACCTGTATCCCACTCGTAGATATTACGCATTGTACCCGCTGCATGTACGGCAGCCGGATAATGGCAAAGGAACCCAAACATGCCATACGAATCGGCAGAATAGGATACGATTACAGAACCATCGGCAGAAGCCTTCTTGCCGACAATAAAGTTGGTACATGCCCAACCGTTTACACACGCTGCTACCACAAGGCAGGCAGTCAACATTAGTTTTTTTATCATACGTATTTAGAATTTATATTGTTTTCGTGTTTCGTTACCACAATTATCAGTCACTATCACTTCCAGTTTATGAGATACACCTTTTTTTATCCGTTCCGGGTCCTGAATGATAAGAATACCTTTCTTCAATCCGAAAAGTACGAAGTTGCCGTCTACATATACTTTATAATCCCGAATACCAGTCTGTGCGTCACTGATCTTAAAGCGAATATTTCTGTTTACACGCCAACTACCCTGTCCCAAAGGAGTAACCTGAGGAGGTATCGTATCCACCCCTACGGCAAATGTTCCCAATGTGCGGACTTTGGTCTTTAGCCAGCCATTCTGATACGTTCCTCCCATAGAAGAGCGCCATTTTCCAGCTTTCTGCACAATATAATATTTTGTCGTATCGGCAACAGGCAAATGGCGTACCCCAATAGACAGATCACAGAAGCTATGTAAAGGAGTACGTCCGATATCGAGCACATAATCGAAAGAAATACTGTTGGAATCACCGATTACTCTCGTCCGCAATTCAGCATCATCGTAAAGCATGCCCTTAGGTACAACCAGTTCCATACCAGGCTCCTGAATAACATTTGTCTTATTCCAGTACAACATCTTATTGGCTTCGGGTACATAAGGAGGAATCTCCTGTTTTTTGCCTCGCACCGTAAAACGGTATTTACGCTTATTACCGAAATTATCCTCCAGTACGTAGCAGAAATGATAATCACGTTCCTCATCAATAGTCACTAGTCCGCGGTCTGAACCGGTTTCTATCAGGCGAAGCCTATTGCCCGGCAACTTATACGAACGCATGATAAGCCTGCGCGTACGCATCAGTTCATCATAATCGGTAAAACCGTTTATCATACGATTCTCATCGGCAGAAACCTCATCAGTTGTACTATTGAAAACCTTTACAGAATCTACATACAAAGTAACCGAATGCACTCCATAAAAATTTGACGTTCCGTCCATATAGTCCTTGGCACTGATACCCGTATAAATCTGCCCCCAAGCTGTAAACTGCTGCTTCAAAGCTCCTACATTTACCAGTTTCTTTCTGGAAGAACCATTTATTACACCTTTGCCAGCCACCGGATAAAGCCCGACAATACTAGCTACCGGCGACCTGGTATCCTTCAGATAATGACTGAAAAATGGCATAGGATCTACATAATCTCCATTGTCGTTTCTCCGTAATTCCAGATGAAGATGCGGCCCTGCCGATGCTCCTTCATTCCCGCTTAAAGCGATGATATCTCCAGCCTTTACAGGAAACTTATCAGGTTCGGGATACAGATTACATACAAATGTTTCATGCTCATACTGGTATGCACGTACATATTTCTGTATTTCCGGAGCAAAAGATACAACATGTCCGTAGACTGAAGTATATCCATTGGGATGAGTAACAAAAATCGCCTGACCATATCCACCATGCAATACCATGATTCGTGATACGTATCCATCGGCAACAGCATGAATCGGTTTACCTGTAACCCCTTGTGTCTTTATATCTAGTCCGTTATGAAAGTGATTTGGCCTCAACTCACCGAAATTTGCACTTAGCAGCAACGGAAAGTCGAAGGGAGAACAAAATTCAGCTTTCATACTTTCCTGAGCCTGTCCGCAGAGTGCCGTTCCTAAGGCAAGTGCCAACAATGTATTTCGTATCATGTTAATGTCTGTTTTTTCTCCACAAATATACATCATTTATTTTTGATATATCCTGATTTTACTTACCTTTGTATAAATGGGTATGGCTATCGGGCATCTTTTCGTACATGTTTTTCTTTTATTAAGGGCTGAAAAAATCCGTTACATTTACCAACTTTGCTTTTACTCTTTATATTTAGGATTTTCAATAGGATCAAAATAAATCGACTATTAGCAACCTGGCATTATGGATGGCAGGCTGCACACTTTTGCGATAATGTAATGACTAACATCGACAGCATCGTAACTTGAATGGTTCTGGATTTTCTCTCTTTATGACTGAATTACCAGCAACGAAAAAGCATCCGGGAGCATCAGTTCTTCTTCATAACGGTATTCTCCGTTTATGTATGTCGTGTTACGAAGATACGCTGCAAGCAGGAGTCGGTCGAATAATAAAATACTCTATTTCAACCTGCTTGTGGCGAATCTCGACTGTTTGTATTGCTTTTATGCATAAAGATTTGGAAAATATGCAAAAACATCATACCTTTGCGCCATCAAAAACCAAACTGACCAATGAATATAAAAGCGATACATACCGACATAAAGTTGCTGTTGCATGAACCTATATGCAACGGTTATCGCATCGTACACATACATTGGTTCAGTGGATTTCTATGAGGTACAGCCGCTTCTGACGGCACAACAAAGACTATATAACAAAAGTTTCTAACCTCATAATCACGTATATATGTTTACTGTTATCGGATTTATGTTGACAGGGATCACTGTGGGATACCTGTTCAGAAATATTGCCTTTTTGCAAAAGACTGAAAAGACCATTTCGATTACTATTTTTCTTCTGTTGTTCCTGCTTGGAATCTCAGTCGGTTCAAATGAACTAATTATCAATAATCTGGCTGCATTTGGATGGCAGGCTGCCATACTGGCTTTTTCTGCTACCTGCGGCAGTATTCTGGCATCGTGGATGGTGCTGAAATTTTTCTTCAAGAAAGGAGGTGAACAATGAAAGGAAGTATTATCGTTTTATTGTTTTTTGTAGCTGGCTGCATATTGGGAGTTATGGGATGGCTTCCTTTTGATCTTAAGCAAAGTAACCTGACGATGTATATCTTATATGCACTGATGCTACAAGTAGGATTAAGTATCGGATCGAGCAAGGATTTGAAGTATATCATATCCGATCTTCGTCTGAAATATTTGCTCATACCCCTTGCCACTATATGTGGTACGCTGCTCTTTTCGGCACTTGCCAGCCTGCTGATTTCCCGCTGGAGCATATTCGACTGTATGGCTGTAGGAAGCGGATTTGCCTATTATTCGCTCTCGTCCATCCTGATTACTCAGTTCAAAGAAGCTTCTATCGGACTTCAACTTGCTACTGAATTAGGAACAATCGCATTACTGTCTAACATATTCCGTGAAATGATGGCATTGCTTGGAACACCATTGTTATGCAAATACTTCGGAAAGCTTGCTCCGATCTCAGCTGCCGGAGTAAACTCCATGGACGTGGTCTTACCCATGATCACACGATATTCGGGTAAAGATATGATGCCTGTTGCTATTTTTCACGGCATATTGATAGATATGAGTGTTCCATTTTTTGTCTCTCTATTTTGCAAATTATAAGCAGAAGATTATCAACTATTTAAGCAACAGTTGTCATGCAGTCAAAAAAACATCATCATCTTTTTTAGAAAATTGATGTAAAGTTTCCCAAAAGATCATGATAAAATCAATAAAACTTGCTGAAGTTTTATTTCGACAACTATGGCAGCACTTCTGCATTTAGAGTCCTCTCTTCTTTTTCATACTTCTGGTAAGCCAAACAGCATACCGACAGAAAAGAAGAAAGGACTAATTGTTTACTTCAAGGTTATTACCTTTGGTTATAACGGATAAATATTTTTCAATAGGTTTCCACTGAATAATGACCTACCTTTGCAGTCGAAAAAAAGAATTAACCATTTAAAAAAATTATACGATGTTCGAAAAAGGAAACAGAGGTAATACCATTCATGGTATTTTGCTTATTGCATTATTTTCATTTGCAGCATTCTACATTGCTGAAATTCCATTTGTAAAAAGTCTTTCATTCAGTCCGCTGATTGTAGGTATCATATTGGGTATGCTTTATGCTAACAGTTTGAGAAACCATTTACCCGAAACTTGGGTACCGGGAATCAAATTCTGTACTAAACAAATCCTGCGCGCAGGTATCGTGTTATATGGTTTCCGACTGACACTTACTGAAGTTGCTGCAGTAGGATTACCTGCGGTTATAATCGATACAATCATAGTTGCAGGAACTATCTTCCTGGGCATCTGGTTGGGACGTGCCATGAAAATGGACAAAGATACTTCACTGATGACTGCAACGGGTAGTGCTATCTGTGGTGCGGCTGCGGTACTGGGTGCAGAACCAGTAGTGAAATGTGAAGGTCACAAGACAGCTATTGCCGTATCTACAGTGGTAATCTTCGGAACAATTTCAATGTTTCTTTACCCCATCATGTACCGTGCCGGTATGCTAAACGGATTGGGAGATATGGGAGTTGCCATTTACACCGGAAGTACCCTTCACGAAGTAGCGCATGTAGCCGGAGCCGGTAATGCCATGGACCCTACCGACGCACTGGGTATTGCAGGAACAGCTACTATCACAAAAATGATTCGTGTGATGATGCTTGCTCCGGTATTGGTCATCATGAGCTTTGCTTTGGCAAAACGCAAAAGCAGCACTAACGGAGGAAAAGCAGAAAAGAGTAAAATCACTATTCCATGGTTTGCTTTCGGATTCATCGGAATCATCTGTCTGAACTCACTTTTACAATATATATTAGGTGTAGACAGCGTAAAGGAAATACCTTTGAACGGTGCAATCGAATACATTGATACATTTATGCTGACAATGGCAATGACTGCCCTTGGTACAGATACCAGTATCGAGAAATTCAAACAAGCAGGTGCAAAACCATTCTTGCTGGCAGGATTGCTGTATATCTGGCTGGTAGGCGGTGGCTATCTGCTGACTAAATACCTGGTTCCTGCTTTCATGTAAAAATTAAATATTACAAGTAGTCCCGGCATATTTCGAATTATCTGACGGATAATCAGAAATACAGCCGGGACATTTTTATTGTCCAGCATCCAACGAAAAACGGATGCTATACCATCATCTTACCTATTATATCTCCCGCAGCTTTACGCAACTTCAAATAGCTTTGTACAAAACGGATAAAATTGGCAGCCGGAGCTTCCTCCTGTCCCTGAGCACGCACAAAACAGAAATGTCTTTTTATCTGTAGTCCGTTTATATCAATTATCTTAAACTCGCCTTCACGAAGTTCTTTCAACATTGCCTGAAGGGATATAATGCCCATTGTGGAGCTGTTTCTCAAAAACTGCTTAATACTTTCCGTACTACCCAAATACAACCTGACATTCATCGACGAAAGCTTTATTCCCTGTTCGGATAGTGCCATTTCAATTGCATCGAGTGTACCCGATCCTCGTTCACGAAGTACCAGAGGTATATCCTTAAGTTCATCGAGTGTCAGCGAATCTTTTTTAGCCAAGGCAGAAGAAGTACAGACTACCGGCACCAGCTCATCGTGCAGAAAAGGCTCATATTTCAGGTTAGGCAAGCGGAATACTCCTTCTACCATACCTAAATCTATATTGTGTTCCTGCAATGCCTGTTCAACATTGCGTGAATTTGTATCTATCAGCGAAACGGAAACTTTCGGATATTTCTCTGTAAAAGCTGCTAAAATAGGCGGAAGCACGTACTGGGCTATCGTCGTACTGGCACCCAGACGAAGCTGGCCGTTGTATTCATTATGCAACAAATGCATGTCGTACTCCAGCTTACGATATTCGGCCAGAATACGCTCGCAATGTTCCAGCAAAACATTTCCCGATTCGGTCAGCGAAATCGTATTCCCTAAACGATTGAACAACCGGGTTTGATACAAGCTTTCCAGCTCGCGTATATGTTTGGTTATAGCGGGCTGGCTGACGAACAATTCCTGCGAAGCCTTTGTAAAGCTCAGGTTTTTCGCCACACTGTAAAAAACTTTCAGTCGGAAGTCTGACATTTAGAGTTCCTCCGCACGTATTCCTAATGACTGAAGAATGGGGAATCCCAACATCTCAAACGAATAATCACCTTCGTATGCAGGAGGGTTCATTCCAAAAACGGTAATGCTTTCCTTACCTTTCACCTTATTTATATAGTTACCCATGCGCCCACCATATCCGTCTTCATCGGGCACAATAATAATGCGATGAACATCTTTCGATTCACCAGCCAACTGGAACGACTCGATAAACAGGTCTTCGCGGGTTGCCATATCGGAAGGCTGGAAGGCATAAAGTGAAAATTCACCCAGCTGACTCTTGAATGCTACATCATGGAGTTCTTTTCCCAGATTTGAAGGAGTGCAAAAATTCATTTTTTCTTCTCCGGCATCGTAAATAAAAATCACCTGTACCTCATTTTCTCCCAGCTGTATTCCTGCATCCAGAGCAAGGCACTCCAGCAGGTTAGCCAGATCAGCTTTGGGTAACTCACGGTTCACGATTGGGGCAAAATGAGCACTCATGTCACTGCCTACCCTGTCCAGATAAGAAGCATCTATCAGCATCACAACAGGGGCAAAAGGTATCTTCTTTTCCATATATCAAAGTTTATGGCGATAAAGATAATAAAAACTTTCCTGACATTTTGATATATATCCGGACAATATTGCAGTTTCCAAAGCTAACACACTGACATTTAGGCATATAATTATATTCTTAAAGCTGTGGCAAGAAGTTTGTCTGATAAAAGGTGTATTACAAAAACATAGATAAATAAGAAAGGAGAACAATATATGAACTTTAACAACTTTACAATCAAATCGCAAGAAGCTGTGCAACAAGCGGTGAATCTCGTACAAAGCCGCGGACAGCAAGCTATCGAGCCGGAACATTTGTTGGCAGGGGTGCTGAAGGTTGGCGAAAATGTCACAAACTTCATTTTCCAGAAACTTGGCATCAACGGTCAGCAGATAGAAACCGTACTCGACAAGCAGATAGCTTCTTTGCCAAAGGTTTCAGGAGGTGAACCTTACCTGAGCCGTGACGCTAATGAAGTATTGCAGAAAGCTGTCGAGTTTTCCAAATCACTGGGTGATGAATATGTTTCGCTGGAAGCTATCATCTTGGCTTTGCTCAATGTAAAAAGTACCGTATCTACCATCTTGAAAGATGCTGGTGTTACCGACAAAGAGCTGCGGGCTGCTATCAGTGAACTTCGTCAGGGACAAAATGTTACTTCACAGTCTAGTGAAGATACATACCAGTCACTCAGCAAATATGCTATCAACCTGATAGAAGCTGCACGTAACGGCAAGCTGGACCCGGTAATCGGTCGTGATGAAGAAATCCGTCGTGTACTGCAAATCTTGAGCCGTCGTACCAAAAACAATCCGGTCCTGATTGGTGAACCGGGTACAGGTAAGACAGCAATCGTAGAAGGACTGGCTCAGCGAATCCTGCGTGGAGATGTTCCGGAGAACTTGAAAAACAAGCAATTGTTTTCGCTCGACATGGGTGCGCTGGTTGCAGGTGCAAAATACAAAGGCGAATTCGAAGAACGACTGAAGTCGGTTATCAACGAAGTAACCAAATCGGATGGAAATATCATCTTGTTCATCGATGAAATCCATACACTGGTAGGTGCCGGAAAAGGTGAAGGTGCCATGGATGCTGCAAACATCCTGAAACCGGCCTTGGCACGTGGCGAACTGAGAAGTATCGGTGCTACTACCCTTGATGAATATCAGAAATATTTTGAAAAGGATAAAGCACTCGAAAGACGATTCCAGACCGTCATGGTAGACGAACCGGATACGGCAAGCTCTATTTCTATCTTGCGTGGATTGAAGGAACGTTATGAAAATCACCATCAGGTGAGAATCAAAGACGAAGCCATCATTGCCGCTGTAGAACTGAGTAACCGTTACATCACCGACCGTTTCTTGCCGGATAAAGCCATCGACTTGATGGATGAAGCCGCAGCCAAACTTCGTATGGAACGTGACTCACTTCCGGAAGAACTGGATGAAATTGAACGCCGGTTGAAACAGCTTGAAATTGAACGCGAAGCTATCAAACGTGAAAAAGATGAAGCCAAGCTTGCTCAATTGAACAAAGAAATAGCTGAGTTGAAGGAACAGGAAACTTCATACAAGGCTAAATGGCAGAGCGAAAAAGAACTGGTGAACAAGATTCAGCAGAACAAGAAGGAAATAGAACAGCTGAAATTTGAAGCTGACAAGGCTGAACGCGAAGGAGACTACGGTAAAGTTGCTGAAATCCGTTATGGTAAGTTGCAGAGCTTGGAAAATGAAATAAAGAGTATTCAGGAAGACTTAAAGAAAAAGCAAGGCGACAATGCCATGATCAAGGAGGAAGTTACTGCCGAAGATATCGCTGATGTAGTATCGCGCTGGACGGGAATACCGGTAAGCAAGATGTTGCAAAGCGAACGTGATAAATTGCTCCACTTGGAAGATGAATTACATAAACGTGTTATCGGTCAGGATGAAGCAATTGAAGCGGTAGCCGACGCTGTACGCCGTAGCCGTGCCGGACTGCAAGACCCGAAACGTCCGATTGGTTCATTCATCTTCTTGGGTACTACGGGTGTAGGTAAAACCGAGCTGGCAAAGGCTCTTGCCGAGTATCTGTTCGACGATGAATCGCTGATGACGCGTATCGATATGAGTGAATACCAGGAGAAACATACCGTTTCTCGTCTGATCGGTGCGCCTCCGGGATACGTTGGCTACGATGAAGGTGGTCAGTTGACTGAAGCTGTACGCCGTAAACCATACTCAGTTGTTCTTTTCGATGAAATCGAAAAAGCACATCCGGATGTATTCAATATCTTGTTGCAAGTATTGGACGATGGACGTCTGACTGATAATAAGGGACGTACGGTAAACTTCAAGAACACCATTATCATCATGACATCCAACTTGGGAAGTTCTTACATACAAAGTCAGTTCGAAAAGATCAATGATCAGAACCACGACCAGGTTGTAGAAGAAACCAAGGCAGAAGTGATGAATATGCTGAAAAAGACCATCCGTCCGGAATTCTTGAACCGTATAGATGAAACAATCATGTTCCAGCCGTTGAACAAGAACGAGATTGAACAGATTGTACGCTTGCAGATAAACGGCATCAAGAAAATGCTGGAAGAAAATGGTGTTACACTCCAGATGAGCGATCAGGCTGTAGACTTTATTGCTACTGCCGGATACGATCCAGAGTTTGGTGCTCGTCCGGTAAAACGTGCTATCCAGCGCTACTTACTGAACGATTTGTCAAAGAAGCTTCTGTCACAGGAAGTAGACCGCACTAAACCGATCATCGTAGAACGTAGCAGTGAAGGTTTGATATTCCGAAACTAAACTACTTATACAGGTTTCCAGAAACTACCTAAAAGGGAGAGTATCGTATTTCGATACTCTCCCTTTTTCTTTTTGTCCAAATGGAAGAAATAAGCTATCTTTGCCGCACTGAAATAAAGCAAGAATGAAAAATAAAAAAGTTATTTATATCGTCGGATCGATTGTCTTATTGATTTTAATCGGTATCGTTGCCTGCAAAACATTAATACTGAATACTCCTCTCAAAATAGAGAAAGCTGCTTATCTCTACATTGACAGCGACGATAACATAGACTCCGTATATACAAAATTGAAGAAAGATTTCCACACCTCCGGTATCACCGGATTACGTATGCTCATTTCATGCAGTAATTATGCTGAAAACATTCACGAGGGAGCCTATAAACTTAAACCGACTGATAACACTTGGCATATATTTCACCAACTGAAAAGTGGACATCAGACTCCCATACGTCTGACAGTACCCAGTGTACGTACGCTCGGAGCATTGGCTAAATCCGTTTCCCGACGTCTGATGACGGACTCAGCTTCTATCGCCAGTTTGCTGAATGACAGTACGTATTGTTCTACGCTAGGATATAATCAATACACGATTCCTGCTCTTTTCATTCCTAATACATATGAAGTGTATTGGACCATGAGTGCTGAGGATTTTATCAAGCGTATGAAAAAAGAACACGACCGGTTCTGGAACAAGGAACGGATGGAAAAAGCAAAAAGTATCGGCTTTACTCCCGAAGAAGTGGCAACTCTGGCTTCTATCGTCGAAGAAGAAACAGCTAATAAGGCAGAAAAGCCAATGGTAGCCGGTCTTTATATCAACCGCCTGCACACAGGTATGCCCTTGCAGGCCGACCCCACTGTAAAATTTGGCTTGCAAGAATTTGGACTTAAACGTATTCTGCATAAACATCTGGAAACAGATAGTCCATATAATACATATAAACATGCAGGATTACCTCCCGGACCGATTCGCATACCATCTATCGACGGACTGGAAAGCGTATTGAATTACGCCAAGCATGATTATCTATATATGTGTGCGAAGGAAGATTTCTCTGGCACACACAACTTTGCCAAAAGCTGGAACGAACATCTTGCCAATGCCCGCCGTTACCAACGGGCATTGAACCAGAGAAATATCCACTAAGGGCATTACCTCTTGAATATAATTTTCAATCAACGGATAGATTTCCAGAACTTCATGAAATTAGCATACAGTCCGTAACATACCAATGCATCTTCGGGCTGTATTATATAGTCTTCAGGAAATTCATTGGCTACTTCTCTTTCCAAAATAGAAATACCAATGCAATTCTGTGCCTTCTTTCCGCGTATCAATGAAATAATCTTCAAATCGAATTCCTTTTCCAACTGCAATTCATTGATGCCATATCCTGCTAATTTGGCAGGTACATTAAACTTGAAAATATAATGTTCCTCGTCTATCTGAAATGGTTCTACTGATGCATTCAGTTCCAACAACTGGACCAACATACGTGCTGCCTCTTTCTCCGGAGTCAGAATACGGTCTAGCGAAAAAGCTTCAAGCACAGTTTTATGGACATCATCTATCGCACGGGCATAAATATGCTTTACCTTGTTTTTCTTCAACAACGATACAACGCGTACAGAAGCTCCCAGGTCTTCACCTATTGCTACAATAACAACATCTACACTCTTTAATGGAAGAACAGAAAGTGCAATTTCATCGGTTGCATCAAGAACAAAAGCTGTAGCAATCTTATCTTTCAAATGATCCACATAATGTTCCCTCACATCCACTCCTATGACTTCATGCCCCAAAACAGTCAGTTCTTCGGCGAGCTTTCCGCCATAATTTCCCAGTCCTATTACAATATATTTCATATATCAGTTTATTATAATGTTATCACTTGGATATTTATAATTACGCTTCTTTACCTGTTTAATCAGTCCCAGCAACAAGGTAAAAGCTCCTACACGGCCTATGAACATCAGTAAAATAATAACCGATTTACCAGCCGTACTCAAAACAGGAGTAAGATCCAGGCTGGAACCCACAGTACTCAAAGCCGATACACATTCAAAAGTAAGTGCCATTAGAGATGCTTTGGGCTCTAACATGCTCATGACAAAAATTGCAGCAGACAGAATGATAAGATACAACATAAGCACTGCATTTGAGCGGCGGATCGAATCGTCCGACAATTCTCTCTGGAAAATAGTTACCCGATTTGCTCCTCTAATGACCGCCCACAAATTCAGAAGTATAACAGCAAACACATTTATCTTTACTCCACCTGCGGTAGACTGCGTACCCCCTCCTATGATCATCAGTATAATCATCAGCAACAAAGTCTGTGTAGACAGCGTAGTCAGCCCGACACTGACAAATCCAGCCGTACGCGGACATGTCGCATTGAAGAAAGCATGTACCCATTTATCTGTAACTTCCATGCCAGAAAATGCATTGTTCCACTCGTAAAGAGCAATAGCCAACGTACCCAGCACAAGCAAAATAGCTGTCATTATCAAAACAATACGTGTATTCAAATTATATAAATGGACCTGTTTTGGAAAATGAGATGAACGCCCGAAACACTTCCATTTCAGATAACGTAAATAATAAAAAAGCGTTTCTTTCAGATTCACCAAAATAGGGAAACCAATACCTCCCAAAATAATCAGAAATGAAACGGTTATAAAAAGCAAGTTATGGTTTTGCATAACCGCCGCATTTCCTAAGTTACCCGGCAAAGTAGAAAATCCGGCATTACAAAATGCTGAAACCGAATGGAAGGCTGCAAAATATATTTCCTGTTGCAACGTCATTCCCAGAGTATTGTGTATAGAATACCAGATAATCACCATACCAATACCTTCGATAGCTAATGTGAATCCTAGAATATATAATAAGGTGGATAAAAGAGAATTCAATGAATTAGAACTTATCATATCGCCAACTACCAGCTGATTATATAAAGAAGTATTTCCCATAAAAAACATGGCAAAAAAACTTGTCAGTGTCATAACTCCCAATCCTCCTATCTGGATAAGCAAAATGATAATAATTTGTCCTTCCAGTGTAAAGGTAGACGGAACATCAACCGAAACCAGTCCGGTAACACACGTAGCACTAGTTGCAGTAAACAATGCATCTATCCACGAAATTCCATGATAAGTTGCTCTGGGAAGCATCAGCAATCCAGCCCCAATAAATATTATAACCAAAAAGCTGGAAGCTAAAATAAGAGAAGGATTAGTACGCCTGCCCAACAATCGTACCAAGCTACTGGACAACTGCAATAAAGAATATAATAATAAAATAGCTATCCGATAATAATGACTATGAAAGAACATCCATGTCCAATAAACACCTTCATCTCCAGCATCCGGTTTCTTGAACAGCACAGGAAGTAAAGTCAGATACAGCAAGACATTAATTACCCATGACCAAAATGTATTTTTCTGTCCGTCCTCATCTGATTGAAAAACAATCTGCACTGTAGCCGACAGCAAAAAAACAATCCATACACTCTTATATATAATACGAATAGCCTTTGCCTCATCCGATGAAATCATAAATCCATGTTCATAAACCAAAGTAGCCAAAAACAGGATTGCGCAAAAATACGTAATCCACATGAACCAATTTATGACTTGATAAATACGAGGTAATATCAGTTTCTTACGATAAAGCAAGAGCCTTTCTAAAGAATCCATACTAAAACTGTTTTTATATTAACACTTGCACGCAAATGTATTTATAATTATCGGTTTTCCGATTAAAAGCATGACTTTATTACATATTTGTTTTTCCCCATCTACTCTATTAGTAAAGTCAACATCATCTTATACTCTGAATAGATCTTTCTGAAGAAAAACTTTCATTAAAACAAGCTATCATCTACTTATGTTCAAGAAACGCCGTGCACGGTTTTAAGGCATAAAAACATCAAAATAACAAATAAAAACCAAAAACGGTTGTAATATTACATTGTTTTACTTATTTTTGAAAAATCAATCAAAAAGCAAACATTTATGAGCAATAAACAGAAAAGATTCATTTTACCGGAAGATGAAATTCCTAAATATTGGTATAATATTCAGGCTGACATGAAAAACAAACCCATGCCTCCTCTGAATCCAGCTACACGCGAACCGCTTAAACCGGAAGATTTGTATCCTATTTTTGCAAAAGAATTATGTCATCAGGAGCTTAACCAGACCGATACATGGATAGAAATTCCCGAAGAAGTACGTGAGATGTACAAGTATTATCGAAGTACTCCGTTGGTTCGTGCATATGGTTTGGAAAAAGCTTTAGGAACACCGGCACATATCTATTTCAAGAACGAAAGTGTCAGCCCTATTGGCTCGCATAAACTGAACTCTGCACTGGCACAGGCTTATTACTGTAAAAAAGAAGGTGTCAGCAATATTACAACCGAAACCGGAGCCGGACAATGGGGAGCAGCCCTTTCGTATGCCGCAAAAGTATTCGGACTGGAGGCTGCCGTTTATCAGGTAAAAATCAGTTATGAACAGAAGCCATACCGACGCAGCATCATGCAGACTTTCGGAGCACAGGTTACTCCTTCACCTTCTATGTCAACACGCGCCGGAAAAAATATATTGACCAAGTATCCTAATCACCAGGGATCACTGGGTACAGCCATTTCCGAAGCCATCGAACTGGCACGTACAACTCCGAACTGTAAGTATACATTAGGATCTGTACTGAGCCATGTAACGCTTCATCAAACCATCATTGGTCTGGAAGCAGAAAAACAGATGGAAATGGCCGGCGAATATCCAGATATCATCATCGGATGTTTTGGTGGAGGTTCAAACTTTGGAGGCATCTGCTTCCCCTTCATGCGTCATACTATTCTGGAAGGAAAACAAACCCGTTACGTAGCTGCCGAACCGGCTTCCTGTCCGAAACTGACAAGAGGAAAGTTTGAATACGACTTCGGTGATGAAGCCGGATATACTCCTCTTCTGCCGATGTTTACACTGGGACATAACTTTACACCTGCCAACATTCATGCGGGTGGATTGCGTTACCATGGAGCAGGAGTTATCGTATCACAACTTTTGAAAGATCATTTGATGGAAGCCGTAGACATACAGCAACTGGAAACATTCGAAGCCGGATGTCTGTTTGCCCGTGCCGAAGGCATCATCCCTGCCCCTGAATCGTGTCACGCCATTGCTGCTGCCATACAAGAGGCCAACAAATGTAAGGAAACGGGCGAAGAAAAGGTTATTCTGTTTAACCTATCCGGGCACGGTCTGATAGATATGAGTGCATACGACCAATATTTATCTGGAAACTTAACCAACTATACATTGACAGATAAAGACATCGAAAAAAAGCTTGGGTGAAGTAGAAAACAATGCAACCTTAACGATTTTAATATTTGCATGGAATTATTCGAACAAATAACGGCATCGGTCAGCTCCTTTCTCTGGGGATGGCCGATGATTATATTACTACTGGGAACTCACATTTTTCTGACCATACGGTTAAAGTTTCCACAACGCAAAATATTTACAGCTATACGACTTTCTTTTAAAAAAGATCCTGATTCTGAAGGCGACGTCAGTCAATTCGGCGCGCTTGCCACTTCACTGGCAGCAACTATTGGAACAGGAAACATCATCGGTGTGGCGACTGCCGTTGCATTCGGAGGTCCCGGTGCCGTATTCTGGTGCTGGCTGACCGGAGTTTTCGGAATTGCCACAAAATATGCCGAAGGGCTCCTTGCCATTAAATACCGCGTAAAAACATCCAGCGGAGAAATGCTTGGTGGTCCGATGTACGCACTGGAACGAGGACTGAAGCAAAAATGGCTGGGCATTTTATTCTGCATCTTTACAGCCATGGCAGTCATTCGGTATCGGAAGTACAGTACAAGCTAACTCGATAGCTTTGCTGATGCAAGAAACATACGGAGTAAGCGAACATATCACCGGTATAGTAGTGGCACTAGGCATCGCACTGGTTATCTTCTTCGGGGTAAAAGGTATTGCCCGTGTATGTATAGACGCTGGTCCCTCTGATGGCTATCCTCTATATAGGAGGATGTATTTATATCCTCATTCTGAACCACGCTATTTCGGAGAAGCCTTCGAAACTCAATCATCAAGTTCTGCGTTTACTCCATCATGCCGCAGGAGGAGGATTTCTAGGAACGAGTGTCATGCTCGCAGCACGTTACGGTATTGCCCGCGGACTTTTCTCCAACGAATCCGGACTTGGTTCGGCACCTATTGTGGCAGCAGCGGCACAAACTCGCAACCCGGTACGTCAGGCACTGGTTTCTTCTACCGGAACATTCTGGGACACCGTCATTATCTGTGCACTGACGGGACTGGTGCTGGTTACCAGTGTACTCGCATTTCCTGACATCGATTATACACAAGGTGGAGCATTGACCAAAGCAGCCTTTGGTAAAATTCCTTATGTAGGTACCAGCATTCTGGCAATCGGTATTCTAACCTTTGCCTTTTCTACCATTTTAGGCTGGGGATATTACTCGGGAAAAGCCATCGAATATTTAGGAGGGAAAAAACTCCTGCGAGTATATCGTGTTATATGGATTTCATCCATTTACTTTGGTTCCACCATGAATTTACAAGCAGTATGGAACATTGCCGACAGCGTAAACGCACTGATGGCAGTTCCTAATCTGATTTCCCTCATCTTCTTATCGGGAGTTGCCGTCAAAGAAACACAAAAATACCTTTGGGAAAACAGACTGGAAGATACTGCCGATCCGGAAGATCTATAATTCATAAAACGCTACCTGCACAAAGCAGTTTTCCCCTTTTTTACCCCTTTCAGAAGGGGAAAAAGAAAAAAATATGCATTTTTCTGCATTTTTTTGTGCAAAACACTTGCAGATTCAAAATAATGCGTACCTTGCACCCGTGATTGAGAAACACCTCAACACAAACAAAGGATGGCCCGTTCGTCTATCGGTTAGGACGCAAGATTTTCATTCTTGAAAGGGGGGTTCGATTCCCCCACGGGCTACCAAAACAAAACATACGGTTAATCCGATGTATAAGGATGGGCCCGTTCGTCTATCGGTTAGGACGCAAGATTTTCATTCTTGAAAGGGGGGTTCGATTCCCCCACGGGCTACCAAGGTCTGAGCAGTTTCTGTTCAGACCTTTTTCTTTTTATCCCTTTCTTTCTTTCAGCTTTTTATATCTATCTTTGTCCTTGTATTATAAGTTTATGTAATAAAAGATAGTATGAATACTGAATTACTCGCACAACTTTATCAATCATATACTGGAGAAGCTCCAACAAGTATCGAACCTTTGCCGGGAGCAGGCTCCAATCGCAAATACTTTCGCTTGAAAGGCAAGGAAAGCCTCATCGGTGTATATGGAACCTCCACCGAAGAAAATCGTGCATTTATCTACATGGCCAGACATTTCTCACAAAAAGGTTTGCCCGTACCCCGTATACTTGCCGAAGCAACCGACCAGTCGGCCTACCTGCAAGATGACTTGGGAGATATCTCGCTGTTCCAACTTATTAAACAAGGAAGAGAAAGCGGTAACTTCAGTGATGAAGAAACAAATATATTGAAACGAACTATCCGCCTGCTTCCACAGATACAGTTTGAGGGAAGCAAGGACATGGACTTCAGTTATTGCTACCCGCTGGCAACATTCAACCGCCGCAGCGTTTTGTGGGACCTGAACTATTTCAAATATTGTTTTCTTAAAGCTACCGGACTGGAGTTTCAGGAAAATCTGCTGGAAGATGATTTCGAACGTATGGCAGATACCCTTCTTCAGATAGAACCACAGGTATTCATGTACCGTGATTTTCAGAGCCGCAATGTCATGATACGGGAAGGAAAACCGTACTTTATCGATTTTCAGGGAGGACGCAAGGGACCTTTCTATTACGATGTGGCTTCTTTCCTCTGGCAGGCAAAAGCAAACTATCCCGATTCGCTCCGCAGGAGCTTCTGGATGAGTACCTCGATGCTCTTCGCCCCTATCACACGATTGATAAGGAGCAGTTCCTCACCACCCTCCGTCACTTTGTACTGTTCCGTACTCTGCAAGTTCTAGGCGCATACGGTTTCCGTGGATATTTTGAGAAAAAGGCACATTTCATACAAAGTGTACCGTATGCCATCGAAAATCTCCGTCAACTGCTGGAAACAGATTTTCCTGAATATCCCTACTTATGCCTCATGCTACGCAAACTGACAGAACTTCCCCAGTTTGCCAGCATACGAAACAGAAGGAAACTCACCGTACGCGTAATGAGTTTTTCGTATAAGAAAGGTATTCCCGAAGACCCGTCAGGGAACGGAGGCGGATATGTATTCGACTGCCGTGCCGTGCACAATCCGGGAAAGTACGAACAATACAAGCAACTGACCGGACGCGACAAACCGGTCATCGACTTTCTGGAACAGGACGGTGAAATACTCCAATTTCTGGAACACGTAGACGCACTAGCTGATGCTCATGTACAGCGCTTTCTAGAAAGAGGGTTTACCAACCTCTCTATTTGCTTCGGCTGTACCGGAGGACAGCACCGTTCCGTATATTCGGCAGAACACGTAGCGCACCACTTGAACGAAAAATTCGGTGTACGCATCCACCTGATACACCGCGAACAACATATTGAACAAATTTTAGAACCCCGATAACAATATGAAAGCCATGATATTTGCAGCGGGACTGGGAACTCGCCTGAAACCGCTGACCGACCATATGCCCAAAGCACTCGTACCCGTAAACGGACGTCCGATACTGGAACACGTTATCCTGAAACTAAAGCAATCCGAATTCAACGAACTGGTTATCAACATACATCATTTCGGAGAACAGATCATCGACTTTCTTGAAGCCAACCAGAATTTCGGATTGACAATTCATATCAGCGACGAACGTGAACAGTTGCTCGATACGGGAGGAGGTATCAAAAAAGCCGCACCATTTTTTCAGGGAAACGAACCATTCCTGATACATAACGTCGATATCCTCTCCGATACCGACCTGAAAGCCTTATACGAATACCACCTGCACAGTGGCAATGATGCTACTCTGTTGGCAAGTAAACGAACTACAGCCCGCTATCTGCTGTTCGACAAACAGGCATATCTGAGAGGATGGGTTAATAAAGATACCGGACAGACCAAACCCGAAGACTTCGAATATGACGCAACAAGATATCAGGAATATGCCTTCAGTGGCATTCATGTCATCTCCCCTTCCCTTTTCCGATACATGGACGAACGGTGGAAAGGCAAATTTCCCATCATGGATTTCTATTTGCAAACATGTGGGGAAGCCCGGATTGGTGGATGTCTGACCGAAGAGCTTCATCTGATTGATATAGGAAAACCGGAAACCCTTGAGAAAGCTGCCAGCTTTCTGGCAGAACTGAATCAAGAATAAAAATATCAGTCACTTACAAGCCAACAGGCAACTTGCCCGTACCTTATGCAGAAGGCAATTCAACCGACTGCATAATATCTAAAAAACACGGGCAATTTGCCTTATTTTTTTTGTACAAAGGCTAACAGACTTTGTACGATTTTTCAGAAAAATTCATGATGTTTTTCCTAACTTTTGCTGAAGTTTTTCGACATACTTCCTGAAGTGTTCCAAAACACGTGTTTCAAACCAAACAGAACGGTTGAAAACAGCAGCATATTAAAACTTGAAACTCATAAATAATAAACTTACAATCCGAAATCAAGCAATCAACATCAGCCAAAAGAGTTCTATCATGTCCATCACAAAGTCCGCATATCACTTTGATATTCAAACTTTTAAACACAACCCTTTCTGGATATTTTATTTTAGCTTTAAAAAGCCCTATTAAATACCGAAACAATTTTACTCCTCAGCAGAAATCCGGTAATACGAAGGAGCAAGCCCTGTCTGCTTCTTAAAAAATGTCCCGAAAAAAGAAGCATTCGGAAAATTCAAGTCATCCGATATCTCTTGTACACTCTTGTTGGTATTCTTCAGCCAGAAAATACTCTTCCGGATAATAGCTCTGAAAACCAGTTCCTGCACCGTATATCCACAAACCGATTTCGATAATGCTGAAAGATATTTGGGAGAAAGACACAACTTATCGGCATAAAAAGCTACTCCCCTCTCTTGCATATAATACTTTTCAATCAACCGAATGAGCTTGATAAAAGTATCAATCTTATGTCCTGCTACATTTTTTTCTTCGATAATCCGACGGCTGTAAATAGAACACAAACGGTAAGTCAATGCCAGTAACAACAACTTACACTCATGATTATCAAACGGATTCTGCGCACTCTTCCTATGTCTTCCCAGCAATGCAATATAACGTGCCAAATCGCTTTCTTCTCCGGAAGTCCATACATAGCATGGTTCGGGAGTCAGTGTCGTATACAAATACATTGCCACAATCGAACTGCCTAAAATCTCACGTATCGGATCTATATGATAAAACAGTATGCTCACACGCAAATCATCAGACAGTTCTCCTATTGAAAAATTATTCCCTTCGGAAAGAAAAACCGTTTCTCCTGCCCGGGCTGTAAACTTCTTTTTATCTACATCGAAACAGAAATATCCTTTTTCACACACAATCAGTCCCACATAATTCATCAGGAAAGGCTTACACAATATCTTCGGAAAAGCTTTAACTTCCCCTTCCAGGCAGCAAATATCTTTTCCCGCCGTCAAATCGCGCTCAAAACGTGTTAAACGCATTTCTTGTTCCTTAGCATCCATCCCCATAAAACTAAAATTAAAGTCTGCCACTAAGGTAAGATTTTTCTATATTCCCATCATGAAACAAGAAAATAAAAATACATCACGGGAAGCTTTCATAGGTACTTTTCCACCGAAAAGTCAGATTAAGAAATGAAATACGCTCCACCGTGATGTATAAAGCAAATAAATGAACGAGTGTAAAGTATTTTATGTCTGTAAATCCAGCTTCCTTTTTCTCCACGGAATTACCAGCATAAGAACGGCACATGCTATACAACCGTAGAATGTCCATCCCGACATTTCTTTTACAGCAGCCAGAGTAGCCTGTACCTGCACACGCCCTTTTGTTGAAAGAGCTGCCATATTATGTGCTTCCTTTTCACTTTTTCCCTGATACATCATCCCTTGAACCGTCTGATTATATGAGGCTGCTACCTCTGTATTCAACTGATCCATATCGTGAGCAAAGCGAGTTACATAGTGTTGCTGACGATGCTGCATCACATTGGTATAGATAGCAGTTCCAGCCCCCGGTCCCAGTACCATACGCACTGTCAGCATGATACAAATCCAGGTAGACAGATATTTATAAGGCATCCGCTGATTGGCATGTACAGCTGTCAGCGAATAAAGCAGCATCATTCCGGCAGAACGGATAATAACCGGATATTTCATGCGCTCGTACAAGCCGTCGGTCTGTACCTCAAAATACATAAACAGGCTGGAAAGTCCTATCAGAACAAAGCCCATCGAGAAAAGGTATTTCAGATGTACTCCTTTTGATCCCATGGCAATAGCAATAATGCAACCGATAAAATAACCGGCTATACTCCAGTTATTAAGCGACGCATTCTGCCAGTTGTCTATCTTCATACCAACTCCTGCAAACACACTGACAAACATGGCACTGGAATTGAAAATCATCAGCAACAGAAAGAGCAAGATACCCATACGGATAGAGCGCAACTTAAACACATCCATCAGAAAATAAGGCGAATTATGGTTACGTTCCATATAGACAAACAGTATGGCAAACACAACAGCCGTCGCAGTAGCCCAGCAAATAGACGGAGAATCGTACCAGTCGAGCACCTTTCCATACACCAGCACATAAATAGCAGCCGAACACATCACGCAAAATATTACCACACTGCCAAACTTACGCAAGTTGATAGGAAAAACGTTTGCCCACATATTTATGATAAGGCATGGTGATAAACACAACCAGAATAGATAATAGCAACGCCCCCATCATGAAATAATACACATACTGCCATTCGTACTCATAAGCCAGCCATGCAGTGAGCGAAGTTCCTATCTGCCCAGAATCATGAAAACAGATAAATGGTAGGCATACTGGTACTCTTTTCACGGTCCAGCTTATCCCATCCTTCACCATCCACAGGTTCATTGCCCGGAGTTATATTTCGGGTAGCCTCCATCTTGAACGCATATTTGATAAGCGTGAACAGATTGACCATCATCAGCACCATGCGCAGAAATCCCATCACCACACTACAGACAGCCAGCAGGTAAATACTATCGGTCTTGGCACATACGTAACTCAATATATAAAGCAGCGAAAAGCCTACGATGCACATCATTTTCTCACGGCGGATACAGACCAGTTCGTAAAAGAACGGAGAGAAAGCCGCCATTCCTACAGAAGTAAGAAAACCAACAAACTGAATATGTTCAGACTGAATACCCAGCCCGCTCAGCATCTCGCCACTGTTTACCGTATACACTCCGCTTGCCGTAAGAATCGGAATAAACAACAGCAACAGAATAAGAATACCCAAAGGTTTGGGAACCCAATTATAAAACGGATAATTTTTCGGACACGAAGGCATAATTCTAATTTATTAGAAACTGAAAAACATGTTTGTCTTATTTTTACTGTCTGGCTTTTACCACTACCATCATTCCGGCAGCCAGACGTTCATTGTCTTCCGATGAAAGGTTCGTAAAATCAATACGTACCGGAATACGCTGCTGAATCTTGACAAAGTTTCCGGCAGAGTTATCAGTCGGGACAAGTGAATATTTCGAGCCGGTTGCTCCAGAAATAGCCGTAATCTTTCCGGTAAACTCCTTATCGCTGATTGCATCTACTGTAATACGGACTTCCTGTCCCACGTGAAGATTCTCTACCTGAGTTTCCTTATAATTAGCTATCACCCACTTCTGCGTATCAGGAAGGATATACGTAATGCTTTGTCCGGCACCGATATATTGTCCCTCTTCCAATGCACGACGTCCCAGTTTCCCGTCACAAGGAGCCAACACAACAGTATACGAAAGGTTAAGTCGTGCCATTTCGAGTGCAGCCGTAGCACGTTGTATGGCAGCTTCCGTACTTTCTCTGCGATTGGAAACTTCCTTAATGCCCGACATGGCAGCTTTTTGCTGGCGCTTTGTAGCCTCCAGTTTCTTTCGTGTAGCCTCATATTCCGTTTCAATCTGTTCCAGCTGTATCGGTGTTGCCGCATTCCGCTTCAGCAGGTTTTCATAACGCTGACGGTCTTTTTCGAGTTTAGCCAGACGAATTTCAATTTCGGCAATGGAAGCCTCATACACAGAAGCCGAATTCTGTGTAGTCTGTAAGGTAGCATCTATTACCGTAGCTCCAGCCATTGCATCTTTCAAGGCAGCTTCAGCCTCCATTACCCTAATGCGATACTCACGATCATCGAGCACCAGCAAGGTATCTCCCTTCTTGACCGACTGATGTTCGGTGAAATAAATTTTCTTAATATATCCCGACGCACGCAAGTTCACCGGAGAAATGTATTGTTCTATCTGTGCGTCGTTACTGGTTCCCGTCTGTTTATAATCGAGAAAAAGAAAGGCAACCTCTATTACTCCCCACACCAGAATAGCTATTCCAAGCAAACTGGCAATAATCCGGTTACGACGTTGTTTTTTCAGTTTCAAAGCTTTTTCCTGAAGTGTATTATTATTGGTTTTCATAATGCTGACAATTTTAAATGATTAATGAATAGAATTTCCGTTAAACAGTGTTTCCAGCTGTCCGGTAAGTTTTAGCAGACTCAGGTTAGTAACCTGGTAATTGTAATGTGCGTTGATGTAATTGTTCTGAGCTTCACTCATCCGCATCTCATCCTGTAGCACCTCCGTCATCGAAGCGATTCCCTCCCGATAACGGTCGGTCGTAACCTGATACACATCTTCTGCCAACAGATAATTATCTTTCTGCTTCCTGAAATTACGCTGGCTGTTCATCAGTTCGTTTGTAGCATTCAGGTATTGCGTCTGCATATTCTTGAGTGCATTCTCATAAGAAAGCTTCGCATTTTCTATCTCGATCTTTGCCTTCTTCATTTTTGCCCGCTTATCCAGTCCGTCGAAAATAGGAATACGGAGTGTCAGTCCGATACCGCTCGAATTATACCAATGATTGGACGGACCGGAATGGAACCAGTTCTTTGCCTTGTCGGTATATGCAGAATACATCCAGCTTCCGGTAAGGCTTAACGAAGGAATATAACCCTGACCAATCATCTTACGCTGCTGTTCGGCCAGTTTTTAGCTTCGACTGCAAAAGTTGTAGTTCATACTGGTTATTATCCAGTCCGGTAAGCGATACGGATGTAGTATTTTCTGTATCAACCGGTGTCAAGGCTATTTCCTTATCAGCAGGATAATCGATCACATACTTCAACAGATTCAGCTGCTGTGTCAGCATAGACTGTGCGTTATCATACTGTACCCGCTGATTTTCAAGATTGATATTCACACGCTTCACATCGACTTCCATCGCCATACCGTTATCATAAAAGGCCTGTGTAATACTGCTCAGTTCGTTCAGACGCGAAATATTCTCTTTGATTAACGCTATCTGTTCGGCTGTATTCTGGCTCAGGTAATACATTTTACTGATTTGCAAAATCAGATCTTCCCGTGCCTTCTCATACGATAAACGGTTCAACTCATTCATTGTACGGGCAATATCTACTGCCATATAAACAGTCTGGTTGTACAAAGGCATTTGTAACTGTATACCCGCCGAGGCATTGTACTGCAAAGTTTTGGTAACGTTGTAAGGATTTCCATAAGCAGAACCATCGGTAACAGATACCGGAGGATTGAAATTGTCATTGAATCCGGCAACGGCATTAATCTGAGGCAGGAGTTTTGCACGATTTTCGCTCAGTGTATGTTCTCCTTTTCTAATCTCATTACGGCTGCTTTCCAAAAAGAGATTATTCTCTATGCCCAACCGCAGGCACTCTTCCAGTGTGAGGACATCCTGCGCTTTTACAGGAACGAGCACACAAAGAGAGGTAAAAATAACTAGTAATTGCTTCATATTATTTCATTTCTTAATCTGAAGCAAAGGTACACTGTTAGCCTGTATGGGTATTATTCATATATCGTGAAGGGCTGTTCATATTTTCCTTTTCTGCATTCTAATCACTTATCATTTGCTAGCCGAAACGCCCATCCATTCTATTTTCAGGTGATGCAGCATGGTAGTGCTCTCTCCACAACTTCCCGTGTGCTGAATGCCCATACCTCCCCAAACATTAGGAACGATATCAGCCTCCAAACTTACAGATGGTTTCAGATTCTCGTCCGTTACAGGAGATGAAAGCGGAGTGGAAGTTTCGGCATGGGCCGTCAACTTATTTCCTTTAACCTCAAGTACAATGGTGCAGTCGGTACGGTAACAGGTGGAAGATACCGGAAGAGAAATCGCAGTAGTCCTGCCATTTTCGTATTTCATCAGCATGAAATCGACCGCATTGCTGTATTTTGTCGTACGGATAATACGCAAGGCATATCCAGTCAGTGTACGGGTATCGAACTTGATACAGATATCCATATATTGCCCCGTAGCACTTCCAAACCCTTGTCCTGCGGTTTTGCTCGGATCTACATTCAAGGTTATTTTCATATCTCCATATCTACCTTCCAATGGAGTATATAACAGCCGTGCTCCACGCTGCGCCTGCAGCAAACCCGTTCCGCGTGATCCGTTCATTCCCTCTCCATACACCCAATAGTCCTTATCGGAGAAAAGTTCCCAATCGTAACCTTCCGTATCAAGAGGCTTGTATCCTCCTATTGTCCATCCGCCGGAATACAATACAGGCTGATTGGAACAAGGAAAATTTCGAAAATCAGTTTCGAATACATCTACCGGATTTACCTGTTTACGGCCAACAGGTGATGAAGAAATTACCGTATATTCTTTACCAGGATGACAACGCAAATGTTTGGGTGCTACCGTTGCCATAAGATAATATCCAACGTCTTCTTTTGTTAATCTATAGGTTGTTTCGGGCTTAGCCAACCGTGACACTGCTACCGGATATTTCGTTTTACCCTCTTTGTCAACAGCCCGATACCAGGTAATCAGCGACTCATCTTTCCGTCCCTGCAAATCCAGTTCGTAACTTACCATTGCTTTTCCATCTGCTATTTCCAGCTTCGGCACTTCCACAAAAGCAGGAGCTTCCACAAAATCGGGAGCAACTGTCAATTCTACTGCACATTCCAATCCATCTTCCGTATAGGCTACAACAGTGAAATGTTTGGTTTCGTCCTCGTGATTCATTGCCTTGACCACACACGTTCCGTCTTCTCCGGCAGACAGGCTGACATACTTTTCATATCCCGGCTGAATCTTCCAGCGAACAGAGCTTCCCTGCTGCACATAATTGCAGTGTCTTTTTACGTTGGCAACCAACTTCACCGGATTACCTCCGGTCTGTACAGAGGCAACCAGCGGAGTGACCGACAAACAGACCGGCAGATTCGCATAATCCCTGCCATCATGTTCTCCGATTACCCGTACACTATCCTTCACTTGAAGCGGATCCCAGTCATCATCTCCCCGAAGTAAATTATAAGTGTTGTAAATTACCTTACCATTTTCATCTGTCAGGCGGTATGCATGAAGTACATTTTCCTGCTCCATACATACTGTATTATAAGGCTTGTCCGCACCTATTACGTAAGGCTGTCCATTCATCGTTACACCTATACTGGTAACACCGTAACCAGTCGGACGGCTCGTGTGTCCAGCCGCATATACAGGCTTTCGGACATGAAACTGGCAATCGACAACAGTCAAAGGTCCCACTCCTTTACAAAAATACTGACGGTCTTCGTCATGACATACATAAAAATCACTGTTCAAGAAACAGCCCCTCCCATATCCGTCCGCCAGAATGGTTTCTGACCATAAAACTTCAACGTACAGTTCAGGTAGACTCCTGTACCAGTCAACGCATCGTCGGTACTTTCCATATAACATTTATAGAACAAAATACGTTTTGCCCCATTCAAAGGATTCATATTCAAGCGGCTGATGAAACGGACATTTTCTGCCACAATTTTATCTCCATGACAATAGGCTACATGCGCCTGGGTAATGGCAGACATTCTTTTTTTACGTCCTAATTCTTTCTTTAAAGGAAATTCCAGATCGACATTACAATAGTTTCCCATCGTAAGATTCTTCACCGACAGACCATCTCCCCAGAAATCGAACATCGTGAAGTTTCCTACAGCTCCCTGTGTCTGACCGCGACTGGAAGCAAGCACTACATTTTCAGGATTTTTGGTTAACCCGACAAGATGCAGATAAGGACATTTTACTACCAGTCCGAAAGGTTCTTTACCGTCTTTTCCTACCCTAACCTGAGGATCATCAGGATTATCAATCCAATATACATAAGGAGCTATATATACTTTCATAGGCTCTGCTTCTGTTCCGGCAACAAAAGCCTTGGCTGCTTCATTAAAGCTATTGAAAACAAAAGGATATCTGGCCGTCACTTCATCGGACAGCTGCCCATCGATAAAAAAGGTTTTCTCCCCCAGCTCTATTTCCTTTCCTTCATAGAGAATCTTATTTCCTAATAACTCTATAGGATTTGTAACATCCAACGAACGATATCCGCATACAGACTGAGCCGGCAAAAACTCACAAAAGATTATCCAGCAAAGTAAAAAAGAACAAAATTGTGTTTTCATTATCATGTCGTGTTTTTCAATATGGTGATAAAAATACAAAGAATACGGAAAAAGGCATGACATATCACTAAAAATTTGATATGCCATGCCTTATAACAGAATATAAATCAGTTTGTCTACAAAGACTATTCCCAGAGATTCAATTTATTTTTCTGTGCTTCCTCGAGTGAAACCGTCTTTACCTGTTTGGTCTTATTCTTTTCACGAAGCTCACGGTATTCACTTTCCAGTTCTTCTGCAAATGTACTTCGAAGATCAAGATTCATCAGGCGTGCTGCCACCGGAGCATTCAGTGAAGCATCTTTCATATATACCACCGGAGCATGATAAACCGGAGCAATCTTCAACGCCGTATGTAACGGAGACGTAGTGGCTCCGCCAATCAACAACGGAATGTCAAGCCCCGCTTTTTCCAGTTCCATGGCAACGTGCACCATTTCGTCCAGTGAAGGAGTGATGAGTCCGCTCAGCCCAATCATATCGGCCTTTTCTTCTATGGCACGCTGCACAATCGTTTCGGCAGGAACCATTACGCCCAGGTCGATTATCTCATATCCGTTGCAAGCCATCACTACGGCAACAATATTCTTTCCGATATCGTGTACATCTCCTTTGGCAGTTGCAAGGACAACTTTAGGGCGCTGTATATTTTCTCCCGTACCGGCGTTGTGTTTCTCGATCTCCGGTTGTAAAATTGCGACAGCTGCTTTCATCGCTTTCGCCGATTTTACCACTTGGGGTAAAAACATTTTTCCTTCACCGAAAAGTTTTCCTACTCGGTTCATTCCATTCATCAGCGGCCCTTCGATGATTTTTACAGCGTTACCGTATGCCGACAGGGCTTCATGCAGATCGGCGTCGAGTCGGTCGACCGTGCCTTTGACGAGAGCGTATTCGTAGCCTTTCGTCGAGAGACATTTTGTCGCGTATGTCGGTTTGTTGGGGTATGGACGTTTTGTACCGATTCGTTTTTGAGAGATTCCGCAGCTTCTATCAGCCGTTCGGTTGCGTCGGGGCGTCGGTTGAAGATGACATCTTCGATACGGGAGAGCAATTCCTGAGGAATATCTGTGTATGCGACTGTCGTTGCCGGATTGACGATGGCCATGTCCATTCCTGCACGTATAGCATGGAACAAAAAGACAGCATGCATGGCTTCGCGTATATAATTGTTTCCTCGGAATGAAAAAGACAAGTTGCTGATACCCCCGCTTACTTTTGCTCCCGGAAGGTTTTCTTTTATCCATTTACGGCTCGTATAAAGTCCAATCCGTAATTGAGGTGCTCTTCGATACCAGTGGCGAGAGCCAGAACATTGGGGTCGAAAATAATATCATTGGGGGTCGATTCCATTGTGTACGAGCAAGTCGTAGGCTCTTTACAAACGGCAATTTTACGGTCGTAACTGTCGGCTTGACCTGTTTCGTCAAAAGCCATTACAATCATAGCAGCTCCGAGCCTGTGTATGATGCGGGCGTGGGCGAGGAATGTTTCTTCACCTTCTTTCAGACTGATGGAATTGACGATACCTTTTCCTTGTATACATTTCAGCCCGGCAAGAATGACCGGCCATTTCGAAGAATCTATCATAATCGGGACACGGCAAATTTCGGGTTCCGAGGCAATGAGATTCAGGAACGTTACCATTTCGTTTTGTGCATCGAGCATGGCGTCGTCCATATTGATGTCGATGATTTGTGCTCCATCTTCCACTTGTTTACGGGCTATACCCAGAGCTTCATCGTATTTTTTCTCTGAAATCAGTCGCAAGAATTTACGAGAACCGGCCACGTTGCATCGTTCACCGACATTGATAAAATTGTTTTCGGGAATGATTTTTAATTCTTCTAAACCCGATAAGCAGAGTACCTTTTCCCTTATATGCGGACGATGAGGTGTGGTATCTGTTACCAGTTGCGCGAT
>ENA-OQHF01000199-OQHF01000199.1-human-gut-metagenome-genome-assembly--contig:-NODE-199-length-38242-cov-4.564319_pt1 | contig 38242 bp, 39 predicted proteins | sample MGYA00242559_ERZ504709 | MGnify/ENA primary metagenome ERZ504709 (study PRJEB26092, sample SAMD00036203) | human gut metagenome | host: Homo sapiens | study: EMG produced TPA metagenomics assembly of... | reverse complement strand
CCGCGGCCACCTCAGCGTTGGTCGCCACTTTGCAGCCCAGTTCCTTGGCCAGAGCCTGTGCCTTGGCCGTGGTGCGGTTTGCCAGATAGACCTTTTTAGGGTCTGCAGCCTTGCACACGGCCCGCGCAATTGCGCCGCCCATGTTGCCGCAGCCCAGAAAACCGATCGTTTCCATCATAATTCATACCCTCCCTTACGGCAGACGATTTCTGCCTGCCTCCATTGTAAGCACGCGGGACGATAAAATCAAGAGGAACCGCCTCTTTTTTGCCGCGGCAAAGCCGGGCGGCCGTGCCGAAAGGGTGGAGGGGGTATTCCGATTTGATATGGCCGGATGCTCAAAACTGTACGCGATGCAAAACACAAACTTGCGTGAATGCACAATAAATTCAAAAAGCGTACAAAATTGTCCTTGCTTTTTGACAGGATTCTGCGGTAAAATAGGACATGGAAAATCTTCTCACGGCTTTCGCCGCACAGGGCAGGAAAATTTCTGCCTGGAAAGGATGGTTTTTGTGTCACAGACGACCAAGCGGGCGCTGGAGGCATCGCTCAAAAAGCTGCTGCTCCAGAAGCCCCTCAAACAAGATCACGATCAACGACATCACCGAGGACTGCGGTGTGAACCGCATGACCTTCTATTATCATTTCAAAGACATCTACGATCTGGTGGACTGGATCCTTGTGGAGGACGCCTCCAAGATCCTGGAGGGCCGACAGAGCTTTGAGACCTGGAACGAGGCATTTCTGGACATTCTGCAGCGGGTGCAGGAGAACAAGACCCTTGTGCTGAATGTTTACCGTTCGGTGGGCCGCGAGCAGGTGGAACAGTATCTTTATAAATTGCTGGATCCCACGCTGAAGGAATATGCCGACCGCGAGTGCAAGGACATCACGGTCCAGGATGCCGACAAGCAGTTCGTGGTGGACTTTTACAAGTACGCTCTGGTGGGCATGACGCTGGAATGGATCCGCCGTGACATGAAAACCGACCCGGCGGCCATGACCGAGCGGCTGGGCACCATGATCCACGGTGACCTGCGCCGGGCCCTGTGCCGGCTGGCCAGCAACCGGGGCGGCACCGCACGGGACGAGGATTAAGCCCCGGAACCGGCCGAAAACGTACAAAATCTTATCAAACAGTGCGCCGTGATGGGTTTTCCATCACGGCGTATTTTCTGATTATGGCACCTTTCGACGGAACGTGGTACCATACATCCATAAAATAAAGGATGATTTCAACGGAATCTGTTTGGAGGAAAACGACTTATGAACACTTCTCTTGAGAATTTGACCCATAAGATGCAGCGCGCCGCCGTTGGCAAGATGGTGGACGTGGTGCTTTCTCATGCAGATAAGGATCCTGAAAAGACCGTGGGCCAGATCGTGGATCTGGCAAAGCAGTTTTACGGCGGCTCCTTCAGCGATGAGACCTACGAGCACGCCAAAAAGATCCTGAGCGACCCGGACAGCAAGTGGTCCCAAGCTGATCAACTCGTGTGCTGGACCAGACCGACCCAATGTTGCCCGCACCATGGCCCTGAACCTGGGCTATGAGGCCTTCTTCCGGGGCACCAAGACCATCCGCGAGAACCGCGTGAAGTACCAGTGCAACATTCCCTGGCTGATCCTGTTTGACCCCACCTCTGCCTGCAACATGCACTGCGTGGGCTGCTGGGCCGGTGAGTACGGCCACAAGAACAACCTCAGCTTTGAGGATATGGACAAGATCATCACCCAGGGCAAGGAGCTGGGCGTCGTACCTGTACATGCTGACCGGCGGCGAGCCGCTGGTGCGCAAGAAGGACATCCTGAAGCTGGCCGAAAAGCACAATGATGTGCAGTTTGCCATCTACACCAACTCCACCCTGATCGACGAGCCCTTCTGCGAAGAAGTGGTGCGCCTGGGCAACATTGCCTTTATGCTGTCCATCGAGGGCACCCCGGAGACCAACGACGCCCGCCGCGGCGAGGGCCACTATGCCGCTGTCATGAACGCCATGGACCTGCTCAAGAAGCACGGCATCGTGTTCGGCACCTCCATCTGCTATACCAGCCAGAACATTGAGGCTGTCACCAACGATACCTTCATGCGTTTTCTGTGCGACAAGGGCGCACACTTCGGCTTCTACTTCCACTACATGCCCGTGGGCAACGAGGCTGCTCCGGAGCTGATGCCCACCCCGGAACAGCGCCAGTATATGATCAAGCGCATCCGCTACCTGCGTTCCGAGGAGTGCGACATCCCGTTCTACCCCATGGACTTCCAGAACGACGGTGAGTTTGTGGGCGGCTGCATTGCCGGCGGCCGCAACTACTTCCATATCAACTCGGCCGGCGACGCAGAGCCCTGCGTGTTCATCCACTATTCCAACGCCAACATCCACGACCAGAGCATCCTGGAGATCCTGCACAGCCCGCTGTTCATGGCTTACCACAACGGCCAGCCTTTCAACAAGAATCACCTGCGTCCCTGCCCGATGCTGGAAAACCCCGAGCTGCTGGAAAAGATGGTGCACGAGACCGGTGCCCACAGCACCGACCTGCAGTCCCCGGAGAGCGTGGAGCATCTGTGCGAGAAGTGCAAGAGCTACGCTGCCAACTGGCAGCCCACGGCAGACGAGATCTGGTCCCATACCAAGATCCGCGAGAGCCGTTACGAGAACTATAAGGACTGGAAGCCCTCGCAGCCGCAGGACTGAGCTGAAGCCGGAAAGAAAGCAATAAACGACCTCCGCCCTGTGTTCTGACGAATGCAGGGCGGGGGTCATTTTATGTAAAACGGGATTTATTTCTTCTCGTTGCTTTTAATAGCTTTCAGAATACAAATCCCCATTGCCAAAACAGGAAACAGCACTCTGAGCGCTAAAAAACCTTGCGGGTCTCCAAAATCAATATTTGCATCTGCAAATAGTCCAATAAACCATGCGGCTAAGGTAGAAAAGATTGCGAACGTGTAAGTCATTTGCCATACCTCCGTAAATTACTTCTCGGCTCTGTTATTGTCCCGTACAAATATCCCTGCAATTGAGAGCAAAAGTCCTGCGACTCCACCAGCAAAGGCAAAAATATTGCTTATGGATAAGGCAATCCCAGCCAAAATAGCGGCGATTCCCAACAGCATGATCCTGATACCCATTAAATCAATCTCCTTTATACGTTCTTGTGATGCAATATGAATAAAAATACCCCGCATCGGAAGTGCTCTGATGCGGGGCAGGGAAGGGTTTACTGGTTTTCCGTAGGTTGCGGGGCGGCGGGCTGTGCCGGGGCATCGTCTGCGGGGTCGCCGAAGTTGTCGTGATAGGTGTTGAGCATATCCAGCTCTTCGTTGCGGCGCAGACCGTGAATGACCAGCTTTTTGATCACGTCGTAGATCACGGCGAACAGCGGCACGCCCACGATCATGCCGGCAAAGCCCCACAGGCCGCCAAACAGCAGGATGGCAAACAGCACCCAGAAGCTGGAAAGGCCGGTGGTGTTGCCCAGGATCTTGGGTCCGATGATGTTGCCGTCCACCTGCTGCAGCACCAAAACGAACAGCACGAACCAGAGCGCCTTGATGGGGTTCTGGATCAGGATGAGCAGGGTGGCGGGGATGGCACCGATGAAGGGGCCGAAGAAGGGGATAACATTGGTCACGCCGATGATGACCGACACCAGCAGGGCACTGGGGAACTTGAAGATCAGGCAGGCAATATAGCACAGCACGCCGATGATGGCAGAATCCAGGATCTTGCCGTTGATGAAGCCGCCGAACATCCGGTCAGCGTAACGGACTTCCTCCATGATGAGGTCGGCCCAGCGGGGCTTGACCAGACTATAAAGGATGAGCTTGCCCTGCTGCCCGAATTTCTTCCGGCTGGCCAGCAGATACACCGAAACGATGAGGCCGATAATGAAATTTTTGATCCAGGTCACCACGTTCACTACGCCCACGGCAGCACCGCTGAGGATGTTCTGCATGGAGGGGAGCAGGGTGTTTTTGATCCAGGCATCCAGGTTGGCATCCAGGCTGTCGTAAGAGTTCTCGATGAAGTCCAGCAGCTTTTTGTTGTTGGCAATGAACTCCTGCTTGGAGATCCACTCCACAAAGTCGCCGATGTTGTCCCGTGCCGTGTAGTACAGGGCGGTCACGCTGTTGATGAGCTGCGGCACGATCATCATGATCAGGGCGTAGATCAGCAGCAGGCCGAACAGGATGGTCAGAGCAACGGCCAGCATGTTGGCAAAGCGGTGCATCCTTTCCGGGAACAGCTTGTGGAGAAATGCTTCAAGCCAGTTGCACACCGGCTTGAGCAGATAGGCAATCACACTGCCGTAGATAAAGGGCATCAGGATGCCGGTCAGGGTCGAAACGGCATTGCCGAAGCCCTGAAAGCGGTAGATCAGGAAAAAGAAGAGGATGCTCAGGCTGATCGCGCCAAAGCCCGCGAACATTCCGTAGAGATAGGGTTTGATATGCGGTTTTTTGTCCATCATGTCATAGAAACTCCATTCCTGCCGCAGACAGCAGGATTCCCTGCGGCAATGTCAGCGCTTGTTGCTCCTGCGCCAGATGTGCAGCTTTTCGGCTTCGGCGATCAGCTCGTCCCGGAAATCGGGGTGTGCCACACTGATCAGTGCTTCTGCCTTTTCCCAGCTGGTCAGTCCCTTCAGGTTCACACAGCCGTACTCGGTGCACAGGTAGTGCACGTTTGCGCGGGTGTCGGTGACGATGCTGCCGTTTTCCAGGGTAGGACGGATGCGGCTCTCCAGCTTGCCGGTCTTTTTATTCATAAAGGTAGAGGACAGGCAGATGAAGCTCTTGCCGCCGTTGGAAAGGTATGCGCCCAGAACAAAGTCCAGCTGACCGCCTGCACCGGAAATGTGCTTGATGCCTGCACTCTCCGCGTTCACCTGACCGAACAGGTCAATGTCCACCGCATTGTTGATGGAGATGAAGTTGTCGATGGCGGAGATGCTGCGGATGTCATTGGTGTACTCCACGGGAGCGGCCATGCACTCCGGGTTATCGTTCAGATAATCATACATCTTCTGAGTACCGGCACCAAAGGCATAGACCTGACGGCCCTTGTCCAGATTCTTGTGGCGGCCGGTGATCTTGCCTGCCTTTGCAATATCCACAAAGGCATCCACATACATCTCGGTGTGCACGCCCAGATCCTTCAGGTCGCTCTGCGCGATCAGGTTGCCGATGGCATTGGGCATACCGCCGATGCCCAGCTGCAGGCAGGCACCGTCGGGGATCTGCGGGACGATGAGGTTTGCCACCTTCAGATCGACCTCGGTGGCGGCACCGGCAGCGGCCATCTGGCCGATGGGCGGGTTGCTGCCCTCCACAACACCGGCAACCTGGGAGATGTGCACCCAGTTCTCGGTGCCGCCCAGGCATTTGGGCATGTTCCGGTTGACCTCAACGATGATCTTTTTGGCCTTATCGCAGACGGCACCCAGGTGGGAAGCACAGGGGCCAAAGTTGAAATAGCCGTGCTCGTCCATGGGGGTCACCTGGAACACCGCCACATCCACGGAGTCAGAGCTGTCGCGATAGTAGCGGGGCAGTTCAGAGTAGCGGATGGGGGAGTAGAAGGAAAAGCCCTGGGCAATGGCCTTGCGCTCAATGCCGCCCATGTGCCAGCTGTTCCAGGTCATGTGGGCAGCAGGATCCTCGATCTGGAAGATGGCGGGCACCCACATCAGGATGCCGCCGCGGAAGTTGACATCCTCCAGCTCGGGCAGACGCTTTGCAATGGCAGCGTCCACTGCAACGGGGGTGTTCACGGCCCAGCCGTAATCCACCCAGTCGCCGCTTTTGACCAACGCGGCAGCCTGGTCAGCTGTCATTTTCTTCTGCGCATACAATTCCGTAAAATCCATTATAAACCATCCTCTCTTACAATAACATAAAGGAATTGTAAATTCCAACTTAGTTATATCATTAACAAACGGGAGAATCAATACTTTCCTGGCAAAAAACAGGGCTGGATGCAATATGACTAAAAATCTTAGCTTTTTGTAGAGATTCTTTGGTGCACAAAAATAAATTTTACACAAAAAATACTTGATAAAATTTTGACGATGTGCTTTACTTATAGCGTAGCAGGATGCAGCGTGGCACTGCGGGTAAGATTGTTTAAAAATTAACGATACACCGTAGCAGAAGAAAAGAACATCTTGCACAGCAAACTGGAAAGTGCTATCATGTCAGAACCAATGCGCTTTTCAAAGGCGCGCAAGGAGGACAAAACCGATGGCAACTGCAGTTTACCCCGGGTCGTTCGATCCGGTCACACGAGGTCATCTCGATATCATCAAGCGCGCGGCAAAGATCAACGATCACCTGATCGTGGCCGTGCTCATCAACAGTGCAAAGCACCCATTGTTCACCGTGGAGGAGCGGGTGGCCCTGCTGCAGGAATGCTGCAAGGGGATCCCCAATGTCACGGTGGAGAGCTTCGACGGCCTGACCGTGGAGTTCGCCAAGAAGCGCCACGCTTCGGTCATGGTGCGGGGCCTGCGGGCGGTAACGGATTTTGAAAACGAGATCCAGCTGGCGCAGACCAATCACGCGCTGATGCCCGGCATCGAGACCATGTTCCTTGCAACCAGCATCAAGTGGAGCTATCTTTCTTCTACCATTGTAAAGGAAGCCGCCCGCTACGGCGGCAGCATCTCCAAGTTCGTCACCCCGAATGTGGAAGCTGCCGTGGAGCAGAAGATGGCCGAGCTGCGCAGCAGGGGAGAGAACGTCTGACCCCATTCCTTATGCAAGAAACGCTTCGGCGTTTTGATAAAACAGTCTTTCTTAAATCACAACATACACAATCAGGAGGCTATTCACATGAAAAAGATCGTTATCGCATCTGCATGCCGTACCGCCATTGGTAAGTTCGGTGGCACCCTTGCCAACGTCCCCGCTGCTGAGCTGGGCTCCATCGTCATCAAGGAGGCTCTGAACCGCGCAAACGTCAAGCCTGAGCAGGTCGATCATGTTTACATGGGCTGCGTCATCCAGGCTGGTCTGGGCCAGAACGTTGCCCGTCAGGCTTCCCTGAAGGCTGGCCTGCCCATCGAGACCCCCGCTGTCACCGTCAACGTGGTCTGCGGCTCCGGTCTGAACTGCGTGAACATGGCTGCTCAGATGATCGAGGCAGGCGATGCTGATATCGTGGTCGCAGGCGGCATGGAGAACATGGACATGGCTCCCTTTGCAATGATGAAGGGCCGTTACGGCTACCGCATGGGCGCTCCCATGGGCAAGAGCGAGCTGGTCGATACCATGGTCAACGATGCTCTGTGGGATGCCACCGGCTTCAACAAGCACATGGGCATGACCGCTGAGAATGTCTGCACCAACGAGACCTACCAGAAGAAGTACGGCTACAGCCCCATCACCCGCGAGATGCTGGATGAGTTCTCCTACAACAGCCAGGTCAAGGCCGACAAGGCCATCAAGGACGGCGCTTTCAAGGATGAGATCGTTCCTGTTGTCATCAAGGGCAAGAAGGGCGACACCGTGTTCGATACCGATGAAGGCCCCCGTCTGACCCCGGTCGAGAAGCTGGCAACCCTGAAGCCCGCTTTCACCAAGGACGGCATCGTGACCGCAGGCAACTCTTCCGCCATCAACGACGGCGCTGCTGCTCTGGTCATTATGAGCGAGGAGAAGGCCAAGGAGCTGGGCGTTGAGCCTCTGGCAACCTGGGTCGCTGGCGCTCTGGCCGGTGTTGAGCCTGAGGTCATGGGTCTGGGTCCCATCGCAGCAACCAAGAAGGTCATGGCTAAGACCGGCCTGACTGTTGCTGACATGGACCTGATCGAGGCCAACGAGGCATTTGCTGCACAGTCTGTGGCTGTCAGCCAGGCTCTGAACTTCGATATGAGCAAGGTGAACGTCAACGGCGGCGCCATCGCTCTGGGCCACCCGGTCGGCGCTTCCGGCGCTCGTATCCTGGTCACCCTGCTGTACGCTATGAAGCACCGTGGTGCTCACAAGGGTCTGGCTACCCTGTGCATCGGCGGCGGCATGGGCTGCGCTACCATCGTTGAGATGTAAGCTCCCCCTTTGGAATTGAAATGAATGACAGCCCGCGCCCCGGCTCAGACCGGAGACTCTGCCGGGGCGCGGGAGCTGTTTTGAAACACTGAGAATCTGAATTGGAGGTTTTCACAATGGCTTTTGTAAAAACCGAGGTGCAGGGCGCTGTCGAGATCATCACCATCGACCGTCCCAAGGCACTGAATGCCCTGAACCCTGAGGTTCTGGCAGACCTGAAGGCAGCTTTTGAGGCTGTCGATCAGGAGGCCATCCGCTGCATCGTCCTGACCGGCGAAGGCGACAAGAGCTTCGTTGCAGGCGCTGATATCGGCTCCATGAGCACCATGACCAAGGCAGAGGGCGAGGCCTTCGGCAAGCTGGGCAATGACGTGTTCCTGATGATCGAGCATTTCCCCATCCCCGTCATTGCAGCCGTCAACGGCTTTGCACTGGGCGGCGGCAATGAGCTGGCCATGAGCTGCGACATCCGCATCTGCTCTGACAACGCCGTGTTTGGTCAGCCCGAAGTCGGCCTGGGCATCACCCCGGGCTTCGGCGGCACCCAGCGTCTGGCACGTCTGGTCGGCATGGGCATGGCAAAGCAGCTGGTCTACTCTGCCCTGAACATCAAGGCAGACGAGGCTTACCGCATTGGTCTGGTCAACGCCGTGTATCCGCAGGCTGAGCTGATGGAGAACGTGCTGAAGCTGGCCGGCAAGATTGCCAAGAACGCTCCCATTGCAGTGCGCAACTGCAAGAAGGCCATCAATGATGGCATCAGCCTGCCCATTGAGAAGGCTGTGGAAGTCGAGGAGAAGCTGTTCGGCGATTGCTTCGAGACCCACGATCAGCAGGAGGGCATGGCCTGCTTCCTGAGCCGTGAGAAACCGAAGCCCAAGGCAGTGTTCACCAACAACTAATCCATTACATAATTTTTGATATTAAAGGAGAGATTTCCTATGAAGATCGGTGTTATCGGCGCTGGCACTATGGGCCAGGGTATCGCAAAGGCATTTGCACAGGTTGAGGGCAACACCGTTGCTCTGTGCGACATCAAGCAGGAGTGGGCTGAGAACGGCCTGGCAAAGATCAAGAAGGGCTACGAGAAGCTGGTTGCCAAGGGAAAGATTCCCCAGGAAAAGGCTGACGCGATCGTTGCAGCCATCACCCCGGGCCTGAAGGAAAATCTGTGCGCAGACTGCGACCTGATCGTTGAGGCTGCTTTTGAGGATATGAAGGTCAAGCAGAGCACTTTCGGCGAGCTGGATAAGATCTGCAAGCCCGAGTGCGTCTTCGCTTCCAACACCTCCTCTCTGTCTATCACCGAGATCGGCAAGGGCCTGACCCGTCCCCTGATCGGTATGCACTTCTTCAACCCTGCTGACCGCATGAAGCTGATCGAGGTCATCGCCGGCTGCAACACCCCCGCTGAGACCGTTGAGAAGATCAAGGAGATCTCCGTTGCCATCGGCAAGAGCCCTGTTCAGGTCAACGAGGCTGCTGGCTTTGTGGTCAACCGCATCCTGATCCCCATGATCAACGAGGCTGCCTTCATTAAGATGGAGGGCGTTTCCGATATCGCAGGCATCGATACCGCTATGAAGCTGGGTGCCAACCACCCCATGGGACCCCTGGAGCTGGGCGACTTCATCGGCCTGGATATCTGCCTGGCCATCATGGATGTCCTGTACCATGAGACCGGCGACAGCAAGTATCGCGCCTGCCCGCTGATCCGCAAGATGGTTCGCGGCGGCAACCTGGGCTGCAAGACCGGCAAGGGCTTCTACGTTTACAACGCAGACCGCACCAAGACCCCTGTTGACCAGCTGTAATTTCTGATAAACATTTCTCCCGGCCGTGGGGAAAGCGGTCGGGAGGAATTTGTTTGCAACCGGGAAGGGGAGAACCCCGACCCCGGGAGATAAAAAACACCCGTTAGGAGGATATAGCGATGGATTTTACTCTGTCCAAGCAGCAGCAGATGGTGCAGAAGATGTACCGCGAGTTTGCTGAAAACGAAGTCAAGCCCCTGGCTAAGAAGGTTGATGCAGAAGAGTACTTCCCCAAAGAGACCGTCGAGAAGATGGGCAAGCTGGGCATGATGGGCATTTACTTCCCCACCTCTGTCGGCGGTGCAGGCGGCGATGTGCTGTCCTACGTCATGGCAGTGGAGGAGCTGAGCAAGGTCTGTGGCACCACCGGTGTCATCGTCTCCGCTCACACCAGCCTGTGCGCTGCTCCTATTTATGAGAACGGCACCCCCGAGCAGAAGGCAAAGTATCTGCCCAAGCTCTGCAGCGGTGAGTGGCTGGGCGCTTTCGGCCTGACCGAGCCGGGCGCTGGTACCGATGCACAGGGTCAGCAGACCATTGCCAAGGAAGAGGATGACTGCTGGGTTCTGAATGGCTCCAAGATCTTCATCACCAACGCCGGTTTCGCTGATGTCTTTATCGTCATCGCTGTCACCGACCGCGTTCTGGATAAGAAGGGCCGCCCCACCAAGCTGTGCTCTGCCTTCATCGTTGAGCGCACCGATCCGGGCTTCTCCGTCGGCAAGGCTGAGGATAAGATGGGCATCCGTGGTTCTTCTACCTGCGAGCTGATCTTTGAGGATTGCCGTATCCCGAAGGATCGTATGCTGGGCGTGCGCGGCAAGGGCTTCCAGCTGGCCATGGCTACCCTGGACGGCGGCCGTATCGGCATCGCTTCTCAGGCTCTGGGCATTGCCGAGGGCGCTCTGGAGGAGACCGTTGCCTACGTCAAGGAGCGCAAGCAGTTTGGCCGCAGCATCTCCGCATTCCAGAACACCCAGTTCGAGCTGGCTGAGATGAAGGCCCGCGTTGAGGCTGCCAAGTATCTGGTCTACGCTGCCGCTCTGAAGAAGCAGCAGGCCATGGACGGCGCAAAGGTCCGTTACAGCGTGGAGGCTGCTCAGGCTAAGCTGATCGCAGCCCGCACCGCAAGCGATGTGACCCGCCGCTGCCTGCAGCTGTTCGGCGGTTACGGCTACACCCGTGACTACCCCATCGAGCGCATGATGCGTGATGCCAAGATCACTGAGATCTACGAGGGCACCAGCGAAGTGCAGATGATGGTCATTTCCGGCGCTCTGCTGAAGTAAGGGAGGTAAGATTTACAATGAAAGCAATTGTTTGTGTAAAGCAGGTTCCTGATACCTCCGGCAAAGTCGCCGTCAAGGCAGACGGTACTCTGGATCGTGCCTCTATGGCCACCATCACCAACCCCGATGACCTGAACGCTCTGGAGGCTGCTCTGAAGCTCAAGGACGCTACCGGCTGCGAAGTCGTTGTCATCACCATGGGTCCTCCTCCGGCCGAGGGAATGCTGCGTGAGCTGCTGGCCCGCGGCGCGGACAAGGCTGTTCTGGTCTCCGGCCGTGAGTTCGGCGGTTCCGATACCTTTGCAACCAGCCAGATCCTGGCTGCTGCTGTCAATAAGATCGGCGTTGGCCCTGAGGACGTTGTGTTCTGCGGCCGTCAGGCAATTGATGGCGACACCGCACAGGTCGGCCCCCAGATCGCTGAAAAGCTGCATCTGCCTCAGGTCACCTATGTGGCTGACATCCAGAAGGATGGCAACACCCTGACCGTGAAGCGTATGCTGGAAGACGGCTACATGATGGTCAAGGTGCAGACTCCCTGCCTGCTGACCTGCATCAAGGAGCTGAACCAGCCCCGTTACATGAGCGTCAATGGCATCTTCACCTGCTACGACAAGCCCATGGAAGTGTTCGATTACAACGCTCTGAAGGATGATCCGCTGATCGAGGTCGACACCATCGGTCTGAAGGGTTCTCCGACGAACGTCTTTAAGTCCTTCACTCCTCCGCAGAAGGGCGCAGGCACCATGCTGACTGGCGACGACACCGCCGCACAGCTGGCAGGTATCCTGGCCAAGAAGCACCTGATCTGATGAAAGGAGCATAGGATTACAATGGCTGATTTTAACGAGTACAAGGGCGTTTGGGTCTTTTGCGAGCAGCGCCAGGGCAAACTGATGCCCACCGATTTCGAGCTGGTCAGCGAGGCCCGCAAGCTGGCTGATGAGCTGAACTGCGAAGTCACCGGCCTGCTGCTGGGCGATAACGTGGACGGCATTGCCAAGGAGCTGGGCGGCTATGGCGCTGATAAGGTCATGGTTTGCGACAGCCCCCTGCTGAAGGATTACACCACGGACGCATACGCCAAGGTCGTCTGCGACATGGTCAACGAGTACAAGCCCGAGGTCCTGCTGATCGGTGCCACCAACATTGGCCGCGATCTGGGCCCCCGCTGCGCAGCCCGCCTGCACACCGGCCTGACCGCTGATGCTACCCACCTGGATATCGACACTGCAAAGTACATCGACTTCCTGAAGGAGAGCTCCACCATCGACCTGTCCAAGCAGAAGTTCGATATGGAAGACCGCAACCTGAAGATGACCCGTCCCGCATTCGGCGGCCATCTGATGGCTACCATCATCTGCCCCCGCTTCCGTCCCCAGATGTCCACCGTGCGCCCCGGCGTTATGAAGAAGGCTCCCTTCGATCAGGCCAAGGCAGATGCCTGCCAGATCGTGAAGCCCGCTTTCGAGCTGTCCGCTGCCGACATCAAGACCGAGGTCCTGAGCGTCGAGAAGGCTGCTGAGAAGCTGGTCGATCTGATCGGTGCCGATGTCATCGTCTCCGTTGGCCGCGGCATCAGCAAGGATGTCAACAAGGGCATCGAGCTGGCTGAGCAGCTGGCTGCTGCACTGGGCGGCGGCGTTGTGGGTGCTTCCCGTGCCGTTACCGACGCTGGCTGGATGACCGCTGACCATCAGGTCGGTCAGACCGGTAAGACGGTCCACCCCAAGATCTATGTTGCTCTGGGCATTTCCGGTGCCATCCAGCACACCGCTGGTATGCAGGATTCCGAGTGCATCATCGCTGTCAACAAGAACGAGAGCGCACCCATCTTCGGTGTTGCTGACTACGGCATCGTGGGCGATCTGTTCAAGGTCGTTCCCGAGCTGATCAAGCAGATCGAGGCTGCCAAGGCTGCTGAATAAGCACCTGATTTTCCCCGAACCCTGATTGTGATAAGGCCGCCGCGCAGTGGAAACGCTGTGCGGCGGCTTTTTGCGTCTCCGGAAAAGCGCTCCGTTCTATCCCACCTGTTCCCGGAATAAAATGACACCAAGAGCGGACAGGAAAGGAGCGCGTACCATGGAGTTGAAGATCTTTCGGGATGCCCTGCCGGCGGCGGGGACAAACTGTACCCTTAAGGCAGAGCTGCCGCTGGAAACAGAGATCCTGATCTCTGATTATCTGCCACCGGTGTTTAAGCTGGTCAAGTGCTTTGTCAGGCCGGTGGTGCTGCAAAAGCGGCTGCAGCCCGGCAAGCTGCAATTGGAGGGATATCTGCGCTGTGTGGTCTATTATCAGGGGGAAGATGGGGCGGGCTTGTGCCAGACCGAGCAGAAGCTCCCTTTTACCAAGCTGCTGGATCTGCCGGAGTTCGTCTTTACGGCATGGGCCGTGCAGGTGGAGGGCCAGACCGAATATCTGAACTGCCGCACCGTCAACCCACGCCGCATCGAGGTGCGGGGGGCGTATGGGCTGGTGGTATCGGTGCATACGCAGGTCAAAACGGATGTCATCACGGCTCTGTCGGATGGCGGGGTGGAGCAGAAACTGGTCACCCTTTCCGGGGTGCGGCGTGCCGCTGTGCTGGAAAAGCTGGTCACGGTCGAGGGCGAGATCCGCTTTCCCACGCCGCCCGCCGCCGTTTTGGACCTCAGCGGCAATGCCTCTGTCGGAGACCTCAAGCTCCTGAACGGGAAAGCCGTTGCCAAGGGCGTGCTGGTCGTTTCCTGTGCCTGGCGTGCCGAGGGCGACCCGGCACTGCAAGGCCAGAGCGTGAACCTGAACTTCAATCAGGTGCTGGATGTGGACGGCCTGAGCGAGGACTGCCGCTGCCTCTGCGTGGCCGAGCCGGTGGGCTTTACGCTCACGGAGGGAGAAGGGGAGGAACCCAGCCGCCTGACCGCCACCCTGATGCTGCGCCTGCGGGCATGGAGGCCCTATCAGCTGCAGTGCGTGGCGGATGCCTTCTCCACGAAATTCGAGACAGAACAGACCCCGCAGACGGTACAGACGGAATCGCTGGCCTGCACCCTGGATGAGACCGTGACCCTGACCGGCTCAGGCCCTCTGCCGGACGCTGGGGCTAAAATTCTGGCCTGCTTTGCCTCCTTTGGCCCGGCCCTGTTGGCATACAGGGAAAACAACTGGGATCTGACCAGCCGGGTGACCGTGACTGCCTTTGGGGAGAACAGCCTTTCGGAGCTGGAAAGCTATGAAAAGGTGTTGGAGCTTGCCCTGCCGCTGGGGCGGGAGCTGCCCTCGGACGCGGAGCTGATCCCGGAGTGCTGGCTCCGTGCCGAGGACCTGCGCTGTGTCTGCGCAAACGGCACACTGGAGGTCAACCTTTCCGTCAAGGCAGAAGGAGCCATCCTACAGCGGAGCGGAAACACCTGTGTGGGCTCCATCGCGCTGGGAGAGCCGCTGACCCCGGCAGACCCGGAGATCAGCCTGCGCATCTATTATGCACAGGCGGGGGAGGAGCTGTTTGCCATCGCCAGACGGTTCCATGTCTCCCCGGCCCAGATGCTGGCCGCCAACGACCTTGCAGAGGGCACCACGGCCATTGATGCGCCTCAAAGGCTTCTGGTGCCGGGAGCAGGGGGCTGATCTGTCCAATTTTGTGCTTCATAGAAGGACAATTCAAAGTTAAAGTATGACTTATGAACTAAAAATGAACAAAAAACATCCCTGACCTCTCCCAATTTGAGAAAGGCTCTGCTATAATAATTTTTGTCGTGTAAAAAAGCCTTTTAGATAAAGGAGAAGTTATGATCAAAAATATCGAGTTGGAGAAGGGTGCATACCAGTTTGATGCCAAGATGCCCCTTCGCCAGGCCATCCCGCTGGGCCTGCAGCATGTATTTGCCATGTTCGTGGGCAACCTGACCCCGCTTCTTATCATCACCAGTGCCTGCGGCCTTGCAGGCGGTGAGTTTGCTGACCTGCAGGTCAGCCTGCTGCAGAACGCCATGTTCGTGGCCGGTGTGGTCACGCTGGTGCAGCTGTTCTCCATCGGCCCTGTGGGCGGTCAGGTCCCCATTATCATGGGCACCAGCTCCGGCTTCCTGGGCGTGTTCAACAGTGTGGCTGCTTCCATGGGCGGCGGTGTGCTGGCCTACGGTGCCATCATGGGCGCTTCCATTCTGGGCGGCCTGTTTGAGACTGTGCTGGGCTTCTTCCTCAAGCCCCTGCGCAAGTTCTTCCCCTCGGTGGTCACCGGTACGGTGGTGCTGTCCATCGGTCTGTCCCTGATCTCCGTGGGTGTCAACTCCTTCGGCGGCGGCAACGCAGCCAAGGACTTCGGTTCCGCGGAAAACCTGCTGCTGGCCGTGTTCGTGCTGGTGGTGATCCTGTTCTTCAAGCATTGGACCACGGGCTTCCTGAGCTCCTCCTCCATCCTCATCGGCATTGTGGCGGGCTATCTGGCAGCCTTTATCATGGGCTTTGTCCTGCCCACCACCGGTGTCACTGCCGAGGGTGTGGAGTTCACCAAGGCATGGGTGCTGAACTGGAGCAAGGTGGCACAGGCCGACTGGTTTGCCATCCCCAAGCTGGTTCCCGTCAAGATCATTTTTGATATGCGCGCCATCCTGCCCGTGCTGATCATGTTCATCGTCACCGCTGTGGAGACCGTGGGCGATATCTCCGGCGTGATGGAGGGCGGCATGAGCCGTGAGGCCACCGATAAGGAGTTGTCCGGCGGTGTTATCTGCGACGGCCTGGGCTCTTCCTTTGCCGCCTGCTTCGGCGTTCTGCCCAACACCTCCTTCAGCCAGAACGTGGGCCTGGTTTCCATGACCAAGGTCGTCAACCGCGGCGCACTGGCCACCGGTGCCATCTTCCTGATCCTCTGCGGCCTGATCCCCAAGCTGGGCGCACTGGTCTCCATCATGCCGCAGGCCGTTCTGGGCGGTGCTGCCGTGATGATGTTCTCTTCCATCGTGGTATCCGGCATCCAGCTCATCACCAAGGAAAAGATGACCCCGCGCACCCTGACCATCGTTTCCGTTGCACTGGGCGTGGGTTACGGCATGGGTGCCAATGCCAGCATCCTGGCACACACCCCCCAGTTCTTCCAGTTGATCTGCGGCGAGAGCGGCATCGTGCCTGCAGCCTTTGTGGCCATTGTGCTGAACGTGCTGCTGCCCAAGGACGATAAGGCCGTATAAACCTCTCAATCACCTTTGGTGACAGCTCCTCTGACAGGGGAGCCAAGAAGTGCCCTTGCCTCTCCTGTCAGGTGACGCACCATTGCGCTGCAATGGCGGAGAGCTCCTCCAGAGCTTCCGGCGTATCTGCATCCAGCAGTTCTTCCCGCCGCTGGGCGTAAACGATCTGTACCTGCTCGGGGTGAGCCTTGAGCACAACACTGCCGCCCCTGCCCTCGGGCAGGGTGCACAGGGCGGGAAAATATCCGCATCCAAACAGAACGGGACTTCCGACAACGGTGTCCGGGCCATGTGCGGCCCGGGCTCCCAGCCGGAAGATCGCCCGCTCTGTTTCTTTTTGTGTCTGGGCAAAAGCAGTGATCAGCGCTTCCAGCGTCTCCCGCTGCAGCAGTGGCTGATCTCCGGGCAGGAAGATGCAGCCTGCAAGACCGGGGCATTGCTCCAGCAGCGCCTCCAGCCCCAGCCGAACAGTGTCGTTCCGGCCCGGCAGGCTGTGGAGCAGGCAGGGAACGGCCTGTGCGTCACACAGGGCCTTGACCTTGGCAGAGCGGGTCACGACCACCCGGGCGGCAAGGGCGGGGGTGGCGGTGACCTCCAGCGCCCGGCAGAGCAGGGGACGGCCCCCGAAATCGGCCAGCAGCTTGTTGGAGCCGAACCGCCGGGCCAGCCCCGATGCCATGATGACGCACCCCACCGGAGGGTGGGCGTTCTTTCTGCACAACTCTGCCATAAAATCATTCCTCCTGAACCTGCCGGATCTGCGGCAGTCTTTCCAGTGGCATTATAAGGGATTTTGTGATAAAATAAAAGTAGCAATCGAAAAAAGAGAGGTACTGCGTATGATGACGATCCGGGAATACAAACGGGCCGAAAGCCTCGAGGAAGCCTGGCAGCTCAACCAGAAGCGAAACAATCGGGTCATCGGCGGCATGATCTGGCTCAAGATGGAGAACATCAATGTCGGCACCGCCATCGACCTGTCGGGCCTTGGGCTGGACAAAATTGAGGAAACGGCCGAGGGCTTTTCCATCGGGGCTATGGTGCCCCTGCGGCAGATCGAGCTCCACGAGGGGCTCAATGCCTACACGGACGGCGCTGTGCGGGAATCTGTTCGCCACATTGTGGGTGTGCAGCTGCGCAACCTTGCCACCGTGGGCGGCAGCATTTACAGCCGTTTTGGCTTTTCCGATGTTCTGACCATGTTCCTGGCCCTGAACGCTTCGGTGGAGCTCTACAAGGGCGGCATCGTGCCGCTTTCGGAGTATGCCCAGCGCCCGTACGACAGAGATATCCTGGTACGGGTCATCGTGCCGAAAGAGCAGGCAGCATTCTGCTATCAGTCGGTGCGCAACAGCCAGACGGATTTCCCGGTGCTGACCTGTGCCGCCGCGAAAACAGCCGGGGGCTTCCGGGTCGCCATTGGTGCCCGGCCCGGCAAGGCAGTGCTATATACCCTGCAGCCCAATGCCGCCGAAACGCCGGAGCTGACCGCCGCCCGCTTTGCCGCTGAGGTGCGGGCAAACATCCGGACGGAGAGCAACATGCGCGGCAGTGCGGAATACCGCAATCATCTGGCCGGGGTGCTGGTCAAGCGCGCTGTGCTGAAATTGGAAGGGAACAGGTGAGACAAGATGCAGGTGAATATTATTCTGAACGGAACCAAAGTCACGGCAGAGGCCGCACCGGACACCCTGCTCATCGATTTTGTCCGCGCACACGGCTGTTACAGTGTCAAGCGCGGCTGTGAGACTTCCAACTGCGGCCTGTGCACCGTCTTTCTGGACGATGTGCCGGTGCTGTCCTGCTCTGTGCTGGCAGCCCGTGCCGACGGCCACAGGGTGACCACGCTGGAGGGCCTGCAGGAGGAGGCTGCTGAGTTCGGTGCTTTTATCGCCGATCAGGGTGCGGAGCAGTGCGGCTTCTGCAACCCGGGCTTTATTATGAACGCTCTCGCCCTCTTCCGGGAAAAGGAATACCCCACTGAGGAGGAGATCAAGGAATATCTCGCGGGCAACCTCTGCCGCTGCTCCGGCTACGAGGGCCAGCTGCGGGGCATCCAGAATTTCCTCGCCTGGAAGAAAGCAAAACAGGAGGGTGCCGAATGAAAAACGTCAACAAAGCATTCCGCAAAAAGGATGCCATGCAGCTTGTGACCGGCAAGCCCGTTTACATGGATGATCTGGCCCCGGCAGACTGCCTGATCGTTAAGCTGTACCGCTCGCCCCATGCCAACGCCATGGTGGAGCGCATCGACACGTCCGTGGCCAAAAAGGTGCCCGGCATCGAGGCCATCTTCACCTGGGAGGATGTGGACCAGAACGCCCGCCGCTACACGCAGGCCGGCCAGACCTACCCCGAAGCCAGCCCCTACGACCGCCTGGTCATCGACCGCCACGTCCGCTTTGTGGGGGACGTGGTGGCCATTGTGGTGGGCAAGGATGAGAAGTGTGTCGAGAAAGCCATGAAGCTCATCAAGGTGGAGTATCAGGTGCTGGAGCCGGTGCTGGATTTCCACACTGCGAAGGACAACCCCATCCTTGTCCACCCGGAGGACAACTGGGAGAGCCTGAGTCCCGTGGGTGCCGACAACAAGCGCAACCTCTGTGCCCACGATGCGTGCGGCGACGGCGACATCGATGCCGTGCTGGCAAAGTGCGATGTTGTCATCGACCGTGTCTATCACACCAAGGCCTGCCAGCAGGCCATGATGGAGACCTTCCGCACCTGCTGCTGGATGGACCTGTACGGACGGCTGAACATCCTCAGCTCGACCCAGATCGTGTTCCATACCCGCCGCAATGTGGCAAACGCCCTGCACATCCCCAAATCCATGATCCGCGTCATCAAACCCCGCATCGGCGGCGGCTTTGGTGCCAAGCAGACGGCGGTCTCGGCCATCTATCCGGCCTTTGTTACCTGGAAGACCAAGAAGCCCTGTAAGCTGATCTTCACCCGCGAAGAGAGCCAGACCGCATCTTCGCCCCGCCATGAGATGGAGATGCATGTCCGTCTGGGTGCCACCAAGGACGGCATCGTGAAGGGCATCGACCTCTACACCCTGTCCAACACCGGTGCTTATGGTGAGCACGGCCCCACAACGGTGGGCCTTTCCGGTCACAAGTCCATCCCGCTGTACGGCAAGGCCGAAGCCTTCCGTTTTGTCAGCGACGTGGTCTACACCAACCACATGTCTGCCGGTGCGTACCGCGGCTATGGTGCGACCCAGGGCCTGTTTGCAGTGGAATCTGCCGTCAACGAGCTGGCTGCCAGGCTCCACATGGATCCCTTCAAGATCCGCGAAATGAACATCGTCAAAGAGGGCGATGTGATGCCCGCCTATTACGGCGCTGTGAACACCAGCTGCGCGCTGGACCGCTGCCTGAAAAAAGTCCACGAGATGATCGACTGGGACAACAAGTACCCTGTGCGCGACCTTGGCAATGGCAAGGTGCGCGCCGTGGGCATGGGCATGGCCATGCAGGGCTCCGGCATTTCCGGCATGGACGTGGGCAGTGCTACCCTCAAGGTAAACGATGACGGGTTCTACTCCCTCATCATCGGCGCTGCCGATATGGGCACCGGCTGTGACACCACGCTGGCTCAGATCGCCGCCGAGGTGCTGGACTGTGACCTGGACAATATCACCGTCTTTGGCGCGGATACCGACACCTCGCCCTATGACTCCGGCTCCTACGCTTCCTCTACCACCTATGTCACCGGCAAGGCAGTGGAAAAGTGCGCCCTCCGGCTGCGCGGCCAGATCTGCAAGCTGGGTGCGGAGCTGCTCCAGACGACCGAAGATGCCGTGGATTTTGACGGCAAGTTCGTCTCCCTGAACGCAGACCCGGAGAAGAGGGTCTCTCTCTCTGAGGTGGCCTTCGCCTCCCAGTTCGGCCACATGGTGCCGCTGGAGATCACCGAGACCCACACCTCGCCCCTTTCGCCCCCGCCCTACATGGTCGGCGCGGCTGAAATTGAGCTGGACAAGGAGACCGGTGAGGTCAAGGTGGTGGATTATGCCGCCTGTGTGGACTGCGGCACCCCCATCAACCCAAACCTGACCCGTGTGCAGACCGAGGGCGGCATCCTGCAGGGCATCGGCATGGCCCTGACCGAGAACATCACCTACGATGCCAAGGGCTGGCCGATGGAGAATTCCTTTATGCAGTATAAGATCCCCGCCCGTGTGGACATCGGCCACATCCGGGTGGAATTTGAGAGCAGCTACGAGCCCAACGGCCCGTTTGGTGCAAAATCCATCGGTGAGGTGGTCATCAACACCCCGCTGCCCGCCATCGCGGATGCCATCTACAATGCCATCGGCACCCGCTTCTACGAGCTGCCCATCACCCCGGAGCAGGTCGCTATGGCGGTGGAAGAGAACCGCTGATGCTTTTGGAAACACAATTTCCGTTTCTGGCTGAAAAGGGCCATGTGATCTCGCTGGTGGGCGGCGGCGGAAAGACCACCCTGCTCTATGCCTTTGCCCGGCATTGTGCCGCCAAAGGCTGGCGGGTGCTGGTGAGCACCACAACCCACATCCGGCAGCCCGGGGCACATTATGCCGCGGATGAGGCTGCCCTTGCGGCCCTCTGGGCGGAAGGACGATATGCCGTGGCCGGTGTCCCGGCAGAGCAGGGCAAGCTGACCGCCCTGCCGCTGGAACAGCTGACCCGCTGGATGGCACAGGCGGATATGGTTCTTCTGGAAGCGGACGGTGCAAAACGGCTGCCCTGCAAGGCCCCGGCGGCCCATGAACCGGTGCTGCTGCCGGAAAGCGATGTCGTGCTGGGTGTGGCCGGATTGTCCGCACTGGGCAGACCTCTGCGGGAGGTCTGCTTCCGGCTGGAGCAGGCCTGCGCCCTGCTGGGCGCTGCCCCCGAAACGCTTCTGACCCCGGAGCTGCTGGCAAGGCTGCTGGCCAGTGAGCAGGGAGGACGAAAACTGGTGGGGGACCGCCGTTTTTCTGTGGTGCTCAATCAGGCGGATGACTCCGCCCGCATTGCTGCCGGAGAACAGACCCTTGCGCTCCTGCGCAAAAAATATGAGGTGCAGGGCGTGTTGACTTATTTTGATGAAAAGGAGCGTGCATAAAATGGCAGAACAAGGCCTCATTGTATTCTGCACCGGCGGCGGATGCACCGCAAAGCTGGGTGCCGGGGTACTGAGCCGCATACTGGAAAAGCTGCCCCGGAGCGAAAAAGACCCCGACCTTCTGGTTGGCTACGACAGCCGGGACGATGCTGCCGTCTACCGCATTACCGAGGATATTGCCCTGGTGCAGACGGTGGATTTCTTCCCGCCGATGGTCGATGACCCCTATACCTTCGGGCAGATCGCCGCGGCCAATGCCCTGAGCGATGTCTACGCCATGGGCGGTGAGGTCAAAACGGCACTGAATCTTGTCTGCTTCCCCGAGAGCATGGATCTGAACGTGCTGGGGGAGATTCTGCGCGGCGGTGCCGAAAAGGTGGCCGAAGCCGGGGGCATGCTGGTGGGGGGGCACTCCATTGCCGATACCGGTGTGAAGTACGGCCTGTCGGTGACAGGCCTGGTAGACCCGCACCGCCTGACAGCCAACGATACCGGCCGCCCGGGCGACAAACTTCTTCTGACCAAGGCACTTGGCGTGGGGCTGATCTGCACCGCTAACCGGGTGGGCGAAGCCGCTCCGGAACAGATGGAAGCCGCAGTTCGTTCCATGACCACCCTGAACAAAGCAGCGGCAGAGATCGCGCGCAGGTACGAGGTGCACGCCGCCACGGATGTGACCGGGTTCAGCTTTCTGGGCCATCTGCACGAGATGATGGGGGAGAAACTCTCCAGTGTCATCGATGCCCATGCAGTGCCGATACTGCCCGGTGCGTGGGAGGCCGCGGATGCCTGCCTGTACACCGCTGCCGGTCAGCGCAACCGCAACCACACCGGGCCCTTTGTCCGGTTTGAGAAAGTACCATTCCCGATGGAGGAAATTCTGTTTGATCCCCAGACCTCCGGCGGCCTGTTGTTTGCTGTGGCCCCGCAGGATGCCGCTGCACTGGAAGCAGAGCTGCAGGCGGCGGGTCTGCCCGCAAAGATCGTAGGCACCATTGGGGAAAAGCAGACACCGGAGATCACAGTAACATACGAATGATGGAGGAACAACCGATGATCAAGATCGATGCCCGTGGAGATGCCTGCCCGCTGCCCGTGGTCAAGGCCAAAAAGGCCATTGCAGAGCTGCACGGCCCCGGCGAGGTGGAAGTGCTGGTGGACAATGAGATCGCTGTCCAGAACCTGACCAAGATGGCCCAGCAGAAAGGCTACCTGTCCAGCTCTGAAAAGCTGGCCGAGCAGGAATACCGTGTCCGCTTTACCATCAAGGACACGCCCGCTGCGGATACCGCTGTGCTGGGCGAAGAGAAACAGCAGGCAGAAGCGGAAACCTGCATCCCGGATGCCCGCACCGATACAGTGGTGGTCATCGCGTCCGACAAGATGGGGGAGGGGGCCGAGGAGCTGGGCAAGACCCTGCTCAAGGCCTTCGTGTTCTCCCTGACCCAGCAGGACAAGCTGCCCAAGACGATCCTCTTCTATAACGGCGGCGCATCCCTGACCTGTGAGGGTTCGCCCATGCTGGAAGACCTGAAGGCACTGGAGGCTGAGGGTGTGGAGATCCTGACCTGCGGCACCTGCCTGAACTACTACGGCATAACGGAGAAGCTGGCCGTGGGCGGCGTGACCAATATGTATGTCATCGCTGAAAAGATGCTGAACGCCGGGAACGTGGTCAAGCCGTGATCTACCTTGATAACGCCGCAACCACCTTGTACAAGCCCCCGGAGGTGGGGCAGACGATGCTGGATGCTCTGCAGACAGCGGGCAACCCGGGCCGTGGAGCCCATGCGCCCACCCTGCACGCCTCCCGTGTCGTCTACGAGACCCGGGAAGCGCTGGCCCAGCTCTTCCACGCCGAAGGCCCGGCCTGCATCGCCTTTGCATCCAATGCGACCCAGGCACTGAACACGGCCATCAACGGGCTCTTTGGCCCGGGGGATCATGTCATCACCACGGTCTGTGAGCACAATTCCGTCCTGCGGCCCCTCTACCGCCTCCAAAGGCAGGGGGTTGAGGTGAGCTTTGTGGATGTGGAGGCAAACGGTGTGCTCTGCTATGCGCAGTTTGAGCAGCTGCTCCGCCCCAATACCAGGGGCGTTGTTGTGACCGGTGCCTCCAATGTCACCGGAAACCGCACGGATCTGGCGTTCGTGTCCGCTTTTGCAAAAAAGCACGGCCTGTTGTTCATCGTGGATGCCGCCCAGACAGCGGGTGCCATGCCGATGGATGTGCAGGCACTGGGGATCGATGTGCTTTGCTTTACCGGGCACAAGGCGCTGCTTGGCCCGCAGGGCACCGGCGGGCTGTATGTCCGGACCGGGCTGCAGGTTGCCCCCCTTGTGGTGGGCGGCAGCGGAGTCCACAGCTTTGATGAACGCCACCCTACCGAAATGCCCACCGCTCTGGAAGCCGGGACGCTGAATGTGCCGGGGATCGCCGGGCTGGGGGGCGGGGTGCGCTGGCTCCTGACGCAGGGCGTGGAAGCGCTGGAAACAAAAGAAAGTGCGCTTGCACGCCTGTTTTATGAAACTGTTCGGGAAATTCCCGGTGTGCGGCTCTATGGTGACTTCACTGCGCCGCGTGCGCCCATCGTCTCGCTGAACCTGATGGGCGAGGATTCCGCCCGGGTGGCAGATGCGCTCTGGGAAGAGTACGGCATCTGTGTGCGGGCCGGTGCGCACTGTGCTCCGCTGATGCACAAGGCGCTGGGCACCGTGGAGCAGGGCGTGGTGCGGTTCAGCTTCTCCCACACCAACACCCGGGAGGAGGCACTTGCCGCTGCCCGTGCGGTGCGCAGCCTGGCGGAGGAATAAACGATGCGTGCAAAGAGACCCTATATCGTGTTATCCTTCCGCACCACAGTGGAAGCGATGGCATGGGAAAAACACTGCGAAGCGGAACACATCCCCGGGCGGCTCATTCCGCTGCCTCGGGAGCTCTCTGCCGGGTGCGGCCTTGCGTGGCGGATGCCGCCCGAGGACTGGCCGCTGTGGCAGAGCCGCATCGACCCCGCCGCCTATGATGCCGCAGCGGTGGTAGAACAATAACAAATAAAGGAGAATTGGATGGGAAACCGTTCTTTTTTCAATGCACTCCATGACCGGGAGGGTGATTTTCTGCTGGCCACGGTGCTGGAAGGCCCGGCGCAGGGGGAACGTGTCCTGCTGCGGAACACAGCACCGGTCTGGCCGGAGGAACTGCCTGCGTTCTGGGGGGAGCATCTGCCTGCTCTGGCCGCTGTGACCTCCAGTGGAATTCTGAAATCAGCCGGACAGCGCATCTTTGTGGAGCGCTTTGGCGCGGCCCCGCAGCTTGTGGTCTGCGGCGGCGGCCATGTGGGCGCGTCGGTGGTGCGGCTGGCAAAGCTGCTGGGCCTACCGGTCACAGCGCTGGAGGACCGCCCCGAGTTTGCGGAGGAGCTGCGTCAGGCCGGGGCCGATGCTGTGCTCTGCCTGCCCTTTGCAGAGGGTCTTGCGCAGATCCCCGGCGGGCAGGAGACATACTTTGTGGTCGTGACCCGTGCCCACAGCTGTGATATCGCCTGCCTGCGTTCTATTCTGCAAAAGCCCGCTGCCTATGTGGGCATGATGGGCAGCCGGAAGCGTGCGGCTCTGGTGCACACACAGCTGGCTGAGCTGGGCCTGCCGCAAGAGCGCATTGATGCCCTGCACGCGCCCATTGGGCTTTCCATTGGCGCAAAAACCGCACAGGAGATCGCACTTTCTATTCTTGCGGAGATCGTCTCTGTTAAAAACAGCCGCCAGCAGACCGAGGGCTTTTCCCCGGTGCTGCTGGCTGCGCTGGAACAACAGACCGTCCCGGCGGTGCTGGCGACCATCGTAGGCCGCCATGGCTCTACGCCACGGGAGGAAGGCTCCAAGATGTTGATCCTGCCCGATGGCTCTGCTGTGGGCAGCGTGGGCGGCGGCATCATGGAGTACCGCACCCAGCAGCTGGCGCGGGAATTGCTGGAGCCGGGGGCTGCCCCGTGCAGGCTGGCCGCCTTTACTACAGAGGGGGCCAGCGATGCCGCGGCCATTGCGGCCTGCGGCGGCTCCATGGAAGTCTTTTTGCAGCGTCTGGAACCGGAGGGATGAGCCATGAAGCGTGATGACCTGATCGTTGTCCGGGGCGGGGGAGACCTTGCCACCGGTGTTGTGCATCGGCTCTGGTCGGCGGGGCTGCGGGTGCTGGTGCTGGAAACAGCCCATCCCGCCGCCATCCGTCGGCAGGTGTCTCTCTGTGAGGCTGTTTACGAAGGCGAGACCGCTGTGGAAGGAATGCGGGGCATCCGGGTGGAGACGCTGGCAGATGCCGATGCCGTCTGGGCCCAGAACGCAGTGCCGGTCCTGATAGACCCAACGGGTGCTTGCCTGCCGCAGGCAAGGCCTGCTGTTCTGGTGGATGCCATCATCGCAAAGAAAAATCTGGGCACCACCCGGGAGATGGCTCCGCTGACCATTGCCCTTGGCCCCGGTTTTACGGCGGGGCAGGATGTGGACGTGGTGGTGGAGACCAAGCGCGGCCACAAGCTGGGCCGCATCATCCGGGAAGGGTCTGCCGCGCCAAACTCCGGCGTGCCGGGGATCATCGGCGGCTATGGTGCCGAGCGTGTGCTCCATGCACAGGCCGCGGGTATCTTCCGCAATCTGCATTCTATCGCTGATTTTGTGGAGGCGGGCGAGGCTGTGGCCGAGATCGAAACGCCGGACGGTCAGCGTTTACCGGTGGTCACACAGATCTCCGGCATCCTGCGGGGTCTGCTGCGGGATGGCTACCCGGTGACCAAAGGATTCAAGGTAGCTGATGTGGACCCCCGCCGTGCGGAGCTGGAAAACTGCTTCCTCATCTCGGATAAGGCCCGCTGCATTGCGGGCAGTGTGCTGGAACTGATCGCCGCAGCGTGCTGGAACTAAAAGAAACGGGACTGTTTTTGCAACAGCCCCGTTTCTTTGTTACTCTGTCAGTTTGGTGATGAGCATCTGATAGATCTCGTTGCCCTTCAGGATGAACTGCTTCTTGACCAGATCGGCACTCAGCCGGTCAGGCGTGCCGATGTCCAGACAAACAGCCTCATGACCTCGATGTGCCTTGATGGTGCAGCGGATGGAGCAGTGGCCGTCCGGCTTTTCGGTGATGCGGGCGCTGTATTCGGCCTCCTTGCGGGCCCAGGTCTGGCTGCGCAGAACCGCCGCCACCGCGCGCTCCCGCACACTGCGGGGCAGGTCATAGGCAAGCTCCTGCGCGACCTTGCGTCCTTTTTCGGTGATGGAATAGCGATCTTCCTTCAGCGTGACCAGCTGCTGGCGGGTGATATCATCCAGACAGGAGCCAATCTCAAAATAGTTGACCAGCTGCTCTTCCATCAGCGCGTTCTCGATCTCCGTCCGGGTGATCGGCCCGGCATTCTTTACCAGATAACACAACAGCAACCGGATCTCCGTGCTGTCGGTTAGCCCGCCGGGACGAACACCGGCGGTAAAAGCATCGTTGGCGGCCATCGTTCTGCACATCCCCCTGTTATTTCAAATTGCTGCCCGGCACTGCCTCGGGGCAGGCCGTAAAGAATCACTTTCTTATAGTATAAAGGGTTTCAGACAGGATTGCAAGCCGCAACCGCAAAATCTGTCTCAATGCGCTTGCGGCTTTCAGGGGTGGAATACAGCCAGTGGTCGATATGCCCCTCGGTGATGAAATAGCGCAGGTCGAACCGGTGGCTCTGGCCCAGGCTGTGGTTGACGATGACCAGCTTGATCTTCATTTTATCGGGCAGGATGTTTTTGATGTAGACGCTCACCGCCTGCCCGGGGTGCAGGTCGGGGCAGGTCTCGGCAAGGCCGGCCAGATTGGGGGCGATCTCCACAAAGGTGCCGTATTCCTCTACGCTCCGCACAATGCCCACCACGGTCTCGCCCACGGTGAACCCGGCGGCGTTCTCCTCCCAGGTGCCTAGCAGCTCCCGGATGGTCAGCACGAACCGCCCCTGCGCATCCCGGCTTTTGATGGCGCACAGGATCTGCTGGCCCACACTCACCCGGTCGGCAGGGGATGAGATGCGGCTGACCGACATGCAGTCGATGGGCAGCAGGGCGCTGATGCCGCACCCAACGTCACAAAAGGCACCAAACGGCTCGATGTGGGTCACAGTGCAGGGCAGGATGTCCCCGGGCTGTAAGGTGTCCAGATACTCTGCCTTGCACATCCGCTGTGCCTCAGCCCGGGAAAGCAGGTAGCAGGGCTGGCCGTTTTCCCCGGTCTCTATCCCTTCGATCACAAAGCAGGTGGGGCGGCCTACCCGCGTCAGCACCGCAATGTCCCGCACGGTGCCGCTCTCGGCCCCATCGGCGCACTGGCCAAAGGGCATCACGGCCTTTACCCCGCCCAGGTCGAACCGGAGCTGGCGCTGGGTGTCAAAGGCAAGGGCAGTGCTCTGTAAAATTTCGCGGCTGGCGATGGCGGCGCGCAGTTCTGCGGGGCTGAGCCGGTCTGCGGAGCGGTAATTGCCTTCAGTACGAAATGTCTGCATCATGGTTTGTTCCTCTTTCTGTGTTATTTTAGCGTTTTCCGCTGCACGTCGGCACACAAAGCAGGTGTCGGCATTAAAACTCTATGCGCGGACAATTGCATTTTATACGAGTTTGGTTTATACTATATCTGTATGTGCGGCATGGAAACCTGCTGCACAGGGTACTGCCCCGCAAAGGGGCGGCAGGAGGGAAAGAAACATGGATATCGCAGTGGGAGATACCATCCAGACCCGCAAAAAACACCCGTGCGGAGCTTCCAGCTTCGAGGTGCTCCGGGTCGGTATGGATTTCAAGATCCGCTGCACGGGCTGCGGCCGTGAGGTCATGCTGCCCCGCACGAAAATTGAAAAAAACATCAAGAAAGTGCTCAAGCCCGGCGCTGCCGAGTAACCATTGGGTCATGTAAGGAGAACTGCACAGTATGTCAAGACTGCTTTCCCAAATGGAGGCTGTCAGCCACCGGTTTGAAGAACTTTCCATCCGCCTGAACCAGCCGGAAACAGCGGCAGATCCCGCACTGTTCCGCCGCTTGATGCAGGAGTATCACGAGGCAGAACCTGTGGTGCAGGCCTATCAGGCCCTGATCACGGCGCAGGATCATCTTGCTCAGGCCAAAGCCCTGCTCGAGGGCGAGGCCCTTGATCCGGACTTTAAGGAAATGGTACAGCAGGAGATCGGCGAAAAAAGTCAGGAAGTGGCGCAGCTGGAAAATAATCTCAAAATTTTGCTGCTGCCCAAGGATGTCAACGATGATAAAAGCGTCATCATGGAGCTGCGCGGCGGTGCGGGCGGCGAAGAGGCCGCGCTGTTTGCCCACAGCCTGATGCGGATGTACACCATGTACGTTCAGAGCAGGGGCTGGGAGCTGGAGGTGCTGAACCTCAACGAGACGGAGCTAGGCGGTGTCAAGGAAGCCATCCTTGCCGTAAACGGAGCAGGGGCCTATAACCGGCTCAAGTATGAGAGCGGAGTGCACCGTGTCCAGCGGGTGCCCGAGACCGAAACGCAGGGCCGCATCCACACCTCTACGGCAACCGTGGCGGTGATGCCGCAGGCCGAAGAGGTGGATCTTATCATCGACCCCAAGGATCTGCGCATCGATACCTTCCGCTCCTCCGGTGCGGGCGGTCAGCACATCAACAAAACGTCCAGCGCCATCCGGGTCACGCACATCCCCACCGGAATGGTGGTGGAGTGCCAGAACGAGCGCAGCCAGTTCCAGAATAAGGATAAGGCGCTGGAGATCCTGCGCAGCCGCCTGCTGGCCCAGAAGCAGAAGGAACAGCAGGATGCCATCAATGCCAACCGCGCGGGGCAGGTGGGAACCGGTGATCGCAGCGAGAAGATCCGTACCTACAACTTCCCGCAGGATCGCTGCACAGACCACCGCATCGGCCTGACGGTCCACAATCTGAATAAGATCATGGATGGCAATCTGGACGAGATCATTGATGCACTGGCGACCCATGAACAGGCCGAAAAACTGCGCCAGCTCAACGCAAAGGCTGAATGAAACTGTTATAGTGAGAATAACGTATTTATGTTGATTTGATGATTGAAAAGTATTTATACTTTACAGATAGAAAGAACGATGAGCCGTATGAAAATGAAAACTGAAATTTTAACTGCCGAGGGCGAAGCAATCGTCAAAGCAGCTGATCTGCTGCGCAGAGGGGAGCTGGTTGCCCTGCCCACCGAGACGGTCTACGGCATTGCCGCAGATGCGCGGAACGGCGCGGCGGTCGCAAAGATCTTTGTGGCCAAGGGCCGCCCGCAGGATAACCCCCTGATCGTCCATGTCACCGGCCCGGAGATGCTGCCCGGCCTTGTCAGCGAGGTGCCCGAGCGTGCCCAGCTGTTGATGGCCGCGTTCTGCCCCGGCCCTCTGACCATCATTATGCCCCGCGGCCCGGAGGTGGCCGCGGAGTGCTGTGCCGGTCTGGACACGGTGGGCATCCGGATGCCCAGCCACCCGGTGGCACGGGCTGTCATTGCGCAGAGCGGCTGTGCCTTTGCGGCCCCCAGCGCGAACCTTTCCGGCAAGCCCAGCCCCACCAACGCACAGGATGTGTTCACCGATATGGATGGCCGTCTGCCCCTGATTCTGGATGGCGGGGAGTGCGATGTGGGTGTGGAGAGTACCGTGATCTCTGTGGTAGGCGAAAAGCCCACCCTGTTCCGCCCCGGCCATATCACGCTGGAAGATCTGGAGCGCGCTCTGGGAGAGGAGGTCGAGGTCTCCAAGGCCATCCTCGAGAAGCTGCCCGAGGGTGCTGTTGTCCGCAGCCCCGGCATGAAGTATAAGCATTACGCCCCTAAGGCAGATGTTACCTTGCTGGAGGGAACCTTTGAGCAGTTCAAGGCCTATGTGGATGCCCATGCCGACCAGAACCCCAGCTGCCTTTGCTTTACCGGTGAGGCAGAAAAGCTCGGCTGGCCCTGTGTGGAGTATGGCAGGGAGGGTGACGGTGCCGATCAGGCAAAGCATATCTTCCGCAGCCTGCGCGCATTGGATGAGCAGGGAGACGGTGTGGTCTATGCCCGCTGCCCGAAAAAGGACGGCCTGTCCATGGCGGTGTACAACCGCCTGATCCGAGCGGCAGCGTTCCGGGTGATCCAGCTATGATCACGCTTGGAATCACCGGCCGCAGCGGCTGCGGCAAATCGACTGTGACGGCGGTGTTTGCCGCCCATGGTGTCCCGCTGGTGGATGCCGACCAGATCTCCCGCGAGATCCTTCTGCCCGGTTCTCCGCTGCTGCCAGTGTTGGCCCAGCGGTTCGGGGCAGATATCCTGTATGCCGACGGCAGCCTGAACCGCCGCCTGCTGGCAGACCGCGCCTTTGCTGCGCCGAAAGGAAAAGCCGCACTGGATTCCCTCGTGCTTCCGGAGATCATCCGGCGGGTCTGCAGACTGAAGCAGGCCGCCCGGGAAGCCGGAGCACCGCTTTTTGTGATAGACGGAGCCGTGATCGTGGGCACCGATGCGGAAAAAGAGTGCGACCACCTCTGTGTGGTCACTGCGCCCTTTGCCACCAGTGTGGCCCGCATTGCGGCCAGGGACGGCATCGCCCCGGAGATGGCGGCACGGCGGCTCAACGCCCAGACCCCGGAAGAGGTCCTGCTTGCCAGGGCCGATCTTGTCCTGCGCAACGATGCTGACCTTGCTTCTCTGGAAGCGGCGGCAGCGGCGCTCTGTGAGCAGCTGCAGGCTGAGGGTGCACGGAAAGGGGGCGCGGACACTTCGCTTTGAAAAAGTTTTTGAAAACGCTGGTGTTGCTCTTTCTGCTCTGTGTGGCCCTGCTGGCGCTGCCGCCGGTGCGCTGTCAGGTGGAACAGCGGCTCTACCCGCGGAAATACAACGACCTTGTGGAGCAGTACGCCGCTGAGTATGACCTTGACCCGCTGCTGGTCTATTCCTTCATCCGCACCGAGAGCGGCTTTGACCCGGGTGCAACTTCCAGTGTCGATGCGCGCGGCCTGATGCAGATGACGGAGGAGACCTTCCTCTGGCTCCGCAGTAAGCTGGGCCTGGGGGAGGAGGTTTCCTTTGGCGACCTGTACGACCCTGATGTGAGCATCCGCTTTGGATGCTATTACCTCCACCTCTGCCTGGTGCGTTACAACGGCGATATCTCCACGGCCGCCGCAGCCTACCACAGCGGGTGGGGCACTGTGGATGCCCTGCTCCAGAAGGAAGAACACTCGGAGGACGGGTTGACCCTGTCGGGTTTCCCCTATAACCAGATGCACCACTATGTGGAAAAGATCACCGCCTGCTATGCCAAGTACACCGAGCTGTACGGAGCCTGAGCAGGCTGCAAACCCGCTTGAACCGGCTTGCGCCGGTTTGAAATATTTAGGAATACCGAAAGAGAAAGGCAGGAGAAATTCTATGGCAGAAAAAACTCCGAACCAGCAGCTGGCTGAAAAGCTGCTTTATAAGCCTGCTTACGTCGCCGATAAGGACGCTGACGTGAAGCAGAAGGCCCACGACTTTGCCGAGGGCTACAAGAAGTTCCTGGATGCAGGCAAGACCGAGCGTGAGGTCGCCGCCGAGAGCGAGCAGATGCTCAAGGATGCAGGCTACCAGCAGTTCGACCCGAAAAAACCTACAAGCCCGGCGACAAGATTTACTTTGTCCAGTACAACAAGGCTGTGGTGGCTTCCACCATCGGTACCAAGAGCTTTGAGGATGGCTTCCATCTGGTCATTGCCCACACCGACAGCCCTCGTCTGGACCTGCGTCCCACCCCGCTGTATGAGTCTGACCACCTGAGCTACTTCAAGACCCATTACTACGGTGGTGTCCGCAAGTATCAGTGGGGCACCATTCCGCTGTCCATCCACGGCGTGTTCACCCGTGAGGATGGCTCCACCGTCACCGTCCGTGTGGGCGAGGATGAGAACGATCCCGTCTTTTGCATCACCGACCTGCTGCCCCATCTGGGTGCCGAGCAGAACGCCCGTCCCCTGAAGGACGGCATCAAGGCTGAGGAGCTGAACATCCTCATCGGCTCTGATGCTGTTGATGACGAGAACGTCAAGGAAGCTGTCAAGCTGAATACCATGATCCTGCTCAACGAGAAGTACGGCATCACCGAGAAGGAGTTCATGCGTGCTGAGATCGAGATCACCCCGGCCTACAAGTGCCGCGACGTTGGCTTTGACCGCTCCATGGTGGGCGGCTATGGCCACGATGACCGTGTGGACGCTTATCCCGCACTGATGGCCGAGATCGAGACCAAGAATCCCGCTTACACCACTGTCTGCGTCCTGACCGATAAGGAAGAGATCGGCTCCGACGGCGTGACCGGTATGCAGAGCATGTACGCCTTCCACTTCATGCAGGAGCTCTGCCGTACCGCCGGTCAGGATGATATCCTGGCCTTCCGTCACAGCGTCTGCCTGTCCGCTGACGTGACCGCTGCCTACGATCCCACCTGGGCAAGTGCATTTGAGCCCATGAACGGCACCTATGCAGGCCGCGGCATTGCCATCTTCAAGTACACCGGCGGCGGCAGCAAGGGCTCTGCAAGCGATGCCTGCGCTGAGCTGGTCAGCGATATCACCCGGATGCTGGACAACGGCAACGTTGCATGGCAGATCGGTGAGCTGGGCCGTCTGGATCTGGGCGGCGGCGGCACCATCGCCAAGTATGTCGCAAACCGCGGCATCCCCGTGCTGGATATCGGTGTGCCTGTGCTGTCCATGCACTCTCCCTTCGAGGTCATCCACAAGAACGACCTGTACATGGCTTACCGTGCCTTCTCCCTGTTCAACAACGCACAGTAAGCGCGATTCAGAATGAATGCCCCGGCAGGTTTTGCGCCCGCCGGGGCATTTTTGCGCTATTTTAAGAAAAATGCTTGACCTTCAACCGACTTTATGGTGTAGTGTAAAGGCGGAGGTGAAGCAAATGAACATCAAACAGGCTTCAGAACAAAGCGGTGTGTCTGCCCCGAACATCCGCTTTTACGAAAAAGAGGGGCTTCTCACACCGGCGCGCAGGCAGGGCAATGACTACCGCGATTACACCGCCGGGGATGTCCGCACCCTCAAGCTCATCCGAATGCTTCGGATGCTGGATATGCCGCTGCCCACCATCAAGGCGGTGCTGCGCGGGGAACAGCCCCTGCAGCAGGCGCTGCAAGCCCAGCAGACTGTGCTGGAGCAGCAGGCGGCGCAATTGGCAGCAGCCATGCAGTTTTGTGCCGACCTTGCCCGCCAGCAGCCGCAGGCAGATACGCTGGACGTGGATGCCTGCCTGACCCGCATGGAAAGCCCCACCCCGCAGCAGGGCTTCTTCTCCGGCTGGCTGCAGGATTACTGCACGCTGGCGCGGGTGCAGCATCAAAAGCACTTTTTCTTTATTCCGCAGGGCAGCATCAACACCCCGCAGGAGTTTACGGTGGCTTTGCAGGCCTATGCAGAGGAAAAGGAAATGCAGTTTACCCTGACCAAAGAGGGAATGTACCCGGAGTTTTTGCTGGACGACATCGCGTATAAGGCCTACCGCAACCCGGGCAAGTACCGGGACGAGATCTGCTGCGATGCTGTGCATCCCGAGCAGCTGGACGCAGGACTGCCGCTCCGGCGGGAGAAGCTGCTGCGCTTTTTGCGCCTCGCTGTGCCGCCGGTATGTACCTTTGCCGCCATTCTGGCGGCGGGGTGGGTGGTGACCGGCGGCGCAGGCTGGCTCTGGCTGGCGGTGCTGGCCTCTGCCGGGGTGCTGCTGGGACGCTGCCTTGAAAGGTGGCTGTAAGGTGCATTATCCCAGCGGCAGCGCCTCGGCTACGGTCAAAAAGGTGTAGCCGTTGTCCGCATACCACCGGATGATATCCGGCAGCGCCTCGGCGGTGGTGTGGGTGGTGGCAGAATCGTGCATCAGCACCACGCAATGGGTCTGCTCGCCGGTCTCCCGCACCACATTGCGGTAGATGGTATCCGCACTGGGGTGCCCGCCCACGGCGTCCTCGGCGCAGACGTTCCAGTCCACCCACTGCCAGCCGCGCTGCTCTACCTCGGTTTTCAGCTGCGGCATCAGCCCCTTGCCACCGTAGCGGCGGCTTACGGTGTTGGTGCTGCCGCCGGGAAAGCGCAGGTACCGGATGCTCTCAGCGTCCACATAGGGCGCAATGCGCTGTTTCAGCAGGGCGATGTCCTTCCAGTAGGCGGCGCTGCTGCGGTAGATATCGCTGTATTCGTGGGAGGCAGAGTGCAGCGCGATCTGATGCCCGGCGGCAGCAGCCTGTGTGAGCAGGGGCAGATATTTCTCATTGTAGCCGGTGGCCACCACAAAAAAGGTGCCGTGCACTCCGGCGGCATCCAGCGCCGCCAGCACCTCCGGGGTGGTCTTGCTCGGGCCGTCATCAAAGGTCAGGCAGACCCATTTTTCCGGCAGGGAAGGGGCAGCGGGCGTACCGGCATCGGATGCAGCCACCGCCGGCGCGGCAGGGGAAAAGGGCGAAAAGTCCGGCGCGGTGGTCAGCTCGTTCAGATTGCAGCCCATCGGCGCGCGTGCCGGCACCAGCCACCCCGCCGCAAACGCTGCCAGCGCAGCCGCTAGCAGCCCGCCCCATAGCCCGATGCGCCCGCCGGCGCGCTGCACAAATTGCTTCATATACAAACCCCTCCTTTGCTCTGGGCGCAGCGCCGCAGGCAGACTTTCTGCAACACAAATGACCTGTGTAATTGCCAGGAAAGCTGCCTTTGCGCGCGCGTTGCGCTGCTATTATAGATATGAAACTTAAAAAAACTTATGAGAAACAAAGAAACCACTTGACGAAACGCCGGAAATGTGTTACTATATGCAAGCAGTCCGCACCAACGGTTTTCTACCTCAAAAACCGGAGAACTGTATAACAGGTATGCGAGGGTGGCGGAACTGGCAGACGCGCACGTTTGAGGTGCGTGTGGTTTATCCTTGGGGGGTTCGAGTCCCCTCCCTCGCACCAGAAGGCAAGTCGGTTTTTGACTTGCCTTTTTTCTATGAGCAGAAGTGGTGGAATGGCAGACACGCTGGTTTTAGGCACCAGTTCCTTGTGAGTGAGGGTTCAAGTCCCTTCTTCTGCACCAGTTAAAAGACCCGCAGCAGCCCTGAAACTTCAGGCGCGGCCTGCGGGTCTTTTTGTCCTTTGAACGGCAAAACAGGGCAAATCTGCGTGAATCGCCCTTGAAACGACACGAATCGCCCCGGGGATGTGTTGACAGGCTTTTTTGCGGAATGGTATAATGTTATTAGGGATAGTGTCGGTTTATGCGGGAACTGACACGCAGCGGTTGTACACTTTTTGCAAAAAATCTGTGCACAGCGCTTTGACATAAAGCCTTTGGAAGAACGTATTGTGAAGGGGGCTGGCTGCGGGGCAGTCGGGGGGAAATTGACCTTATGAAGAAGAAACGAAAAAATATACTGCTCATAGCAGGGATGCTGCTGGCGCTGCTGGTCGGCATCCTTATTTACAGCGCCTATACCCAGAAGCAGATCTATCAGGAAAGCACGGCAAATCTGCTTTCCACCTATGGGCAGTCTGCCAAGACCTTTACCATGTTTGCGCAGCGCAACTGGAACATCCTGACCGACTGGGACAGCTACCTAGGCACCCTTGCGGAGCTGGGAGAGCAGGAGGGGCAGTGGCAGGAGTATATCGCCCAAAAGGCTACCTGGCAATATACGGATTTTATCTGTTCAACGAGCAGTGCGAGTTCTGGACCACCGCCGGGCGGCAGGGCACAGCAGAGTACATGAAGGCGACTTTTGAAAAGCTGTATACCGAAAACAAGCCAGTGATCTCCAGCTATATCTCCAGTCAGGGCATCCGCAAGATCCTGTTTGCCATCCCAATGGAGCAGCCGCTGCAGTTGGACGGCACTACCTATACGGCGCTGGTGGTCAGCTACGACAACGCCGTGCTGGAAAAGCTGCTGGGCAGCATGGTCTATGAGGGACAGAGCGATTGCTATATCGTGCGTTCAAACGGTGATGTGGTGCTTTCCACCGAGACAAAGACCGAGATCACCGAGCAGATGACCAACCTGTTTGATTACTTACGGCAGAACGCCAGCGTGGATCAGCCTTACTTTGACACCATGGTGCAGACCCTGCCGCAGGGCGGCGAGGGCTGTGTGCTGTTCACCATGAACGGGCAGAAATATTACCTGATCTATCAGCCGCTGGGCATTCTGGATTGGAGCATCATCGGCATCGTACCCACCGGGGTGGTGGATTCCGGGATGCGCAGGGTGCAAAACGCTACTATTTTAGTCATCGCACTGCTGGGGCTTCTGATCATGGCAGGCGTGGTAAAGATCCAGCGTGACGCGGAGCGCAACCGCCGTCGGGAGCTGGAGCGCCGCCGGGAAAAAAGCGATATGATGTTTGCGGGCATGGCACGCGTTGTGGAGCGTTTTGCAGTGTGCGATCTGGACCGCGACCGCTACCAGTACCACGAGCGGCGCGGAGAGCCGCTGTACCAACCGGAGGGCTCTTACCAGCAGATGCTGGAGCAAATATCGCGCAAGTATGTAGTTCTGACCGATAGCGAAAACGCCAAGATCCCCCAGATGCTGGCCCCGGAAAACCTGCGCAGGCTCATCAAAACGGACAACGACTCCCTCAAGCTGGAATATGCCGCCCGCGATAAAAGCGCATTTTTCATGATGACGGTCGTTCCCATGGCGTGGAAGGAAAATCGCCTGACCCGTGTGATGATGATCGTGCAGGATATGGGCAAGCAGCACCTGCTGCAAAGCCTTGCCAACACCGATGGCCTGACCGGTCTGCTGAACAAGCGCTACTTCGACCGGGTACTGACAGTGCTGGAGCAGCACAGCCAGCCCTTTGCACTGTTCTATATGGACTTGGACCGCTTCAAGCCGGTCAACGATACCTACGGCCATGATGTGGGCGATAAGCTGCTGAAGGGCGTTTCCCAGCGGCTGCAGGGCTGCATCCGAAGCCGGGACTACGCCTTCCGTCTGGGCGGCGACGAGTTCGCCCTGCTGCTGCTCGGCCCGATGGAGTCGGAGGCCTGCGCCAGCAAGATGAACCTGATCTGTGAGATGGTCGCTGTGCCCTACGAGATCGACGGCAATACCGTGAGCGTGGGTGCCAGCTGCGGCTACGCCCTGTACCCCGCCGAAAGCGTGGACGTGCAGCAGGTGCGCTATATCGCCGACCAGCGGATGTACGAGAATAAGCAGGCAAATCACGCCAGACAGGACGGCGCGGAAAGCATTTAAAATCGTCTTACATAAAGCAAGGCCGCAGCACGGTATTTTGTGCTGCGGCCTTGCCGTTATATTATGCTATTACAGATGCAGCATATCCCGCTGGGCGGCAGCGCGGTAGCGCAGCGCAGCGGCGATAAAGCCCTTGAACAGGGGATGTGCGCGGTTGGGGCGGCTCTTGAACTCCGGGTGGAACTGTGCACCCAGATGGAAGTCGCGGCCGGGCAGCTCCACAGTCTCCACCAGATGGCCGTCCGGGCTAGTGCCGGAAATGACCAGCCCGGCGTCCTGCATCTCCTGCCGGAAGTCGTTGTTGAACTCGTAGCGGTGGCGGTGGCGCTCCCAGATCTCGCTCTCGCCGTAGCACTCGGCCATCTTGGTGCCGGGCTTCACCGTGCAGGGGTACTTGCCCAGACGCATGGTGCCGCCCTTGGGGATGTTGCCCTGCTGGTCCGGCATCAGGGAGATGACGTTGTGAGCACCGTCCGGGGTGAACTCGCTGGAATTAGCGTCCTTGTAGCCCAGCACATTGCGGGCAAATTCAATGACCA
>ENA-OQHF01000197-OQHF01000197.1-human-gut-metagenome-genome-assembly--contig:-NODE-197-length-38306-cov-5.164567_pt1 | contig 38306 bp, 41 predicted proteins | sample MGYA00242559_ERZ504709 | MGnify/ENA primary metagenome ERZ504709 (study PRJEB26092, sample SAMD00036203) | human gut metagenome | host: Homo sapiens | study: EMG produced TPA metagenomics assembly of... | reverse complement strand
GCAGTAACAAAAATTAAAAATCAAAAAAGATGACGAATGCAATCAGCAGATGAAGCACCACACACTAAAAGCATTTCTGTTCTTTGGAAGGTCCGGACGGACAGTGCGGAATACATCAGCGAAAATGTAGTACGGGGACGGAATCAGCAGAAGATGTAAAATTCCTTCCCGCAGTAACAGCAGTAAAAACCGGTACATGTGCCGCAGCGTGCTTTTTCGTGTTTTCTTTCCGGTGCGTTCAAGACGGATACTGACTAAAAATTTACCAAAGGTTGTTCCGTGAAATAAAATGGCACAGACCGTAAAGTAGCAGAACGCAAAAAGCGGAATTAAAAACAGCTGTATGGAATGGGGAAAAGACTGTAAAACATCAGTAAATTTCCACACACAAAAATATACGCCTAAAATGATTGTGTAATCGGCAAGCAGACCAAACAGGCGGCGGAAGGACGAAACCTCACTGCCGCGTCTGTACGCCGTTTCGTCAAGCCTTTTGCGGCTTGGCAGGAAAAACAAAAGTGCGGGTGTTATCCAGAAGCCAATCATGCCGCCTAAGGTATTGCAGATTAAGTCGTCTACTTCAAAGAAGCGGTACGGATAGGGATAAATGCCGTAAAGACCGCTTAACTGTGTACATTCAAAAAACAGGCTGTATAAAAAAGAAAGCAGTAAAACCTGATACCATCTGCGGTTAAAGTAATACCGCAGATATACGCCAAACGGCAGCAGTAACAGGATATTAAAGACAATCTGTAAAAAGTCGGGGTTCGTAAATGTATCCTTATAGGTTGAGAAGTCAGTAAGGACAAAAGAACACCCGTCCAGCCATCGCCGCACGGCATCAAACGGTGTCAGAAGCATCGTGGCACTTTCCGGAGTAACCGAGTCAATTGCCGGAAGCGGCAGAATCGTCATAAAATAAGAAGTCATCATATAAAAAATAAATGTGTATACAATCCCGGTACGCAGTACCAGGATTGAACCGTACTTATGGTACTGCCGGATAATATAAGGCAGGGTAAACAGGGCAGCCAGTACCGGGAAGACATAGCAGGCTGTCAGAATCGGTTTTAAATAAATACTCATCGTTTCGCACTCCATTTTTATTGTCATTTGCAATGCCTTTATGATAGCATCCGGCAGACATATATGCAAGCCGCACACAAAAGCGGCAGAAAATACAGAATCAAGGACTGTGGTTGTGTAGTTCACAAATACCGGCAGGTATGGTATGATAAATACAATTGTGCATAAAAATGCAGTAAAATACAGAGGAACGGAGAAAGAAATGAAACCAATTTCAGAATATTTAAAAGAAAATTATTTAATCTGTGATGGTGCGTTTGGCACGTACTATGCAGAAAAATATAATACCAAAGAGCTGCCGGAGCTTGCTAATCTGTCTGCGCCGGAACGGGTACGGGAAATCCATGAGGAATACGTATCTGCCGGAGCAAAGCTGATCCGTACCAATACCTTTGCGGCACATCCGGACTTATTAAACTGTGGGCAGGGACTTCTTGCAGAAAATGTAAAAAGTGCATGCCGTCTTGCAAAAGAAGCCGCAGACGGAAAGGCATATGTGGCGGGTGACATCGGACCGGTACCGGCAGAAGCTGCATTTGATACGGAAGCCGCCGAAAAACACTATCTTTTCTTAGCAAAATTATTTGTGGAGAGTGGAGTGGATGCCGTTGTATTTGAAACCTTTTCAGAGCTGGAAACGATTCTTCCGGTAATCCGTTATATAAAGGAAGAAACACCGCTTTTTGTGATTGTACAGTTTGCAGTCAGCCAGTATGGCTACAGCAGTGCAGGGCTGAGTATGCACCGCCTGTTTGAAGAAGCGCAGAAAAGCCCTGCAGATGCTTATGGCTTAAACTGTGGTATCGGACCGGGGCATATGGCGTCCTTATTCCAGAATATAAAATTCCGGACAGATAAATATATCACGGCACTGCCCAATGCCGGTTATCCCCACAATATCAGCAACCGTATGGTATTCTCTGCTGATAACGGCAGTTATTTTGCAGAACGTGTCTGCGATATTATGCAGGTACGTGCAGATATTGCTGGCGGCTGCTGTGGTACGACACCGGAGCATATCCGCCGACTGAGTGCCAAAACAGCTGGTATGACGAAAACGGCACGCAGGGCAGAACAGAAAATCTGCGAAAATGAAAAGCCGGTACAGAACAACGCTTTTTATAGGAAGAAAGAGAGAACGGGAAAGAAACTCATTGCCGTCGAGCTTGCACCGCCGCTTGGCAGTGACGATAAAAAGCTGATGGAAGCCGCACACGCGTTAAGAAAGAGCGATGTTGATGTGCTGACCTTCCCGGATTCGCCTTCTGGAAGAACGCGTGTGGACTCGATTCTGATGGCGGAAAAGGTATCTAAAGAAACGGGTATGTGTGTCATGCCGCATTTATGCTGCCGCGATAAAAATGCCATAGCCATGCGCTCCCAGCTTTTAGGTGCACATATCAATGGTATCGATAATTTTCTCGTGGTAACGGGCGATCCGGTTCCGGCGGTAGCCAGACAAACCGTAAAAGCTGTATTTAATTTTAATTCAATTGGATTAATGAATATCATTCATGATATGAATACCGAACAGTTTGCGGATTCCCCGGTGGTGTTCGGTGGTGCGATTAACCAGAACCGCCGCAACTTAAACGTTGAAATTGACCGTATCCGTAAAAAAATGGAAATGGGTGCGGACTTCTTTTTCACCCAGCCGGTATTTACCGAAAAAGGCGTAAACCTTTTAAGACAGATTAAAGAAGAAACCGGAGCGCGGATTTTATGCGGCGTTATGCCGTTTGTCAGCAGAAGAAATGCCGTCTTTATGAAAAATGAAATGACCGGTATTGAAGTCGATGAGCAGATTATTGCACGGTATCCGGAAAATGCTACAAAGGAAGAAGGAGAAGCTGTCGGCATTGAAATCGCAAGGGAAGTTATGGCACAGACTGCGGATTTTGTGGACGGATATTACTTCTCATTTCCGTTTAACAGAGTATATCTGCTGGAAAAAATATTACAATTATAAAATTTATTAACAAAATCTAAACTGAGCGTAAAACAACATAACATATAAAAAATGTATTGCACAATACACATATAATATACAGGATGCACAAAAACAATCTTTTTGGGAAATTTTCAAAATGTGACGTTTTTGTGCATTTTGCACAAAAAAAAGCAATGTATCAAAATCAAAACACAAAAATTTCACTTTGATGCATAAAATGTATGTTAAAAATTATACAAAAAAGGAAAGAAACGGCAAATGCTTTATGGATTTTTTATCCTATTTTTCCGAACACAAAAAAAACATCTTTTTAAATTGAAAAATTGACAATAGGGAATATAATGATTTATAGAAAAATAAAGCAAACCTACCTATTATAAAAGGGTGCTGGAAAGGAAGTGATATTACGGACGATTTAGTGAACAGTCTTTTAGAGGAATTGAACTGCGAAACAGTCTTTACCATTCCGGTATTTGGCGGGATTGGTGTTTCCGAAGCAGTGGTAGTCACATGGATTATCATGGCTGTACTGGTTGTTTTATGCCTGTGCTTAGTCAGAAACTTAAAAGTGGAAAATCCCGGAAAGAAACAGCTGATGTTGGAAACAGCCGTTTCAGGACTTTACAATTTCTTTGAAGAGATTGTGGGAGAGAAGGGTCGCAGATACATTCCCTATCTTTCCACAGTGGCAATCTATATCGGAATTGCCAATTTAATCGGGTTGTTTGGTTTCAAACCGCCTACGAAAGCATTAAACGTTACCGCAGCACTGGCAGTTATGAGCATTATTCTTGTTGAGTATTCAGGAATTCATGCAAAGGGTGTGAAAGGCTGGGTAAAGAGCTTTGTAGAGCCGTCCCCGATTATTGCTCCCATCAATGTGATGGAATTATTCATCAAACCGTTGTCTTTATGTATGCGACTTTTCGGTAATGTGCTAGGAGCATTTGTTATTATGGAACTGTTAAAAATAGTAGTGCCGCTTTTTGTGCCGGTGGTATTCAGCTGCTACTTTGATATTTTTGACGGTTTAATACAGGCCTATGTATTTGTTTTCTTAACGGGCATGTATATTGAAGAAGCTGTGGAAGAAGCTTAAAAATTGAAAAATTTAAAAATGAATGAAGAAAAAAGGAGATTAAAATTATGTCAGCATTATTAGCAATTGGAGCAGGTGTAGCAGTTATTACAGGTATCGGTGCAGGTCTTGGTATCGGTCATGCAACAGGTAAGGCAGTAGATGCGATTGCAAGACAGCCGGAAGCAGATAAGAAAATCAGAAGTACTTTGTTAATTGGTGCCGCTCTTGCCGAAGCAACAGCCGTATATGGTTTCGTAATCGGTCTTTTGATTATTATCCTGTTAAAGTAATACATAAACTAAAGGAAAGGTGAGGTTATACAAGATGTTAAGAGTAGATATCAATCTTGTTTTTACAATCATCAATCTGCTGGTTTTATATCTTTTAATGAAGAAATTCCTTTTCGGTCCGGTTGTAGCCGTTATGGAAAAGAGAAAAGCCATGATAGAAGAACAGTTTGCAAACGCGGCAGCTGCTGAAAAAAATGCAAATGAATTAAAAAGTCAGTATGAGGATACCTTAAAAACGGCAAATGCCGATGCTGATAACATTATTCAGGAAGCTAAGACAACAGCAAAAACCGAATATGACCGGATTGTATCCGATGCAAACAGTCAGGCTGGTAAGATTATAGAAAATGCAGAGAAGACGGTAGTGTCGCAGCGTGAAAAAACATTGCGCGGGCTGGAATCACAGATTGCTGGTCTTGCAATTGATACAGCGGCGAAAGTCATTGGTGAGCAGGCAGGCAGTCTTGACAATGCGAAACTGTATGACGAATTTTTAAATAAAGCAGGTGATGCCCATGACACAGATATCAATTAATTATGCAATTGTTTTATATCAATTGGGCGTTTCAAAGGAAGATATCCGGTACTGTAAGGAATTGTTTGAAGCAGCAGATGCGCTTTATGAAAGCCTTGCAAGTCCGGTTGTGACACTGCATGAAAAGTATGTGGTAATTGACAGACTCTTTCCAGAAAGCATGCGCGCATTTTTCAAGGTACTGTGCAGAAATCAGAGTGTTTCACTCATTGATGAAATTTTCCAGGCATACCGCGATTATGCAGACGAACAGGAAAATGTTCTGCGTGCAAAGCTGTTCTATGTGGAAAAACCACAGGAAAAGCAGGTTGAGGGATTGACAGCTTATCTGTCAAAGCGTTTTCATAAAAATAAAGTGGTTTTTGAATATATCCATGAACCGGAACTGCTCGCAGGTTTTGTGATTGAAGCAGGCGGCATCCGGATTGATGAAAGCGTAGCAGGAAAATTAACAAGAATGAAACAGAAATTAGTAAAGAGGTGATATTTTGAGTTCCATTAGTTCAGAGGAAATTATCTCGATTTTAAAGAGTGAAATCGAAAATTTCGATAGTGAAGCGACAGATAAAGAAACAGGAACTGTAATATGGGTCGGTGACGGTATCGCAACCGTTTACGGCATTGAACATGCTATGTACGGTGAAATCGTGGTATTTGACAACGGCGTAAAGGGTATGGTTCAGGATATCAAGAGAACCGAAATCGGCTGTATTCTTTTTGGTAAAGATACCGGTATCCGTGAAGGCACACGTGTTGTAAGAACCGGAAAGAAAGCCGGTATTCCGGTAGGTGATGCATTTGTCGGAAGAATCATTGATGCGTTAGGTGCACCGATTGACGGACAGGGTGAGATTGAAAGCACAGAGTACCGTCCAATCGAACAAGATGCCCCGGGTATCGTAGACAGAAAGTCTGTCAGCGAGCCAATGGAAACCGGTATTCTTGCCATTGACTCTATGTTTCCAATCGGACGCGGACAAAGAGAGTTAATTATCGGTGACAGACAGACCGGTAAGACAGCCATTGCCATTGATACCATTTTAAATCAGAAGGGCAAGGATGTTATCTGTATCTATGTTGCAATCGGTCAGAAGGCTTCTACCGTTGCAAAGATTGTAAATACATTAAAGAAATATGATGCGATGGATTATTCTATCGTACTTTCCGCAACAGCCAGTGACCCGGCTCCGTTACAGTATATTGCACCGTATTCCGGTACGGCGCTTGCAGAATACTTTATGCACAAGGGCAAGGATGTACTGATTGTTTATGATGATTTATCAAAGCATGCGGTTGCATACAGAGCATTATCCTTGTTACTTGAGCGTTCTCCGGGACGTGAAGCTTATCCGGGTGATGTATTCTATTTACATTCAAGACTGCTCGAGCGTTCCAGCCGTTTAAGCGATGCACTCGGCGGCGGTTCGATTACGGCACTTCCGATTATTGAAACACAGGCAGGCGATGTATCTGCATACATTCCGACGAATGTTATTTCAATTACAGACGGACAGATTTTCCTTGAGAGCAACTTGTTCTTCTCAGGCATGCGTCCGGCGGTCAATGTCGGTCTTTCCGTATCCCGTGTAGGTGGTGCGGCACAGACAAAGGCAATGAAAAAGGCTTCCGGAAGTATCCGTATCGACTTGGCGCAGTTTAGGGAAATGGAAGTGTTCACGCAGTTCAGCTCAGACCTTGATGCGGCAACAAAGGAGCAGTTACAGTATGGTAATTCCTTGATGGAAATGTTAAAGCAGCCGTTGTACAGACCGCTCAGCCAGTCAGAACAGGTTGTATCCTTATGCTGTGCGACCCATAAGGTCATGATGGATATTGAAAAGAGTAAGATTAAGCAGTTCCAGATGGATTTGTTAGAGTATTTTAATACCAGACAGACCGCAATTATGGAAACAATTGAACGCGATAAGGTTCTGACAGATGAACTGACACAGCAGATTCTTGATGCGGCAAATGCATTTAAGGCAAGCTACAAAGCATCATAAGGAGAGGTGAGGACATGGCGAATGCAAGGGAAATTCTGGATCGGATGAAAAGTATCCAGGATACAATGAAAATTACCAATGCTATGTATATGATATCCTCCTCCAAGCTGAAAAGGCAAAGGCAAGTCTGGATGAAACAGAGCCGTACTTTATCTCTATGCAGATGGCAATGCGGACGAACTTTAAGTACATGTTCCGGATATGAAAAGCGAGCTTTTTTAACCAGCGTCCGGAAATTAAGCCGGAAGACCGGAAAGTCGGCTACATTGTTGTAACGGCGGATAAAGGTCTTGCAGGTTCATACAACCACAATATTTTTAAAGATGTGGAAGAATGTCTGAAAAGCAACAGCCATGCCAAGCTGTTTGTAGTTGGTGAAATGGGACGGCATTATTTTGAGAAAAAAGGACTTGAAATTGCACATCAGTTTCACTACACTGCGCAAAATCCTTCTGTCAGCAGAGCGCGTAATATTACAGAAAAGATTCTGGAAGAATATCTGAATAAAGAACTGGATGAAGTTGTTATCATTTACACTAAAATGTTAAACGGTGTACAGACGGAAACAGAAACAAGACATCTGCTGCCGCTTGAAAAAGAACATTTCAACAAGAATGTTCCGGTTGGTGTACAGATGGAACAGCTCGCAATGGTACCGTCAGCAGAAGCACTGATGGAAAACATTATTCCGATTTATATTCAGGGCTTTGTATATGGTGCGCTGGTTGAGTCTTATGCAAGTGAGCATAATTTGAGAATGCTTGCGATGCAGTCTGCAACAGATAGTGCCAGTGCAATGTTAAATGACCTGTCCATCCAGTACAACCGGGTAAGACAGGCAGCGATTACGCAGGAAATTACAGAGGTTGTCAGCGGTGCAAAGGCGCAGAAGAGAAAGAAAAAGCGTTAGGAGAGGAGAAGTTCATACAATGAATAAAGGTAAAATTGTACAGGTCATGGGACCTGTCGTGGACGTAGAATTTGAAAATAACGACCTCCCGTATATCAAAGATGCACTCGAAGTAGATAATAATGGTAAAAAGTGTATTATGGAGGTTGCCCAGCACATCGGTAATAATACCGTGCGTTGTATCATGCTTTCCTCCAGTGAAGGTTTATGCAGGGATATGGAGGTTGTGGCTACAGGCTCCGGTATTAAAGTGCCTGTCGGCGATAAGACATTAGGAAGACTGTTCAACGTAGTCGGTGAAACCATCGATGGCGGAGAAAGCCTTGAAAATGAAAATCACTGGGTCATTCACAGAGACCCGCCTACATTTGAAGACCAGAGTCCGGTTGTCGAGGTGCTTGAAACCGGTATCAAGGTTATTGATTTATTAGCACCTTACGCAAAGGGTGGTAAAATCGGTCTGTTCGGTGGTGCCGGTGTCGGTAAAACCGTACTGATTCAGGAATTAATCCGTAATATTGCAACAGAGCATGGCGGATATTCCATTTTCACCGGTGTTGGTGAACGTTCAAGAGAAGGTAACGACTTATGGTCTGAAATGAAAGAATCGGGTGTACTTGAAAAGACCGCACTGGTGTTCGGACAGATGAATGAGCCGCCTGGAGCAAGAATGAGAGTTGCGGAAACAGGTCTTACCATGGCTGAATATTTCCGTGATGAAAAGCATCAGAACGTATTGTTATTTATTGATAACATTTTCCGTTTTGTACAGGCAGGTTCAGAAGTTTCCGCACTGCTTGGACGTATGCCTTCAGCCGTAGGTTATCAGCCGACACTGGCTACCGATGTCGGTGAATTACAGGAGCGTATCGCTTCTACAAAGAACGGTTCCGTTACATCTGTACAGGCTGTCTATGTGCCTGCCGATGACTTAACCGACCCGGCCCCGGCAACAACGTTTGCCCATCTGGATGCCACAACCGTTCTTTCACGTAAGATTGTAGAACAGGGTATCTACCCTGCAGTTGACCCGCTTGAATCTTCATCAAGAATTCTTGAAGCGGATGTAGTCGGTGAAGAACACTATCAGACTGCAAGACGTGTGCAGGAAATCTTACAGAAGTACAAGGAATTACAGGATATCATTGCAATCCTCGGTATGGAAGAACTTTCAGATGAAGATAAGCTGACAGTTTACAGGGCAAGAAAGGTTCAGAAGTTCCTTTCACAGCCGTTCTTCGTAGCCGAAAACTTTACCGGTGTGAAGGGTAAATATGTACCGTTAAAAGAAACAATCAGAGGATTTAAGATGATTGTTGACGGTGAAATGGATGAATATCCGGAAAATGCATTTTTTAATGTAGGAACCATTGACGAAGTCATTGAAAAGGCGAAGGCTGAACAGGCTTAATGTCTTGTAAATGGAGGTTCGTGGAATGAATACATTTTTTTTAAAAGTCATTGCCAGTGATAAGGTTTTCTTCTCCGGCAAGGCAGAAATGGTCAATATTCCGACATTAGACGGTGAAAAAGTTTTTCTGGCTCACCATGAAAACATCGTTATTGCAATTGAAATGGGCGATTTAAAGTTCCGTACCGAAGACGGTGAAACACATCATGCCGTTGTCGGCAAGGGATTTGCCCAGGTCATCAATAACCGTGTCACCGTACTGGTCGATTCGGCAGAACGTCCGGAAGATATTGATAAAATCAGGGCAGAGGAAGCGTTAGAGCGTGCCAAAGAGCAGATGCGCCAGAAGCAGAGTATTCAGGAATATTATCATTCCCAGGCTTCAATGGCAAGAGCGATGACACGTCTGAAACTCTCCAGCCGGTATTTAAAGTAATAAAAACAAAAGAACGTTTATACAGTGTCCGCATAAGAACAGGATATTGTATAGACGTTCTTTTTTATTTTTGTTTTATAAAAATACTTTATAAAAATTGTTGAAAATTGTTGAAAATATGCAAAAAAAGATTTAATATATAAAATACAATTAAACAATTTATTCAAATTGGGAACGGAGGAAAACGTATGAATCAATTTTCACATTTATTTGAACCAATCCGAATCGGAAAGCAGACAGTTAAAAATCGAATTTTTATGCCGCCGCTTTCAACGAATCTGGCAGATAAAGGATATGTTACGGATGCTTTGATAGAGCATTACTCGAATCGTGCCAAAAGGCGGAGTTGGTCTGATTGTAACAGAGGTCACGACAGTCGAACCGACATATACATATCTGCCGGGGGATATGTCCATTTATGATGATTCTTATATTCCGGGATGGAAAAAAACTGGTGGATGCCGTGCATCAATACGATACAAAGATTTTGTCACAGCTGTTTCATCCGGCATATATGGCATTTCCGCTGCCGGGTACGCCGCAGCTGATTGCACCGTCAAATGTCGGACCGTATTATGCAAAAGCGGCACCAAGAGCCGCAACGGTAGAAGAACTTCACGTAATCGTCAGACAGTTCGGTGAAGCGGCGCATCGTTTCCAACAGGCAGGCGGTGACGGTGTTGAAATACAGTGCGCACATGCACACGGATTACTGGGCGGCTTTTTGACACCTCTTTACAATAAGCGGACAGATGAGTATGGTGGGGATATTAACGGAAGATTACGGCTTACGCTGGAGGTTATTGAAGAAGTACGGAAAATGTGCGGAGAAGATTTTATTATTGATGTACGTATTTCAGGAGATGAGTACAGCGATGGCGGACTAACGTTAAATGATATGATTTATGTGTCAAAACAGTTAGAAAAAGCCGGGGTTGATTTCATTCATGTATCAGGCGGCAATACCATTAAACGCGGCAGTTCCATGCCGGCACCGGGTACGGCACCGGCACCGCACGCTCATTCCAGCGAAGAAATCAAAAAGCATGTTCATATTCCGGTTGCCACGGTTGCGCGGATTAATGAACCGTGGATTGCGGAAGAACTGATTGCGAACGGAAAGACGGACATCTGTATGATCGGACGTCCGAATTTGTGCGACAGTGAATTTGCCAATAAGGCTTATGCGGGTAAAACAGAAGACATTCGTCCGTGTATCGGCTGCGGAAGATGTCTGACCGGCATTATGTTTGGTAAACCGATTTCGTGTACGGTAAATCCATCCGTAGAAACCAACGCAATTGAAGAAGCACCGGAAAAGAAAAAAGTGCTGGTTATCGGCGGCGGTCCGGCAGGCATGGAGGCGGCATACGTGGCAAAGAAACGCGGGCATGAAGTTGTGCTTTGTGAAAAATCTAACGAACTGGGCGGACTGCTTCGGATTGCTGCAGTGCCGATCAGTAAACAGGAATTGTGCAAGGTCATCAAATTTATGGCACACCGTCTGCAAAATGAGGGCATTGAGGTACGGATGAATTGTGAAGTAACACCGGAGATGCTTGAAACCGAATTCAAGGATTATGAGGTTGTCTGTTCAATCGGTGCAAAGCCAAAAGAAATTGAAGGCTTTAAGAAGTTTAAGCAGACAATGACGGCAGATGATATTTTAGCCGGAAGAACGTTCCCGGGAAGAAAAATAGTCATATTGGGCGGCGGCTCTGTCGGCTGTGAAACGGCAGATTATCTGGCACCGCTGATTAATGATTTATTCCCAGCAAACCGTGATGTAACCATTCTTGAAATGACACCGTCGCTGATGACAGGGGAAGGCGGTGCGGCAAAGAGCCAGCTTACACAGCGTTTAATGCGCAAAGGCGTAAAGATTGAATTAAACAGCCAGGTTACAAAAGTAGATGAAAATACAATCACTTATGTCAAAGAGGGTGTGGAACATCATATTGATGATGCGGATACGCTGGTATTTGCAGTAGGTTATATACCACTGAAAATGGAAAATGAACGGGCAAATTATATTGGGGACTGTGATAAAGTCGGCAATTTAAAAGATGCCATTGGTGCAGCTTATCAGCTTGCAAAGACATTATAAAACAGGAGGACACGCTTATGCTCAAGAAATTATTAGAACCTGTAAAGGCAGGGCGTCTTACATTAAAAAATAGAATTATGTTTCCGCCATTGACAACAGGATATGAGGAAAGGGACGGTTCAATCGGAGAAAGAAGCCTGAATTTTTACGAGCGCCTTGCAAAGGGCGGAACCGGTTACATAGTAATCGGTGATGTGGCACCGGTCAGAACGGCATCGCCGACACCAAAACTTTACGATGACAGCCAGATTCCTGTATACAAAAAACTGGCAGATACGCTGCATCAGTATGATTGTAAAGTGGCATTGCAGATTTTCCACCCGGAATATGACGTGCCGGGTGTCGGGAAAATGATTATGCAGGCAGGCATGGCAAGACAGGCTGCGGCAAAAGCCCGGGAAGAGGGCAATGAACAGGAAGCTGCAAAACAGACACAGCTTGCAGAGCAGATTACTAAAGATGCATATGCCAAACTGCATCATGATATGCAGCATTTTGTCAGTGAAGCAACGGCTGCACAGCTAGAGGAAATCAAAACAGGCATTGCAGCATGTGCTAAAAGAGCTGAAAGTGCGGGAATTGATGCAATTGAAGTCCATGGTGACCGTCTGGTCGGCTCGCTGTGTTCAAAAGTTTTAAACCACAGAACAGATGAATATGGAGGCAGCTTTGAGAACCGCACCCGGTATGCACTGGAAGTTGTAAAAGCGATTAAAGAGGCTGCTCCGGATTTGATGATTGAATATAAATTGCCGATTATTACAAAAAATGCAGACGGTTCACTGCGGGGCAAGGGCGGACTTGAAGCCGAAGAAGGAGTGGCTTTTGCAAAACTGCTTGAAGAAGCCGGTGTTGATATGATTCAGGTGGCACAGGCAAACCATACCGGTAATATGGGGGATACCATTCCGCCAATGGGTGATGTTGATTACAACTGGACACTGCCGGCAGCCAGAGCCGTGAAAAAGGCAGTATCGGTTCCGGTTGCAACAGTCGGACGGGTTATCAGTCTGGAAGCAGGCGAAAAGATTCTTGAAGATCAGGATGCCGATATTGTTGCATATGGACGCTCCATGCTTGCAGATCCGGATATTGCAAATAAAGCAGCATCAGGAGAATGTATCCGTGAATGTCTGAATTGTAATAAAGGCTGTGTGGATGCCATTCAGGGACGCAGATATATTTCGTGTGTGTTAAATGCCGAAAATGGTAACGAAGGCACAGTATTTATAAAACCGGCAGAAAAGATAAAAATATTGCAGTCGTCGGAGCCGGTATTGCAGGACTGGAAGCAGCCAGAGTTGCTGCCAAACGTGGACATCATGTTACCGTTTATGAAAAATCCGATAAAATCGGCGGTCAGATTCATCTTGCAGCAGTACCGCCGCGCAAGAGTGAAATTTTAAGAGCGGTTACATATTATGAAAAAATTCTGCCACAGCTGAATGTAAATATAAAACTGAATACAGAAGCAGAGGCGGAAGAACTTAATCAATATGATGCCGTAATTCTTGCAGTCGGCGCACATAATATGGCATTGCCGATGCCGGTTGAAAACAGTAATGTCGTTTCTGCGTGGGAAGTATTGGCCGGAAAAGAAGTTCAGGGCAGCTGTGTAGTTCTCGGTGGCGGACTGGTCGGAACGGAAACCGCGGAATATCTGGCACAGAAGGGAGTAAAGGTCAGCATTGTGGAAATGATGGATAAAATTGCAGCAGGCGAATCCTCAACCGTGATGCCGCTGATAGTAAAAGATTTTGAAAAACATGAAGTGGCGCAGTATATCCAGACAAAGGTTGTATCCATAAAAAATAATGTGATTGAAGCCGTTCATACACCGGATGAAGCACCGGTAGAGCTTAAAGCGGATACAATTATAAATGCATTGGGGTCTAAAAAGAATATATTTGACGATGCGAAGCTTACCGTACCGTTTACATATGTGGGAGACTGCAGTGGTGAAAAAACGGCTGATATTGCATCAGCGATCAGAACAGGATATCATGCAGCCAATGAGCTTTAAATAATAAAAAGTGCGGCGGGCTTGGGAGGCCCGCCGCTATTATAGGGGAAAGTTTTTTACAAATGAAGAAGATATAATAGCGGGAAAGCTGTTATATTGATAGGCTTCTTCATCTGTATGAAAATATGAAAAAGTGTATGAAAAAAGCTTATTGCCTTTCAACGATTATTATAATACGGGACAAATGTGTCTAAAAAAAGTCCAAATTATAAATTAACCGTGTATTTTTGTAAACGAAGAATAAATTGATTCGAAACATTTTAAGCCTTTTGTCCTATGGAAAGTTTATGGAAGATTTTTTATAATAAAAGTAATGAAAACGTGAATAACAGAATAGAATAATGACTGTGTTTATGGCGGCTTGTAGTGCTTTGTAAATGTTTAAGGTAAAAAATACTTAGAAATGGGGATTTTTGTATGGACGAAGAAAAAGTACGCTATTTTATCGAGGCAGAACGTAAAAAAGGCACATCGACAGAAGAATTGATTTTTATTTTATATGACAATGGGGTGCCGGTTTATGAAATATCCAATTTTTTAGATGTGTCAATCCGGCATGTAGAAGAAGTCTTAAGTGATGATTAATCAGTGGGGAATACATGCACTTTTCATAATTATTTAGCATAATATTCATAGATTTACCAATCCGGTTGTGGTATACTGTATTATAATGTAGGTAAACGGAAAGGCAGGGATATTTATGGAAGTTTATGAGTTACCGATTACCCCGGAAGAATCAAAGAATTATCATAGTTTTTTTTATAAATTAAAGGCATTGACCGTCAGGGAATGGATAAGGTCGTATATTACGGCAGTAATTTATGCTGTCGTACTCTGCGGCGTGATATATTTTATCTCGGATACGCTTTTTATCCGGTTTTGGTTTGATACACCGCTGGCGGGAAAGGGTGTGCTGTTCTTTTTCATTTTTATTCTGGCAGCAGCACAGCGTTCCAGAAATATACAGCTGCGAAAAATGCTTCAAAAGTATTTCATTAATAATATGCCACAGGAATTTTTAGCAGGCGGAATCCAGTTAAAAAAGATTCGCGTGCAAAAAGACAGACTTGTGGTATACTATAAAAGATTTCGGGCAGATGATTATAAAGAACTGTAATAAAGGATAACAAAACAGGCTTGCCGCAGAGATTGTGGCAGGCCTTTTTATTTACACAATAACAACAGACAATGGAGGTTTTATGAGTATTTTAAATGTGGAGCATTTATCACACGGATTTGGTGACAGGGCGATTTTTACCGATGTATCTTTCCGCCTGTTAAAGGGAGAGCATATTGGACTTGTCGGTGCAAACGGCGAGGGAAAATCAACATTTATGAATATTATCACAGGGTCGCTGATGCCTGATGAAGGGAAAATAGAGTGGGCAAAAAATGTACGTGTCGGCTATTTAGACCAGCATGCCGTACTGGAAAAAGGAATGACAATCGGCTCGGTGCTGGCTTCGGCATTTGATTTTTTATATCAGCAGGAAGAACGCATGAATGAAATCTGTGCAAAAATGGGCGATGCGGACGAAGCACAAATGGAACAGTACATGGAAGAACTTGGCGTAATTCAGGATATGCTGACAATGCACGATTTTTATATGATTGATGCAAAGGTAGAGGAAGTCGCAAGGGCGCTCGGGCTGCTCGATCTGGGACTGGACCGCGATGTCTGTGAATTAAGCGGCGGACAGCGTACAAAAGTCTTACTCGGAAAGCTTCTGCTTGAAAAGCCGGATATTTTACTGTTGGACGAACCGACCAATTACTTAGATGCAGAGCATATTGCGTGGCTCAAGCGTTACCTTCAGGAATACGAAAATGCGTTTATTCTGATTTCGCATGACATTCCGTTTTTAAACAGCGTGGTCAACCTCATTTATCACATGGATAATCAGCAGTTAAACCGCTATGTCGGCGACTACGACAAATTTATGGAGGTTTACGAGGTGAAAAAAAGCCCAGTTAGAGGCAGCTTACAACAGACAGCAGAAGGAAATTGCGCAGTTAAAGGATTTTGTTGCACGAAACAAGGCGCGTGTTGCCACAAGAAATATGGCGATGTCCCGCCAGAAAAAGCTTGATAAAATGGATATGATTGAGCTGGCTTCCGAAAAACCAAAGCCGGAATTTCATTTTAAAGAAGCAAGAACACCGGGGCGGTACATTTTTACAACCAAACAGCTTGTTATCGGCTATGATGAACCGCTTTCAAAGCCACTGGATTTAGAAATGGAGCGGGGCAGTAAAATTGTGCTGACCGGTGCAAACGGTATCGGAAAGACCACGCTCTTAAAGAGCATTTTAGGACTGATTCCGCCGATTTCAGGCGAAGTGGAACAGGGTGACTATCTGGAAATCGGCTATTTTGAGCAGGAAATGGCGGGTGTGGATACGACCTGTCTGGAAGAAATCTGGCAGGAGTTTCCGGCATATACCCAGTACGAGGTGCGTTCCGCCCTTGCAAAATGCGGACTGACCACGAAGCATATCGAGAGCAAGGTGCGTGTATTAAGTGGTGGTGAGCAGGCAAAGGTGCGCCTGTGCAAGCTGATTAACCGTGAAAGCAACATTTTAGTGCTGGACGAACCGACCAATCATTTAGATGTCGATGCCAAAGATGAATTAAAGCGCGCATTAAAGGAATACAAGGGCAAGTATCCTGATGGTCTGCCATGAGCCGGAATTTTATGAAGGACTTGCAAGCGAGGTCTGGGACTGTACGAAGTGGACGACAAGACTTGTATGAAATGAAATAAATAAGAAAGGAAAATCGAATGGAAGAAAAAACGAATGTCATGCGGATACTGGAACAGAAAAAAATTGCCTATCAGCCGCACAGCTATGTAACGACCGATGCAGTCAGCGGAACGGAAGTTGCGGCAGGTGCTGGACAAGACCCGAAAAGAGTGTTAAGACTCTCGTTACAGTTGCAAAATCCGGGAATCACTATGTTTTTGTTATTCCGGTGGAAAAGGAACTGGATTTGAAAAAGGCGGCAAAGGCAGTCGGGGAAAAGTCGATTGACATGGTAAAATCCAAAGAACTGCTGGGGCTGACAGGCTACATCCACGGCGGCTGTTCGCCAATCGGCATGAAGAAATTTTTCAAGACGACTTTTCAAAAAGAGGCAGCAGAGTATGACACAATTATGTTTAGTGCCGGAAAAATCGGCTATCAGGTCGAACTGCCGTTAAAAGAGGTCAGCAAGGTAATCCGCTATCAGCTCGGCGATATTGTGACAGAAGCGCAGTAAATACAGAATTTGAAGTCTGAGGATTTTATAAGATGAAAATATTATTAACGGCGGTTAATTCAAAATACATTCATTCCAATCTTGCCGTGTACAGCCTGAAAGCGTATCACGATGCCCATTCCGACAGGAAGGACACGGTTGAACTGGCAGAATATACCATTAACCAGCTACAGGAAGAAATCATAAAAGACATTTATAAAAAACAGCCCGATGTGCTTGCATTTTCATGTTATATCTGGAATATTGAAATGATTCACCGCATGATTTGCGAATTAAAAAAAATTCTGCCGGATACGGACATATGGCTCGGCGGACCGGAAGTGAGCTACGATGCAAAGGAAGTTCTTAAAAATCATCCGCAGATTAAAGGCGTGATGATAGGTGAGGGAGAGCAGACATTTTGCGAACTTGCCGCCTGTTATGAAAATTTTGATGAAAACTGCGAGAAAGAATTGCTAAAAGTACGGCAGATTTGTTTTCGCAGTCAGACGGGAGAAATTGTGGCAACGCCGTACCGCGAACTGATGAATATGGACGAACTGCCTTTTGTATATCAGGATATGCGTGTCTTTGAACACAAAATTATCTATTATGAGAGCAGCCGTGGATGTCCGTTTGGGTGCAGTTATTGTCTGTCATCCGTGTCGCGCTCGGTGCGTTTCAGAAGCCTGCCGCTTGTTTTTGCGGAATTGCAGATTTTTCTGGATGCCAAAGTGCCGCAGGTCAAATTCGTAGACAGAACGTTTAACTGCAATCATGAAAGAACACTGGCACTGCTTCATTTTCTGCGCACGCATGACAATGGTGTGACAAATTTTCACTTTGAAGTTGCGGCGGATCTGCTCAATGAAGCGGAACTGGCGGAAATTGCAGCCATGCGGGAAGGACTGGTGCAGCTTGAAATCGGTGTGCAGTCCACCAATCTGCAGACGATTGAGGCAATCGACCGCACGATGAATCTGGAAAAATTAAAAAAGGTTGTGGCATCGGTACACAGCGCGGGAAATGTGCATCAGCATCTGGATTTGATTGCGGGACTGCCGTATGAAAATCTGGAGCGGTTTGAGCAGTCGTTTAATGATGTATACAATATGCAGCCGGACCAGTTACAGCTTGGCTTTTTAAAGGTGTTAAAAGGCTCGAAAATGTATCAAAATGCCAAAGAATATGGCATTGTATACACCGATACGGCGCCGTATGAGGTGCTGTATACAAAGTGGATTTCATATGCCGATGTCCTGACGTTAAAAGCGGTGGAGGAAATGGTGGAGCTGTACTATAATAGCCGCCAGTATGTGCAAAGTCTGACATATCTGCGGGAGTTTTTTGATACACCGTATGCGATGTTTGCATATCTTGCGGATTATTATGAAAAGAACGGGCTGTTTGCGGTAAAACATTCGCGCATGACAAGGTATCAGCATTTTTACGATGCGGCAAAACTGCGGATTATGCAGGTACAGAAAGCACCGGACAGTGCGGATTTTTCAGGCACACAGGCAGAATCGGGATGTGAAAAAACGAAAGATATGCAGATGGAAGCTCAGCTGGAACTTTTTACGGAACTGTTGATTTTTGATTTGTATGAACGCGAAAATTTAAAAACAAGACCGCCGTTTGCACCTGATTTACAGCCGTACAAAAACGTTATCCGTGAAATGGCGGTGGTATACGCAATGCCAAAGACCGCACATTTTGAGCTGATTTCGGAGAGGACACTTCAAAAAGCGGGAATTTCGGTGGATTTACCGGAACGGAATTTGAAAAAACAGACGGCACAGAGCAATCCGAAAGTGCAGATAAGTGAAACACAGAATCAGAATACTTTCCAGAATCGGCGGATATGGACAGCGTTTGACTATGAAAAAAGAAGCTGCTTAGACTACGGGGCGGCAGTGTATCTGCTGGCTTTTGCGGATACGGCGGGAGATAAAAAACAGTAATTCCCTCAATTTCTAGTTGACTAGTAGGAATTGGGGCGATATAATAGGGCTAAATGAAGAATGACATATTGCTGCGGAATGGAGGATGTTATGGCAAATATTTATAAGGGAACTTTAGGACTGATTGGCAACACACCGTTGGTAGAAGTTGAAAATATCGAAAAGGAATTAAATCTTCCTGCCACCCTGCTTGTAAAGCTGGAATATTTAAACCCGGCAGGCAGTGTAAAAGACAGAATTGCAAAGGCAATGATTGAAGATGCTGAGGAAAAAAGGCATTTTAAAGAAAGGTTCTGTAATTATTGAACCGACTTCCGGCAATACCGGAATCGGATTGGCGGCGATTGCGGCAGTCAAGGGTTATCGCATTATTCTGACCATGCCGGAAACAATGAGTATTGAGCGCCGCAACATCTTAAAGGCATACGGTGCAGAAATTGTGCTGACAGAGGGCGCACGCGGCATGAAGGGTGCGATTGAAAAAGCAGATGAGCTGGCAAAAGAAATTCCGGACAGCTTTATTCCGGGACAGTTCGTCAATCCGGCAAATGCGGCAATGCACAGAAAGACAACCGGTCCTGAAATTTACAAAGATACAGACGGCGCAGTTGACATCTTTGTTGCCGGTGTCGGTACAGGCGGTACATTAACAGGTGTCGGCGAATATTTAAAATCCGTAAAACCGGAAGTTCAGGTGGTTGCAGTCGAACCGGCAGGTTCACCGGTGCTTTCAGGCGGAAGCGCAGGGGCACACAAATTACAGGGAATCGGTGCAGGTTTCGTGCCGGAGGTTTTAAATACGGAGATTTATGACGAAGTCATGCCGATTGACAATGATGTTGCATTTGATATGGCAAAGCTTCTTGCCAAAAAAGAAGGCGTATTAGTCGGTATTTCTTCAGGAGCGGCATTATATGCGGCAATTCAGCTTGCAAAGCGTCCTGAAAATAAGGGTAAGACGATTGTTGCACTGCTGCCGGACAGTGGTGACAGATATTATTCAACACCACTTTTCATGGAATAAATTTAAAAGTTGCCGCACTAAGTAAAAGGGCTTAGTCCGGCAGCATTTTTTTAATAAAGGATAAAAACGGAAAGGATAAAAGGCACAATGGCATATTTCCCCATTTTTTGTGGATTTGCAGGATAAAAAATGTTTCATTATGGGCGGCGGTGAGGTTGCATACCGGAAGGCGGCGGCACTGCTGCCGTTTGGCGCACATATTTATATAAAAGCACTGACATACTGTGAGAAATTGACTTCGCTTAAAAATACAACGAAAGGACAGACACAGCTTACGCTGGCATACGGTACGTTTGAAGAAGCAGATTTAGAGGGCTGTCAGTTTGTCATTGCCGCAACCGATGACAGGGCGTTAAACCGCAAAATCGCAGAACTGTGTAAAGAAAAAAATATCCTGATTAATACGGTTGACGATAAAGAATTGTGCAGTTTTTACTTTCCGTCCTTGATAAAGCAGGACGAGGTTGTCGTGGGTATCAGCAGCGGTGGTAACAGTCCGGTTCTGACACAGAAAATCCGCAGAACGGTTGAAAAGGAAATACCGCCGTATTACGGTGCGTTAAATGCACAGCTTGGCGCGGTGCGGGAGCGCGTACAGCGCCGGTTTGAAACCGAAGCGGAGCGCAAAAGCTGTTTTACTGAAATTTTTGAAGCAGGGTGTATAAAGGAACGTCCGCTGACAGCGGAGGAACTGGATACGATAATAAACAGACACAGCGGGAGGGAACATGATTAGAATCGGAACGCGTACAAGTAAGCTCGCAATGATTCAGACGGAGCTGGTAAAACAAAAAATACAGGAACATTTTCCAAAAGAAAAAATAGAAATCGTTCCTATTATTACAAAGGGCGATGTTATTTTACATCAGCCGCTGGCTTCGTTTGGTGGAAAAGGTGTTTTTACACAGGAAATCGAGCAGCAGCTTTTGGACAAAACGATTGATATTGCCGTACACAGCGCCAAAGATGTGCCGATGCAGCTTGCAGACGGTCTGTGTATCGGGGCGGTGCTTGCGCGGGAAGACTGCCGCGATGTACTGGTGACACGGACAGGGATTTCCGCTAAAGACCTTCCGGCGGGCAGTGTAATCGGAACAAGCAGCCTGCGCAGGGAATTACAGATAAAAGCAATGAATCCATTTGTGGAAATCCGCATGCTCAGGGGCAATGTGCCGACCAGACTGCAAAAGTTAAAAGACGGACAGTATGACGGCATTATTCTGGCGGCGGCGGGCTTAAAGCGCCTGCATTTAGAGCAGGAAGACGGCTTGTTTTACGAATATTTTTCAAAGGAAGACTTTTTACCGGCAGCAGGACAGGGCATTTTAGCCGTGGAAATCTGCAAGGACAGCTTAAAAGAAGTCATGGACTGTTTAAATGATGAAAATGCGAGGGCAGTCCTTATGGCAGAGCGCGCCTTTTTAACAGCGCTGGACGGAAGCTGTAATGCACCCTGCGGCGTATGCTGTGAAAAGTCAGAGGACGGATTTTGGATTTCGGGCATGTATGCAAAGGACGGAAAAAATCTTCAAAGAGTGGATAAAAAGACAGACGGCACACAGCCAGCCGATGCCGTTGCACTGGCGGAAAATGTGGCGGCATCATTAAAGGTGCAGACGGTATCTTTAGTGGGCGCAGGTCCCGGTGCAAAGGATTTGATGAGCCTGCGGGCATTGGAGTGTGTGCGCAGAGCCGATGTGATTATTTATGATAATTTAATTTCCCCTTCTATATTAAATGAGGCAAAGACAGAAGCGAAGCTGCTGTATGTCGGCAAACGTGCAAATGCACATTTTATGGAGCAGGAGGAGATTAACCGCCTGATTGTGGGTGAAGCAAAAAAGGGAGGCTATGTTGTGCGGTTAAAGGGCGGCGACCCGTTTATCTTTGGCAGGGGCGGTGAAGAAGCGCTGGCATTAAAAAAGGAAGGAATTCCGTTTGAAATCGTGTCAGGTATTTCTTCGTCCTACAGTGTACCCGCCGCAGAAGGGATTCCGGTAACGCACAGGGGCTGTGCGGCATCGGTGCATATTATCACGGGACATGAAGGGAAAGAAAAAAAGCAGGCCATCGATTATGCCGTACTGGCAAAGGAAGAAGGAACGCTCGTCTTTTTAATGGGACTTGGACGGATTGATGAAATTACGCAGAAGCTTATCCAATACGGAAAAGATGTAAAAACTCCGGCGGCAGTCATTTCCAACGGACTTTCGGCAAGACAGCAAAGCGTGACCGGAATTCTTGAAAATATTGCCGTAAAGGTGCACAAAGAAAAAATAAAGACACCGGCAATCATTGTTATCGGTGAGGTGGCGGCATTGTCAGAAGAACTGATGTCTGCAAAACAAAAGCCGCTGTCCGGCAAAAGGATTTTACTGACGGGAACACGCAGTCTGATTGCAAAGCAGGAGGACACATTAAAACAGCTCGGTGCGGAAACGGTGGACATCAGCCTGATAGAAACGTATCCATGCAGAGAGGCGCAGACACAGCAAATATTAAGTGCGGTTTCGGATTATTCATGGATTGTATTTGCGAGTGCCATGGGCGTGCATCAGTTTTTTGCCGCATTATCGGAAGTTCATGTTGACAGAAGAAAGCTTGGCGGCGTAAAATTTGCCGTAGTCGGAGCGGCAACGGCGGAGGTGCTGGAAAGCTACGGTTATATCGCGGATGTTGTGCCACAGCGGGCTAACGCGGAAACGCTCGGCAGTATCTGGGCGGATACGCTTAACAGAAAAGATAAGGTGCTGCTGGTGCAGGGCAGACAGAGCAGTCCTGTACTTTCAGAACAATTAAAAGAAAAAGAGTGTGAAACGGATAGTATCTGTCTGTATGAAACACGGCAGGATATGCGCAGAATAGAGGAGTGCAGACGCATTTGCCCGGATATGGATTATGTTGTCATTGCAAGCGGCACGGCGGCAGAAGCCTTTAAAGAAGTCACGGACGGTTTAAAGCTGCCGAAAATCGTGGCAATCGGGCCGCAGACGGCAAAAGCGTGCGAAAAAGCAGGGCTTTCGGTGACGGCAGTGGCAAAAAAGGCGGACAGCGAGGGTATTGCGCAGGCGGTGTTGCAGGATATGCAGAATAGAAGTCAGGCGGATTTTCAGAAAGGAAAAAAGATGAATACACAACAGTCAGAACAGTTATTTAAAGCTTCACAGGAGAAAATTCCCGGTGGTGTCAACAGCCCCGTGCGTGCCTTTGGCGCAGTAGGACGGACACCGCTGTTTATAAAAAATGCAAAGGGAAGCCATATTACGGACGAAGATGGCAACACCTATATTGATTATGTATGTTCATGGGGACCAGGCATTTTGGGACACGCCCACCCACAGGTGATTGAAGCGGTGCAGAAAGCCTGCGCGGACGGTCTGACATTTGGTGCGCCGACCCGCAAGGAATATGAACTGGCAGAGCTGATTTGTGAGGCAATGCCTTCTATTAAAAAGGTGCGTCTTGTTAATTCCGGCACGGAAGCAACAATGAGTGCAATCCGCACGGCAAGGGGCTATACCGGCAGGGATTATATTATTAAATTTAAAGGCAATTACCACGGACATTCGGACGGACTTTTGGTAAAAGCCGGTTCGGCGGCACTGACGACTTCCGTACCGGACAGCAGTGGTGTTCCGGCTTCGTATACAAAAAACACACTGGTTGCACTCTACAATGATGAAGATTCCGTCAGAGCGTTAATGGAAGAATATAAGGGACAGGTTGCGGCAATTATCGTAGAGCCGGTTGCGGCAAACATGGGTGTTGTTCCGCCGAAAAAAGGATTTTTACAGTTTTTAAGAGATATTACAAAGGAATATGGCAGTGTGCTGATTTTTGATGAGGTTATCACGGGCTTTCGTCTGGGCTACGGCGGCGCGCAGGCGCTGTTTGGCATTGAGCCGGATATGACGACACTCGGCAAGATTATCGGCGGCGGCATGCCGCTTGCCGCATACGGCGGAAAAGCGGAGATTATGGATAAGGTTTCACCGCAGGGACCGGTTTATCAGGCAGGAACTTTATCGGGCAATCCGATTGCCACGACTGCCGGAATTGAAACGCTGCGCATTTTAAAGGCACACCCGGAATATTACACACAGATTGATGAGAGCGCAAAACAGATTGCACAGGCATTAAGAAACTGGGCGGGGGAAAAGAAAAGACCGTTGCAGGTCAATCAGATTGGTTCGCTGTTGTGTGCGTTTCATACCGATACGCCGGTTGTGGATTATGATACGGCAACGGCATCAGACACCAGAGCGTATGCAGAGTATTTCGGATATATGCTTGACCACGGCATTTACACGGCACCGGCGCAGTTTGAGGCGATGTTTGTATCTGCGGCACATACGCAGGAAGATATTAAGCAGACGTGCAGGATTATTTCAGAAAGACCATAAAGATGAGTATACAGTTATTGAGTATCAGCCATAAAACGGCGCGTGCACCGCTCCGCGGCAGATTCGTATTTGACAGCGAACAGACAAAAGATATTTTAAAACAGCTGACAGAGCCGGACGGACAGCAGGAGAATGCAGGAATCGAAGAAGCGGTGCTGATTTCAACCTGCAACCGCACGGAGCTTTATTGCAGCGGAACACCGGAAAATCAGAATTTTATCAGAATGCAGCATGTTCTTTTAGCGGCGGCGGGCATTGAAAAAAACAGCGAAACGCATATGGCGGCGCTTGATGCATTCCGCAGATTCTCGGATAAAAATGCCATACATCACCTGTTCTGCGTGGCGGCGGGACTGGACTCGGCGGTGCTTGGAGAAGACCAGATTTTAGGACAGGTAAGAAATGCTTATTTTCTTGCAATGGAGAGCGGTTATACAAAAACGACTTTCCATTGTCTGTTCCAGTCGGCGATTACGGCGGCAAAACGCATGAAGACCGATACAATCCTGTCAAAGTCTTCCATATCGACCGCGGGGCTGGCACTGAAAACAGCTATGGAATGTCAGCAGGATTTACCGGTGAAAAATGTTATGATTATCGGTGCTTCCGGCAAAATCGGCAGTATTGTTTTAAAAGATGCGCTGGATTTTCAGGGATTAAATATTTTTATCACGGCAAGACACGAACTGCCGCACCCGTTACACGGACAGGATATGCGGTACACAGTCATTCCGTATGAGAAGCGGTATGAATATATGCCGGATATGGACATTGTCATCAGTGCAACGGCAAGCCCGCATTACACGGTGATGAAAGAACATTTTTTGGCGCAGAATCCACCGGTGAAAAAGAGGGTGTTTTTTGACCTTGCCGTGCCGGCGGACATTGAGCCGGAAATGTCACAGGTGCCGGAAACCGTCTGCTATTCCATGGAGGATATGCAGGAGCTTGCAAGACAGAATAATGTGGCAAAGTTAGAGGCACTGCCTAAGGCAAAAGCGATTCTGTCCAAATATGAAGAACAGTTTGTTAAAAATATGGCATTCGGTGAGGCACTTCCGGCGATTGCGGCATTGTCAGAAAGGGCGCAGGAGGCACTGGGGCAGGAGAGCGCCTACAGTCTGGTACATAAGTTTGTCTGTCAGGCGAAAAAGAACTGTGATGCCGATGAATTTGTGCAATTTACAAAAATTTTAAATAAAATAGTAGAAGTTGAAGTCTGATACGGCGGAAAGAAGGAAAAAATGATTACAAGACCAAGAAGATTAAGACAAAATCCCGTTTTAAGAAAAATGGTGCGTGAAACACGAATGGATGCATCATCACTGATTTATCCAATGTTTGTACGCGAGGGAAGCGGAATAAAAGAAGAAATTCCGGCAATGGAAGGACAGTACCGCTACACCACCGACACCATGCTTTATGCGTTAGAGGATTTGGAAAAAGCGGGTGTCAGAAGTGTTATGTTTTTTGGGATTCCCGATGTAAAAGATGAAGTTGGAAGCGGCGCTTATGCGGAAGATGGCATTGTACAGCGTGCACTGCGTGAGGCGAGAGCGCATTTCCCGGAAATGTATCTGATTACAGATGTCTGCATGTGCGAATATACCTCGCACGGTCACTGCGGACTGTTAAAGGGACATGACGTGGACAACGACAGCACGCTGGAGCTGCTTGCAAAGACAGCGGTTTCCCATGTACAGGCAGGTGCGGATATGGTAGCACCGTCCGATATGATGGACGGCAGAGTGCTTGCAATACGCAATGCGCTGGACGGCCACGGCTATGAAAATACACCGATTATGTCGTATGCCGTAAAATATGCATCTTCATTTTATGCGCCGTTCCGCGATGCGGCAGGTTCGGCACCGTCCTTTGGTGACAGAAAGTCGTACCAGATGGATTTCCACAACCGAAAGGAAGCGTTAAAGGAAGCTCAGTTAGACGTTTCCGAGGGCGCAGACATTATCATGGTAAAACCGGCGATGACCTATCTGGATATTGTGCGTGAGGTTGCAGACACCGTCAATGTCCCGGTTGCCGCATACAGTGTCAGCGGTGAATATGCCATGGTAAAGGCAGGTGCAAAGCTTGGCTGTGTGGACGAAGAAAAAATCGTCTGCGAAATGGCAACGGGCGTTTACCGCGCAGGCGCTTGTGTTTACCTGACATATTTTGCGAAGGAAATCGCTGGGTATATTGAGAAAGGGTATATTGGATAAAGATAGTATTTACCTAAAGAACCATCTCGTAAGAGGTGGTTCTTTTTGCGTTGCGGTTTTCATATCTGCATGATATAATTATGACTAACGATAAAATGAAGCGACAGGCTGAAAGTGTTGGAGGAAATATAAAATGGCTGAATTGGAAAACAGCAAGGATTTAATCAGTGTATTATGGAGTGGGGCAGACATTCTTCGTTCAAAAATGGACGCGAATGAATATAAAGATTATTTGTTGGGAATTGTTTTTTATAAATATTTATCGGATTCATTTTTGATAAAAGTTTATGATTTAATTTATGATGAAAAGCCGCAAACTTTAAAGGAAGCATTGCAGGCTTATAAAGAGGCTCTTCAAGATGAAAGTGCAGAGGAATTAAAAGAGCAGATTCAGTCAGAATGTCATTATGTGATAGAACCTGAATTGACGTATACATCTTTTGCAGATGCCGCCAGAAACAATTCATTTAACCGTGAACAACTGCAAAAGGCATTTAATAATATTGAACAGAGTGATTATTTATTTGCAGACTTATTTACGGATATTGATTTGTATTCCAATCGCTTGGGAACGGGCGACCAAAAGCAGAGTGATACAATCGCAAGTCTGATAAAGGAAATTGATAAAGCCGATTTATTAAATTCGGATTCAGATGTTCTTGGAAATGCTTATGAATATCTGATTGGACAATTTGCATCAGAAACCGGAAAAAAAGCAGGAGAATTTTATACGCCGCAGGCAGTATCTAAAATTTTAACCCGAATTGCGATTGCAGGGCAGGAAGATAAAAGAGGATTATCCGTTTATGACCCATGTATGGGGTCGGGTTCTCTTTTGTTAAATGCAAAAAAATATTCTATAGAACCGGCATATATTAAGTACTATGGACAGGAATTAATGACATCGACCTATAACCTTGCAAGAATGAATATGTTCTTACACGGAATTGCACCGGAAAATCAGACTTTGCGCAATGGTGATACGCTTGACGGGGACTGGCCGACAGGAGAAGAAACAGATTTTAATATGGTGTTGATGAATCCGCCATATTCAGCAAAGTGGAGTGCGGCAGCAGGGTTTTTACAGGACGAAAGATTCAGTGACTATGGAGTCCTTGCACCAAAATCCAAAGCAGATTACGCATTTTTATTACACGGTTTATATCATTTGAAAAGCAATGGTACAATGGCAATCGTACTTCCGCATGGTGTTTTATTCAGAGGTGCGGCAGAAGGAAAATAAGAGAAAAATTATTGCGTTCAGGCAATATTTATGCAGTTATTGGTTTACCGGCAAATTTATTTTACAATACTTCAATCCCAACCTGTATTATTGTGTTGAAAAAGCACAGAGAGGGACGTGACGTGTTATTTATTGACGCTTCTCAGAAGTTTGAAAAGGGCAAGAAGCAGAATACAATGACTGATGAACATATTGATGCAGTGATTGATTTATACCATAAGAGAGAAACGGTAGAGAAAGAAGCATTTCTTGCAAGCTTTGAAGATATTGAAAAGAATGATTTTAACCTGAATATTCCTAGATATGTTGATAATTTCGAGGAAGAAGAAGCGATTGATTTAAAGGCATTATTGTCAGAAATGAAGCAGACAGATGAAGAAATAGAAAAGACAGAAGGAGAGTTTGTATCCCTCTTAAAAGAACTTACTTCATCAGATGCGGATATTATGGCATCGTTAAACGAATTTATTCAGATGATTGAGGGGTGATGAAGATGCAAAGACCAAAAGTTCGATTTAAAGGGTTCACTGATGATTGGGAACAGCGTAAGTTTGGTGAGCTAGTAGAAAAATATGAGGATATAGTAGATACTCCAACAGAAGGATATACACGACTTGGAATTAGAAGCCATGCAAAAGGAACATTTCATAGTTATGTTGAGAAAGGAAAAGAACTTGAAACCGCCAAAATGTTTAGAGTAGCGGCTAATAATTTTATTGTAAATATTACTTTTGGTTGGGAACATGCAGTAGCAATTACAGATGAAAATGATGCGGGAAAGCTTGTTTCTCATAGGTTTCCGCAATATAGTTTTAATGAAGGAAAGCTTCCTGAATTTTTTAAGTATCTTATTTTGGATGAACGTTTTAGACATCATTTGGAACTATCCTCTCCAGGTGGGGCAGGGAGAAATAGAGTCTTGAAATTAAATGATATGCTTGATTATAAAATGAGTTTTCCAAGAACAGCAGAGCAAGAAAAGGTAGGAATGTATTTTTCTCATCTTGATTACATTATCACTTTTCACCAGCGTAAGTGCGAACAGACTAAAAAGTTAAAGAAATACATGTTACAAAAAATGTTTCCGAAGGAAGGACAGACAGTTCCTGAAATTAGATTTGAAGGATTCACTGACGCTTGGGAAAAGCGTAAGTTGGAAAGTTTATGTGATTTATTTACAGATGGAGATTGGATTGAAGCAAAAGACCAAAGTAATTTAGGGGTAAGATTAGTCCAAACAGGGAATGTAGGAATAACTCAATATTTAGATAAAGAAAATAATAAAAAGTGGATTTCAGAAGAAAAATTTGAGAAACTTCATTGTAAAGAAATATTTCAAGGTGATATTCTTGTTTCAAGATTACCTGAGCCAGCGGGAAGGGCTTGTATTATGCCTGATTTAGGCACTCGTATGATTACTGCTGTTGATTGTACGATTATTAGAACATCTAAGGATTGTAATAGTAAGTATTTGGTTCAGTATCTTTCAACACCTAGTTATTTTAAAATAGTGAATTCTTTTCTAGGGGGTGGTACAAGGCAAAGAATTAGTAGAGGAAATCTTTCTACAATTAATATTCCAATACCTGTTTGTTTAGCAGAGCAGGAGAAAATTGGCAGATATTTTGCCAACCTCGACCACCTCATCACTCTTCATCAGCGTAAGTGTGATGAATTGCAAAATATCAAGAAATTTATGTTGCAAAATATGTTTATATAGGGGCTGAGGTGATAAAAATGGAAAAAATTATATTATATCATGGCAGTCCGAATAAAGAAGTGACACCAAAATACGGTTTAGGTGAAGCACGGCATGATTATGGAAAGGGATTTTATCTCACAGAAGATATTGAACTGGCAAAAGAGTGGTCGGTATGCAGACCGGATGAGTCTAATGGCTGGGTTCATAAATACGAATTGGATACAAACGGATTGAAAATATTTGATTTTCAGAAAGAAAGCATATTATGCTGGCTTGCAGAACTGATGAAACATCGTGCGGCGGCTGATTCCAAGCGATACAGAATGTTAGCACAAAAATTTATAGAAAAATATGGTGTTGATACTACAGGATATGATGTTATCAAAGGCTGGAGGGCAAATGCGTCATATTTTTATATTGCAAAGTCGTTTGTTCGAGATGAAATAGACGTCGAAATATTGGAAGAACTGCTTTCATTAGGCGGGTTAGGTATTCAGTATTGTATAAAATCTGAACTGGCGTATACACATTTGCGCGAATTGGAAGATGAGTTGATTTCGGTGGAATTTAACGATTTTAATATAAAGTATAATCAGCGGGATATTTCAGCTAGAAAGAAAATGAAAGAGTTAATAGATTCAGATGCCAATAAGGTAACGAATGTATTTAGTACATTATTGTGAGGTGACAAAAATGGGTGCATATGCAGATGTGTATTTGAATGATGTGGTTGAAGTACAGGGCAAATTATTTGATTTTTTTGCACAAAAATTTCCTGATAAAGATACAGAGGATTTTATAGAAACATACATGAGAAGTAAAACACGCAAGAGTATTGATGATTCACAGGCGTATGTTATGACAATGGACGTACAGACGTTGTGGGAATACTTTTTAAAAAATGATAAATATAATGCAAAACCCGGAAAGGGATTGCAGGGATTTCAGACGGACTGGTTGGGGGAATTTTATGCGTATTATCAGTGGTATTACAATGTACCGAGCGCAGAAGTGATTTCCAAAGTGCCATTAAAGTTCTTAGAAAAAGCGTATTATGGACTTCATGACTTGGAACTGGATTTAGCAGTAAAGAAAGTTGGTGCAGCTTCATGAAAATAATCTGTTTTCACAATCCAGAAGAAGAAAACGGCTATCTGAGTAATTGGTATTTGTCAGAGTTTTATATTGATGAAATTCATTTTACGTCAATGGAACAGTACATGATGTATAAAAAGGCAGTTTTATTTCATGACATGGAAATTGCTTCAAAGATAATTCAAACATCAGATGTTGCAGAGATTAAGCGGTTGGGACGAGCAGTTTCGAGGTATGATGAGAATTATTGGAATGGTGTTCGGCAGATTGTTGTATATCAAGGGCTAATGGCAAAATTTTCACAAAATGAAAAACTAAAGAATTTGTTATTGAGTACAGGTGACAGTATATTAGCTGAATGTGCTGTAAAAGACAGGATATGGGGCATTGGGGTGTCTATGAAAGATGCGGACAGACTGGATAAAGCAAAGTGGAAAGGGCAAAATTTATTGGGTTATGCGTTAATGCTGGTGCGGGAAAAGCTTTAGGCGAAAGCTTGGGAACAGCATAAGTTCTCAGATGTGATAGAGATTGGGAGTGGAATGGACTACAAACATCTTGAAGAAGGCAATGTTCCAGTATATGGAACAGGTGGATACATGCTTAGTGTGGATAAAGCTCTTTCGGATGATAAGGACGCTATTGGCATTGGACGAAAAGGTACGATTGATAAACCATACATTTTAAGAGCACCATTTTGGACCGTAGATACGCTATTTTATTGCATACCAAAAGAAGACTACGATTTGGATTTTACAAGTTGTCTTTTTCAAAATGTTAATTGGAAAAAAAGGATGAATCCACAGGTGTACCAAGTCTTTCTAAGGTTATAATAAATAATGTTGAAACAATAACACCAATATTTGATGAACAGAAGAAAATTGGTAATTATTTTCAGAACCTCGACCACCTCATCACTCTTCATCAGCGTAAGTAAAATGAATTTAAATTGAAATAATTGATTTGTAAAAGTATAATGATATAGGACTTGTAATTAAATAATTATATGATAGATATATAATATATTCGTGGGGGAAGGAGTGCGCATGGTAATGAGTGTTAATAAAGATGATTTGTTTTTTGTATGTACAATGATTGAATATGTTTCCAGAACTACACATAATAGAAGCAGAGATGTTGTAGCCAGAATGTCAGATGAGGAATTGATGCATCAGCTTAGGGTTGCAAACGTAAATCATTGTCTTTCATTTGAACAGGTATGTGATGAATGGATTGAACAGTTTGATATTAAAGAGGGGAATTTTGATAATATATCATCGTGCAAATATAAAGTCCCTGCTGTCACATCTATTGGAAAGGTTTTTCAGAGATTGATATTGTCGGTTCATAAAGAAGATATCAATTTGATTGAGGACATAAGAAAAGTATACAATTCCTTTATAAGTGATGAAATTTCCGACTATAATTCAAGTTTATATTGTAGTAATCCGGATTATATAAAATGTTCGTATGAAGCGGGAACGATTTTAGCATAAGGTCAAAATACAGATAAAAAGGGGAAGAAAAATGGCAGAATTAGAATCAATGATTGAAACAAAACTGATAGAACAGTTAATTTATGGGGATTCACAGTGGACATACCGGAAAGATTTAAAGACGGAAGAAGATTTATGGGCAAATTTTAAATACATATTAGAGCAGAACAATAAAGATAGGTTAAACGGAGAAAAGCTTTCAGATGCGGAATTTGAACAGGTAAAGAACCAGTTGCAGTTTTCATCATTTTATAAAGCCGGGGAGTGGCTTGTTGGTGAAAATGGAAAAGTGCAGGTGCATGTTCAGCGGGATACAGAGCGCCTGCATCTGGTAGTGATGAATCACGAGCATATCGCAGGCGGAAGCAGTGTTTATGAGGTTATTAATCAGTATAGTGCGTTAAATACAGATGAAAATAGAAATGCACCGGCAAGGGACAGGCGTTTTGATGTAACACTGCTGATTAACGGACTGCCGATGATACATATTGAATTAAAGAATAAACAGCATCCATACATGGACGGTTTCAGACAGATAAAAAAATATATCAGCGAGGGCAAATTTACAGGAATATTTTCCGCAGTGCAGATGTTTGTCATTAGCAATGGTGTGGATACAAAATACTTTTCAGCAGATACGGAATTAAATGAAAAGTTTATAAGCGGCTGGCTGGACAAAGACAACAATCCGGTAACAGATTACATTGATTTTGCAAAAAGTGTTTTGCGCATACCGCAGGCACATGAAATGATTGCAAGATATACCGTATTAGATGAAGATGCGAAAAAGTTAATTCTGCTTCGTCCGTATCAGATTCATGCAATCGAATCCATAAGAGAAGCTTCAAAAACAGGAAAGTCCGGATTTGTATGGCATACAACCGGTTCAGGAAAGACATTGACCTCTTACAAAGCAACCAGAAATTTATTAATGGATATTCCGGCGATTGACAAAGCAATCTTTCTGATTGACAGAAAAGATTTGGATACACAGACAACAATGGCATTTCAGGCATATGCCAATAATGACTTGATTGATGTTGATGAAACAAGTAATATCAATGATTTAAAGAAAAAGTTAAAATCAGATGACAGACAGGTTATAGTAACAACTATTCAAAAACTGCACAGGCTTGTTACAAAAAGATTAGATGAGGATAGTACGGATTACAGCAAAATTAAAAATTTAAAAATTGCATTTGTAGCAGATGAGTGCCACAGAGCAGTCACACCGGGAACAAAAAGAGAACTGGAACGGTTTTTTGGCAATTCATTGTGGTTTGGATTTACGGGAACACCGCGTTTTGCAGAAAATCCTTATCCGCAAATGGGAGATTTACCGCGTACGACTGAGGAGTTATATGGAAAATGCCTGCATAAATACACAATACAAAATGCAATTCATGACAATGCGGTATTAGGATTTCAGGTAGAGCATAATGGACCGAAAAATATGGAAGATGAAACCGACAGCCGCCTTTATGATAATGAAAAACATATGTTGAAGGTACTAGATATCATTTTGAATAAATCGTACCATAAATTAGGGTTTCAAAATGGTAAGGGACAAACATATGAAGCATTGCTGACAACGAGTTCTATCCAGCAGGCACAAAAGTATTATGATTTACTGACACGTGTAAAAAAGGGTGAAACACCGCTTGAAATTCATGAAAAGATAAAGCAGATACTTCCGGATTTTCCGAAATTCGCTATTACATATTCGGTGTCGGAAAATGATGAAGGTTCACAGGTAAATCAGCTTAAAATGCAGCAATCATTAAAAGATTACAACGAAATGTTCGGAACAAAATATGAATTATCACAGATTCAGGGATATAATGCCAACCTAAATAAAAGACTTGCAAGAAAAGCTGCAAAATTTAAGAGCCGGAAAGAACAGTTGGATTTGGTAATTGTTGTAGACCGTCTGCTCACAGGCTTTGATGCACCGTGTCTGTCTACAATTTATATAGACCGGCAGCCTATGGGACCGCATGATTTAATACAGGCATTTTCAAGAACAAACCGCATTTATGATACGCATAAGACCTATGGACAGATTGTTACATTTCAGGCACCGCATCTGTTTAAAGAGTGCGTTGACGAAGCGGTTAAATTATATTCTGCCGGAAGCAGTAAAGAAGTATTAGTGTCTGAATGGGAAGAAATTGAACCCCAATTTAAAAAGGCATTGGCGGCACTTCGTATTGCTGCTGAAAAGCCGGAAGATGTCCCAAAGCTGTCAAAAAAAGAGAAGAAAGACTTTGTAAGGATATTTCAGAATTTCGACAGTTTATTTGCACAATTAAAATCATTTACACGATATGAGGAAAGTAAGCTTAAAGGATATGGAATTACAGAAGAGGAGTATATTGACTACGCCGGACATTATCTGAATGTACTGGAGGAACTCAAACAAGACAAAACAGACAGTGGAGATGACCCGTCAGGGACACAGCCGGTCGATGAAAATTATGAACTTATGGCATACAGCAATACCAAAATTGATTATGAATATATCATTAGTCTGATTCAGAATATCGTAACACCGGAAGATGAATCGGTTGAAATTACACCGGAAGAACGTCAGAAAAAGATCGATGAAGCAAAGCAGTATGTTGAAGAACTGCATAAAGAAAATCCGAAAGTAGCGGCAATTATGTCTGATTTAATTTATGAAATTGAGATGGATGAAAACAAATATAAGGGACAATCCATTTTAAATACGGTTGAAAATATGAAACAGGAGTGCATTGAACAGGTTGTTACGGACTTTTGTGTGGAATGGTATGCGGCAAAGGAAGATGTTATGTATGCGGCAACACATTATAAAAACGGAGAAATTCCAAATGAAAGTGTCATTAAGACAAATGTTAATTATACACAATATAAAGAGCAGCAGGAAAAGGCACTGCCTAAATTTAAGTATTATGCGAAGTTGATGGCGGAACTTAAAAAGACATTAGATGAAGAGGTTAAACCGCTTCTTAATCATTAATAGTATAGTATTGTTTCTATCAGCGTGAGTCCTTTTAAGAAATGGAGGCTGCTTATGTTAAATGATATAGACAAGACAATGCTTTTTTGTGAGTACTACAAACAATGGATAGAGGTATATAAGAGGGGCGCAATCAGGGAAGCCACAATGTCAAAATATTTGATGACACAAAAATGGGTTGAAAAACTCGCGCCGCAGTTAAAGGTTTCAGAACTTACCAGAACCGTCTACCAGCAGATTTTAAACGATTATGCAAAAGAACATGAAAGGCAGACCACACTGGATTTTCATCATCAGTTAAAAGGGGCGGTTTTGGATGCGGTTGATGAGGGAATGATTGAGCGGGATCCGACCAGAAAGGCAATTATTAAAGGAAAGACACCGGGAGCAAAGAAAATCAAATACCTGAACCAGTTTGAGCTGCATACTTTGATAGCCCATCTTGACATTAAAGAAAAAGTAAACTGGGATTGGTTTATTTTGTTAGTCGCAAAGACGGGGATGCGATTTTCTGAGGCGCTTGCCATTACACCGGCAGATTTTGATTTTGCAAGACAGACCCTTTCCATTAGTAAAACATGGGATTACAAAGGAAATGGCGGATTCCTTCCAACGAAAAACAAATCCTCTGTACGAAAAATTCAGATTGACTGGCAGATTGTTGTGAAATTTTCAGAACTGGTAAAGGGACTGCCGGAGGATAAGCCTATTTTTGCCGGAGAAACAAAGGTGTATAATTCTACTGTAAATGATGTGCTTGCAAGGCATTGTAGGGCATGCGGAATTTCTGAAATATCCATACATGGACTGCGCCACACCCATGCATCATTACTGCTGTTTGCGGGCGTGTCGATTGCCAGTGTTGCAAGAAGACTGGGACATGCCAGTATGACAACAACGCAAAAGACCTATTTACACATTATTCAGGAACTGGAGAATAAAGATGTAGATTTAGTAATGCGCACATTATCGGGATTGTAATACAACATCTAGGAAAAAGAAAACGAAAAGAACTTACGCTGATTATAAAAGCTCTTGAAAAATCTCCCATTTCATGAAAATACTTCTTGACAAAACCCTCATTCTGTTTTACTATCATATAAAACCTACTAGACTAATATGAAATGTAGGAAATGAGAAATGGAGGTAAGCTTGTGAAAAAGAAATTATTAAGCCTTGGGCTGATTGCCGTATTACTGACAGGGTGTCTGACCGGCTGTGGAAGCAATAAAAACAGTGTACGGATGATCAACGTTTCTTATGACCCTACAAGAGAATTATTTGAAAGTTATAATGAGATATTTGCACAGCATTGGAAAGAACAGACCGGACAGGACGTTGAGGTGATACAGTCCCACGGCGGTTCAGGAAAGCAGGCACTGGAAGTTTCTAACGGTCTGGAAGCTGATGTTGTGACACTGGCATTGGAATATGACATTGACGCAATCGAAAAAGCCGGATTGATAGAAGACGGCTGGGTTGATGAATATGATGATGACAGCGCACCGTACACTTCAACGATTGTCTTCCTTGTAAGAAAGGGCAATCCGAAAAACATTCACGACTGGGACGATCTGGTAAAAGACGGTGTGGGTGTGATTACACCGAACCCAAAGACCTCAGGCGGTGCAAGGTGGAATTACCTTGCAGCATGGGTTATGCGCAGGAACGTTACAACGGCGATGAAGCGCAGATGAAGGAGTTTATCAAAAGCTGTATCAGAATGTACTGGTGCTGGATTCCGGTGCGAGAGGCGCAACAACTTCATTTGTGGAAAATAATCAGGGCGATGTACTGATTGCTTGGGAAAATGAAGCATATCTTTCCATGTTAGACTGCCCGGACGATTATGAAATCATTACACCGGGTATCAGTATTCTGGCACAGCCGTCCGTTGCGGTTGTCGATTCGGTTGTTGATGAGCGAGGGACAAGAGCCGTTGCGGACGAGTATTTATCGTATCTGTATTCCGATGATGCACAGCGCATTGCGGCGGACAATTATTTCCGCCCGGTCAATGAAGAAATTTTGCAGGAATACAGCGATGTATTTGATTTGAATATGAAGTTAAAGACGGTACATGATTTTGGCGGCTGGGACAGTGTTTCGGCAAAGCATTTTGCCAACGGCGGTATTTTTGATGAGATTTATGAAAAGTAAGCAAATGTGTTTGAGAGTGGAGGAGTCATGAAAAAGAAAAATAAAAGAGTGATTCCGGGTTTTGGAATTTCAATGGGTGTTACGCTTACAATGGTGAGTGTTATCGTGCTGATTCCATTGGCAACACTGGTAATCTATACGGCGCAGATGAGTTTCCCGGAAATCATTGCAACAATAACAAGGGGCAGGGTATTATCAAGCTTTTATGTCAGCTTCATTACCGCATTTGCGGCATCGGCAATCAATGCCGTTATGGGACTGATACTGGCATGGGTGCTTGTCAGATATGAATTTCCCGGCAAACGCATTTTAGACGGAATGATTGAACTGCCCTTTGCATTACCGACGGCGGTTGCGGGTATTTCTCTTACATATTTAACAACCGACAGCGGCTGGATTGGCAGCTTTTTTGCAAAGTTTGGCATACAGATTGCCTATACCAGACTGGGTATCACCTTTGCACTGATTTTCGTGGGAATCCCATTTGTGGTGCGTTCTATTCAGCCGGTGCTTGAAAAGTTAGACCCGTCTTACGAGGAAGCGGCAAGCGTGCTTGGTGCAAGCCGCACAAGAATCTTTTGGAAAGTCATTTTCCCGGAAGTTTTATCGTCCTTATGTACGGGCTTCGGACTGGCATTCGGCAGATGTCTCGGCGAATACGGAAGTATCGTGTTTATCGCAGGTAACAAGCCGTACTACACAGAGATTACACCGTTAATCATTATGTCGGAATTACAGGAATTCGATTATCCGAGTGCAACGGCGATTGCACTGGTAATGCTGATAGCGGCATTCCTTATTTTATTTATCAACAACCTGATACAGGCAAGAAATACAAAAATATTAAACGGCAACCGTTAGGAAGCGGAAAGGGAGGATAAAAATGAATCAGAATAAACAGTCCGGCTTTGTAAAGTGGCTG